>MDTG01123821.1_pt1 | contig 15248 bp, 16 predicted proteins | sample 811421 | NCBI WGS metagenome assembly MDTG01 (sample SAMN05326645, study PRJNA326480) | marine metagenome | isolation source: seawater | place: Pacific Ocean: South East | collected 2011
AAAGTTCCTTAAATTATAGTTTTGAAAAATGATTATTTATATTATTTGATAATTCTTTAAGTTTATTTTGTTCACTACATTCTATCATTACCCTTAAAAGTGGCTCTGTACCAGACATTCTTGCAACAATTCTTCCTTGATCTTGAATTGTATTATTACAATCAGATAGAAACCTCTTTGTATTTTCTAAATCTAAAACATTTTTAGAATTGACTTTAAAGTTCATTAATTTTTGTGGTACTGGTTGGAAGATATTAAGCAATTTGCTCACTTTGACTTTTTTCTCACTTAAAATAGATAAAACTTGTAAGGCTATAACAATTCCATCTCCAGATGAAGTGAAGTCCTTTAGAATTATGTGGCCAGATTGCTCTCCCCCAAGATTAAGTTCTTTTTTTAACATTTCTTCTTTTACATATCTATCTCCAACGGGAGCACGAATTAAACCAATTGAGTTATCTGCTAATTTTTTCTCTAGTCCTACATTTGTCATTAAGGTTCCTACTACTTCGTTATTTTTCAGCATTCCATTTTCTTTCATTTTAAGTGCAAGTAGGCCTAAAATCTGATCACCATCTATCACTTCACCATTTTCATCACAAATGATTAAGCGATCTCCATCACCATCAAGGGCTAACCCAATATCTGCCTTATTTTCTTTTACCTTCTTAGCTAACAAACTCGTGTCTGTGGATCCACATTCTTTATTGATGTTTAAACCATCTGGTTTGACACCAATCTGAATAACTTCTGCTCCTAATTCCCAGAAAACTATAGGAGCTGACAAATAAGAAGCACCATTTGCACAATCAATAACCACTTTTAAACCTTCAAGTCGTTTTTTAGAAGGAAATGTATTTTTTAAAAATTCAATATATCTTCCATTAGCATCATCCAGTCTTTTAGCTCTTCCAATCTTTTCAGGTTCTATTAAATCTTCTTCAAGGCATACGTCCATCAAGCGCTCTATATCCAATTCAATTTCATCAGATAATTTATTTCCATTCCTATCAAATATTTTTAATCCATTGTCAGTAAACTTATTGTGAGACGCTGTAATCATTATTCCTAAATCAGCTCTCATTGATTTAGTTAGCATTGCAACTCCGGGTGTTGGAAGGGGACCAAAAAGAAAAACATCCATTCCCATAGAAAGAAGGCCAGAAGTAACAGCTTGTTCAATCATATACCCTGACAATCTGGTATCCTTACCAATAACAGCTGTGTGTCGATGATTACCATTAGTAAAATGCTTACCTAGAGCCATACCAAGCTTCATCATAGTACTCCCATTTAAAATAGGACTATTGGATTCAGCTCTAATTCCATCAGTTCCAAAAAAAGTTTTTTTCATTATCTAAATTTTAGAAAATATTTTAATTGCTTGGATAGTTTCTTGAACATCATGAACTCTAAAAATTTGTACTCCTTGTGTAAGACCATATAAAACAGACGCTATTGAACCTCCAAGCCGTTCATTGTTTAAAGTATTTTTATCCAACTTTCCAATAAAAGATTTTCTTGAAGCTCCTAAAAGTATTGGAAATCCTAAAGAATGAAATAATGAAACGTTAGAAATAAGCTTCAAATTTTGTTTCACTGTTTTACCAAACCCAATCCCAGGGTCAATGATGATGTTGTTCAGATTAATGGAATTATTTTTACATTTTTCTATTTGTGTCTCAAAAAAATCATAAACATCCAACAGAACATCTTCATATTTAATATTTTTCTGCATATTTTTTGGATTAGAAATTGAGTGCATAATGATGAAAGGCAATTTACTTTCTTTCAAAATTTTAAATGTTTTTTTGCTATATCTTAAACCAGAAACATCATTAATAAAATCAATTCCTATTTTGTTTGCCTGGAACATTACTTCAGGCTTCCTACTATCAAGAGAGATAGGAATTTTATTTTTGGAAATTGATTTAATGACAGGGATGACTCTTCTTATCTCTTCTTTGAAATGTATTTTTTTTGCCCCTGGACGAGTAGATTCTCCTCCTATATCAATTATATCTGCACCCTCATTAACTAATTTATCATATTGCGATAATGCAGATTCTTTTGAATAAAAACTTCCTCCATCATAAAAACTATCAGGAGTAATATTTAAAATTCCCATAATACAAGGTTTATTAAAATTTATTTTACCTAATTTTGATAAAGGCTTTTTAATGATTCTAATTTTTTCTTTTACAATTTTTCTAATATTTTCAGGAAGATTACCTAAATCATCATTTGAATAAATTTTTTTCTTAGTCCTATTATTATTTCGTTCAATTAACTCAATATCAGAAAAATATAAATTAGAGGAGCCAAGTAAAATTGAATTATATTTTTTTTTACTAAAAATTGGGCGCACGTAAAATTTTGATTGATTACGTGACACGCTCATTGCAGAGTAGTTAACTCGATTGAGGTTTTGGCTTTAGACCTGGAGATAAATTTGGCTTAGATGTTTTGCCACTGTTTGGTACCGAAGCACCAGCATTTTTAATTTCCTCTTCAGGGTCTGGTCTATTTAGTACACCATCTTTTAAAAGAGTAATAATTTCATCTCCTGTAAGTGTTTCATACTCTATTAGGCCTTTTGCCAACTTGTGAAGATCATCTTTTTTATCACTTAGAATCTTTTTAGCTAAATCATAACAAGAATCTACGATATTTCTTATTTCAGAATCTATTAATCTAGCTGTATCCTCTGAAACGTTCTGATGTTTTTGGACAGATCTACCAAGGAAAACTTCTTCTTCATTTTCTCCATACTGAATAGGACCAAGTTTTTCGCTCATTCCATATTTTGTTACCATATTCCTTGCCATTTTTGTAGCCATCTCAATATCAGAAGAAGCACCCGAAGTTACTTTTTCGTCTCCAAAAATAATTTCTTCAGCTACTCTGCCACCCATTGCTACCGTAATGTCAGCAAACATTTTTTCTCGTGGCAATGATAACTGGTCTCTCTCAGGCAATCTCATAACCATTCCTAGAGCTCTACCTCTTGGAATAATTGTTGCCTTATGTATTGGATCAGAAGCAGGTTGATTTAAGGCAACTATCGCATGACCACCTTCATGATAAGCTGTCAGTTCTTTTTCTTCCTGAGTCATTACAAGAGATCTTCTTTCAGCGCCCATCATAACTTTATCTTTGGCTTCTTCAAAATCAACCATAGTAACAATCTTCTTATTTTTTCTCGCTGCAAGAAGTGCTGACTCATTTACTATGTTTGCTAAATCTGCACCAGAAAAACCAGGGGTACCTCTTGCAATAGTTCTAATATTTACATCTGGGGCTATTGAGATCTTTTTAATATGAACTTTTAATATTGCTTCACGCCCTAGTATGTCAGGATTTGGAACAACAACTTGACGATCAAATCTTCCAGGTCTTAATAAAGCAGGATCTAACACATCAGGTCTATTAGTAGCCGCTACTAAAATAATACCCTCTTGAGTATCAAAACCATCCATCTCAACTAAAATTTGATTGAGAGTTTGCTCTCTTTCATCGTTTCCTCCTCCAAGACCAGCCCCTCTACTTCTTCCTACTGCATCTATTTCATCGATGAAAATTATACATGGTGCATTTCTTCTTCCTTGCTCAAACATATCTCTTACTCTTGAAGCTCCTACACCTACAAACATTTCTACAAAGTCTGATCCTGAAATAGTAAAAAATGGCACTCCTGCCTCACCTGCAACTGCTCTAGCTAAAAGGGTTTTACCTGTTCCTGGTGGGCCAATTAATAGTGCTCCTTTTGGAATTCTTCCTCCAAGTTTCTGAAACTTTCTTGGGTCTTTTAAAAATTCAACTATCTCAACTAATTCCTCTTTAGCCTCATCAATACCTGCAACATCATTAAAAGTAACTTTATTTTTATTTTCAGTTAAAAGCTTTGCTTTGGAACGCCCAAATCCCATTGCTCCACCTTTTCCACCTTGCATTTGACGCATAAAAAATATCCATACACCTATCAGTAGTAGCATTGGGAACCATGAAATAAGTATACCTAAAATTGACGGGTAACCGTCATCTAATGGGGCTGCAGAAATATTTACGCCTCTATCATTTAATCTATCAACTAAAGTTGGATCATTAGCAGCATAAGTTTTAAAGTTTCTGCCATCCTCATAAGATCCAGTTATATTATTACCTTTAATAACAACATCCTTTATTGAGCCCATCTCAACTTCATCCAAAAACTGAGAGTAAGTTAATTGAACGCTATTATTATTTTCACTTGAATTATTGAATAAGTTAAATAGGCCAAAAACTATTAGTGCTATAAAGATCCAAAGGACTACGTTTTTTAAATTCATAAATATAGTTAATAAGTTAACAGTAGATATATTAAATAATTACTATTTATAATCATACAAGAACAAGGAAAATATATTATTATTATTAAGAATCAATTAGTTAGATAAAAAAACTGATAGGCCTTTCTTTGAAAAATCAATAAATTGCCTTTTTTTCTTAGTTTTTTTACCTCTTCCCTCTTCCAACTTAACTCGAAATGTATTGCCTTCTTTGATGAAAATACAATCATGAAGCGTAATACTTTTAAATTCATTCTGGTTTATCATTGTCATTAGATTGATAATGGATTTTGCTCTAGGCTTTTTCTTTTGCCCACTAACGTATTCAATTATTTTAGACAATAATCTGAATTTAATTTCTTCTGGGATATCAATGAATTCTTTAATATTAATTACTAATGATGATTTATCGCTTATTTTAATTAAATTTTTTCCATAATTAGATAAAGAATTTTGAATAGCTATTTCTGCTTTTTTTAAATTGTTAAGAACATTTGCAAATCTTGACTTGCTTAATCCTTCTTCAATTAGTTTATTTGTTAATTCTCTTATACGTGATCTATCAAATTTACTGTCCTTGTTAGTTGGATCAACAATATAACTTTGCTTTTTCAATGATAAGTATTTAATTAGTGCCTTCTTTGAAAAACCCAAGAGAGGTCTGACAATGTATATTCCACTTTTACCATATTTAAATAATCGCTTTGAAGAAGATAGACCTTTGATTCCACTGCCCCTTATTAATCTCATTAAAAAATTTTCAATTTCATCATCCAAGTGGTGAGCAGTTAAAAGGTAAGGAATTTTTGACTTTTTACAATATTGAGTTAAAAGCTCATATCTCTTTTCGCGAGCATTAGCCATAATATTAGAATTAGACTGCTTTCCTTTTAATTTTAAAGATATAAATTTAATTTTTTTTCTCTTCATTAACTTTTCAACCCATTTGATTTCATTTTTCGCCTCAGGTCTAAGTGAATGATCAACACCAATTGTTATAAATTTTAAACCAAATTCTTTTGCATATTGTTCAGATAATAGAGTTAAGGCTAGACTGTCTGGTCCTCCAGATAATGCTACAGCAAATTTCTTATTAACCTTAAGATCTTGCATTGTATTTGCGAAATCATGAGCGTTGATGTTAGCTACTGATTTATAATTTATAGGCCTAGCTAATTTGACAGCCATTTTTTTGAACCTCTAAACTTCCTCTTTGAAGAAGTGACTGTTCTGCAGATGGAAATGTTTCTTGTAGTTTTAAAAAAGTAACACAACCTTGCTCTCTTTGGTCCATATTAACAAGAGATATTCCTAGCTTTAGTAGAGCATTTGGAGCTTTTTGAGCTTCTGGATATTGCTGATATAGGTTTAGATAGCTTTTTGCAGCATCTTTATAATTCTCTCTAACATAATATGTTTCTGCTAACCAAAAATTTGAATTACTCAATAGTTTGACGTCAGAACCGATAGATATAAATTCCATAAATGCTTTTTCAGCCGTCTCATAGTCACCCTGCTTAAGTAAATTCATAGCATATTCATATTGTCCTAATTCATCTCCTTCAGGAAGAATATCTAAAATAAATGACTGTTCTTCAACTAATACAGGATTATCTTGGGAAATAGTATTAACAATTTCTTGTTGATCACCCTCCTGGTCAGTTACTTTAAGTTCAAAAGGGGATTCTCCATCTACTTCTTCAACTGGAATTTCTAAGGTTCCTAAATTTTGTGGTTCCAAACTACTTAGTGTTTCTAAGTTTTCTAGGCCCATTTCATTAGGCTCTATCTCCAAGCTTTGTATTTGATCTTCTTCAAGTGCAGCTGTTTTGTTATCAACATCTATAAATCTAAATTCAGTATCTTCTCTAAATGTATTAAAATTATTTATAGTTGATTGAAGAGTGAATAAAACTTCTTCAAGTTGGGCTGTTAATGATTGAATTTCAGTTTGAATTTCATTGATTTGAATAGACTGTCTAGTAAGGACAGATTGATAATCTTCTATGCTAACATTGCTTTCAAAGCCTGAAGTAGTTTTATTGAAAGTTGCTTTTTCTAATACTTTAATTCTACTCTCTATAGTATTCAATTTATCAATTAATTCTTGAGTTGAATCGGCTTGCACTAAATTAATGTTTAGAGCAAATACGATAAAAAACACAGAATATAAATTTATAAATCTATGGGTCATACTAGACAATAGATAAATCTCACCTTTTTGTCTAAAAAAAGGCGATCAAAAAAATAATTTTTTAATTATTAGTTAGTTCTTACAGTGACAGATCTACGATTCTGCGCCCATGCTGTCTTATTAGATGCAGCATTTACAGGTCTTTCCTTACCAAAACTAATAGTAGTAATTCTACTAGAACTAATACCTTGAGCCATTAAGAAATCTTTTGCAGCATTAGCTCTCCTATCACCCAAAGCCAAGTTATATTCTCTCGTACCTCTTTCGTCAGCATGGCCTTCTATTGATATAGTAACAGATCCATTTGCTTTTAACCATTTAGCCTGTTTTGCAAGTGTATCTTGAGCACCACTAGTTAATGAATAGCTATCATAAGCAAAAAATATTCTATCCGGAACGTCTACTGCCAGCATTTCAATCGTATCAGAACCTACATAAACACCATCAACGACTAGTGGCTTTGAAGCCTCAGATGAACTTGAAGATGTCGTTGATTTAGTCGAAGCAGTTTCTTTTGGCGCAGTAGCACAAGCTGCTAAAACTAAAGTCATAATTAAAACTAAAGTGTATCTCATTAAAGATTTAAAATTGAATATCATTGCAAAACTCCCGTTTTTTTATTGTAAGCCCAAACTTAATTACTCTATTGTCATAAATTGTACAAGTCTAGAATAAAATTTACAGTAAATTCTTCTTAAAATCACCTATTTTGTTGAGTTTATTGTATTAATTTGGACCAAGATGGGTCTGATGCATCATTAGGGGTTGGAATTTTTCGTTCATTAAAGCCTGTTAAATCAATTGACCAGATAGATGAAGAATGCCCCCTACCTTGATCATCAGCTTTACTTTCACGATAAAAAATCAGCACCCTGCCATTTGAAGACCATGAAGGGGCCTCTTGATACCAATTTTCAGTCAAGAGTCGTTCTCCAGATCCATCGACTCTCATAACTCCAATAAAATACTGTCCTTGAAAATTTTTGGTAAATGCAATCAAGTCTCCTCTAGGTGACCAAACAGGAGTTGCGTAGTTACCTGTACCTTTTGATATTCTTTTTTGATTACGTCCGTTACTATCCATCACATAAATCTGTTGTGACCCACCTCTGTCAGAATTAAAAGTAATTTTTCGACCATCAGGAGAATAACTTGGAGAAGTATCTATTGCAGGATTATCAGTCAGCCTCTCTACAATCCTTGTCACTAAATCCATAACGTAAATATCTGAATTTCCCTCACGAGCTAAACTCATAATTATTTTATTTCCATCAGGTGAGAATCTTGGGGCAAATGTCATGCCAGGAAAATCTCCTACTACTTCCTGAATTCCAGTTTGAATGTCTAACAAATAAACTCTAGGGAGATTTTTAAAGTAAGAAAGATAAGTGATTTCTTGTCTAACAGGATTAAACCTTGGAGTTAAAACTAATTCTTTTCCACTAGTTAAAAATCTATGATTAAAGCTATCTTGATCCATGATTGCTAATTTTTTTATTCTATTATTTTTCGGACCTTCTTCAGAAACATATACTATTCTTGTATCAAAATAGCCTTCTTCACCTGTGAGTCTTTCATATATTTTATCAGCTATCATGTGACTAACTCTTCTCCAATTATCTTGAGTAGTTATCAAGACTAATGCTTCTATTTCTTTTTCAGCAAGAGTATCCCATAATCTAAATTCAACTCTTAGTTTGTCCCCTTCAAGACTTAAATCTCCAGTTATCAGACCCTGGGCTTTTATTAAACGCCAATCCTCAAATCTTGGTCTTAGGTGCATTGACTCAGTATCTTGTATAAAAGCTTCTTTATTTATAGATTTGAATAGTCCACTCCTCTCAAGATCTGCCGACATTACATTCCTCATATTAGTAGATATTTCTTTAAGTATATTTTCCTCATCGTCATTATAAAAAAATTCAGTTATAGCTAATGGAAGAGGTTCTCGATTTCCTTCTGTAATATCAATTTCAATCATTGACCAAGAATTAAATGTAAAAAAGAAATAAATGCCAAAAATCAGATAAAGCTTCTTAATCATCTTAAAATCTCTCTTGGATCAAAATTTAGTTGGAGCGTTTTCCAATCATCATAACGATTTATGTCTGGAACTTTCTTCAAAGGATCACACCTTCTTACCGCCCTGATGGCACTTTCAGCCAGGGTCCTAAAATATTCTTCTCCTGGTTTATTCATACGCTCATGTTGTAGCATTTCTGGTGGTTTTGACAAAGACCCGTCCTTATTTAAAAATATTTTAATCTTAACAATGTATGTTTCATCATAAGGCATCCCTAGAGGTATGCTCCAACATTTCATAAATTGAGCCCTAATTGCATCTTCTTCACTTAAAGTAAGTTTTTTTGATATTGATTCGGTCTTATCTAATGACTCATATTCCAGATCCTTTGTATCTTCTTTTTCAGTTATTGTGTCCTTTTGTTTGTCTATTAATTCAGCAAGTTTAAGAGGATCAAATTTATCTTCCTTTTTTATTTCTGGTTTTTGAATAGGCATACTCTCAATCATCTTAGTTTCAATTTTATCTTTTACAATTTTTTCTTCTTTAGTTGGATCCTTAACCTTTTCATTTGATTTTTCATCTTTGGGCTCTACTTCAGGTTGGTTTATTTTTTTTTCTTCTTTTTTTTCTTTCTTTTTTGGCTTTACTTTTTCTTCTTCTTGTTTTTTGCTTATTTCAGGAACATTGGTCTTTTCAGCAATCTCAATTAATTCAACTTGAATAATAGGAGGAATATCAAGTTTTGGGGTGTTAAATATTGGAAGTCCTATCATTGTTGCTGTAAAAACTACAGAATGCAAAACAAAAGAAATTATTAGTGAATAACGCATACCCTCTTTTCATTACAATTTATTCAATAAGAGGTTTAGTAATTAAAGCAACCTTTGAGAAGCCTGAACCAGATAATTCTCCTAATACTTTCATTACTCTACCATAATCAATAATTTCATCACCTCGTACATATATTTTTGTGTCTAGTCTATTATCCGTAATTGCTATTAGTTTCGGAACAAGTTCCTTTAGAGAAATTTGTGTTTCCTGTATAAATATATTTCCTTCAGAATTAATTGTAACTTCTAAGGGTTCATTATCCGATTGAAGAGTATCTGCGTTACTTTCTGGAAGATCTACTTGTACACCAACAGTTAATAGGGGTGCAGTAACCATAAATATAATTAAAAGTACGAGCATTACGTCAACGAAAGGAGTAACATTAATCTCACTGAGGGGTTTAAATTTTAAATTGCGAGACACACTAAACCTTAGACGAGGTATTGAGTCCTCTTGAAAAAATAACAATAAAATGTTCTTTAAATCTATACATCCTTGCATTTTCTTCATTTACCTGACTTGTAAAAATGTTATAGGCAATAACTGCAGGTATCGCTGCTAACAGCCCTAGTGCTGTTGCAAATAAAGCTTCTGCTATTCCTGGCGCTACGACTGCTAGAGATGTATTTCTAGAAATTGCTATTGCTTGGAAAGAATTCATTATTCCCCAAACAGTTCCAAATAATCCAATAAAAGGTGTTGTAGAACCAATTGTAGCTAAATAACTAAAATATTCTGACAATTTTTCATTTTGATAATCTATTGCTGCGTCCATCGTTCTTTCAATTCTTAAATAAAGTGAGTCTATATCTTTTTTTGTCCCTTGATTTGATTTTTCTATTTCATCAACTGCCTCTATAAAAACATATTTGGTAGGACTATCTTCAATTGTTGCTACCTGTTTAGCAATTTCTTTAATTGATCTACCAGACCAAAATTCATCTTCAAAAATTTGACTAAATTTTTTAAGTGATTTGAATAAACGTATTTTGTGAATAATTATAGTCCAGGAAAGAACTGAGGCAGCAAATAGAATGAGAATAACAAGTTTTACTACTATATCAGCACGAATAAAAAGAGACAGAAGAGTAAATTCATCGTTAATCTGGTTTGTTTCTAATAATACTTCAGATTCCATTATATTTTCCTATGATTAAAAATTGTCTGAAATAGGGCATTCATTCTTTGCTCTTAATAAGTAGTTCATAAAGTTGCAAAAAATTATCAAGCCGTAAAACACATAATGAGTTTCCCGTTATTTCTCTATTTCTTCTCGTAATAACTACCGGTATATCTTTAGATTTAGATATTTCAATATTCTCCTCTACTTGTCTCATTGACTCATGAATTTTGAATTTTTCTGTTCGTTTTGCTTCGACATATATAAAAGGGGTATTTTTTAGATCGCTACCTCCAGATGACTTAATCGCACCACCTCCAGATAGCGGCATCCTTTGAACCTGGTCAGTTCCATCAAATACTTTTTCATTAAAATATTTGGCAAGCTCTCTTTCATAGCCATCACCTTTTCTTTTTGGAGAACTTCCAGACATAAATCGAATCAGAAATGTTAATTACTTTAACAGTAATTCAAATAATAAATTTTTAAAGTGAATAAATTATAGCAGTTTGCCTAATTCTTCTTCAGAAGCCTCAAAATTAGAAAAAACATGTTGCACATCCTCATCATTCTCAAGTTCTTCTAGAAGATTAAACAATAATTTAAGTTTATCTCCTTCTATATTGATGAGGGTTATAGGCTTCCATTGAAAGCCTGATGCTTCAGGTTCACCATATTTTTCTTCTAATTGGTTATAAAAATTTGATAAGTTATTCGGGGAGCAAACACTCTCATATTTGTTATCTTCGAAAAAGCAATCGTCTGCTCCCATTTCAATGGCAAAATTAAAAAAATCGTCTTCATTGCTAATTTCTTTTTTATATCGCACAAAACCATAGTGATTAAAAGAATGTGATACTGATCCTGTTTCACCTAATGATCCACCAAATTTTTGGAAGATAGATCTTACATTAGAAGCAGTTCGATTTCTATTATCTGTTAATGCTTCAACAATAATTGAAATTCCACTAGGTCCGAATCCTTCGTATCTCATTTGGTCGTAATTAATTGTATCTTTTTCCGAAGATTTTTTAATTGCTCTATCAATATTTTCTTTTGGAAAACTAGATGACTTTGCAAGTTGGATAGCAGATCTAAGCCTTGAATTTTGATCTGGATCAGGTGATCCTAATTTTGCAGCAACGGTAATTTCTTTTGATAGCTTTGAAAATAAACCCGCCCTTTTTTTATCCTGAGCACCTTTTCGGTACATAATGTTTTTGAATTTGCTATGGCCTGCCATTATTAAGTGCCTATTCTTCCACCTATTCTTATTGAATTTATGCTTTTTGCCAGAAAGTTTGTAGGGTTAGACTCAATAATAACCCCACATAAAGTACCTGGTCCGTTCGCAGGAGATATTCTTGTTCTTTCTTTGTCTTGAGTTGCAAATTTTCTAACAAACTCATCTTTTTTAGTTCCAATGACTGAATCGTAGTCACCACACATTCCAACATCAGTCTGATAAGCGGTCCCATTTACTAAAATAGTTGTATCTGCAGTTGGTACATGTGTATGAGTACCTACAACTGCTGTGACTCTACCATCAAGATAATGTCCCATGGCCATTTTTTCACTTGTGGCTTCAGCATGAAAATCAACAAATATAAAAGATAGATCTTCATCATGTAATTCACTCAGAACCTGTTCAATCTTAAAAAAGGCATTATCACAGGATCTCATGAATAAATTTCCCATTATATTAATAACAACAATACTTCTTCCATCGTTTAGAAAATATTTGTTAAATCCTAATCCCGGTGTACCTTCAGCAAAGTTAAAAGGTTTTAAAAGTCGATCATCTCTTTCTATATAGTCATTAATCTCTTTTTGATCCCATAGATGATTGCCCGTAGTAATAACATCAACACCACAAGAATAAAATTCTTTACAAATATCTTCTGTAATACCAAAGCCATCGGCTGCGTTTTCACCATTAACAATTGTAAAATCAATTTTGTTATCTATTTGAATCTTTTTGAGATTGTCTTTTACAACTTTTACACCCGATTTGCCTACTACATCACCTAAAAATAAAACCTTCATGTAACCTTATATAGATATTTTTCAGTTAAAATCCAATCAACTTTTTTATCATGCTGCTCAGTTGGTAGTTCATTCGCCTCTTGAAATGTATATCCAAAGCCAACGGTAATAATTTTTTTTGTTTTATTTTTTGAATCAATAAATCTATCATAATATCCACCCCCATAACCCATGCGATAACCAGACAGTGTAAATCCAACCAATGGAACAATAATCATTTCTGGATTGCATTCGCTCGTATCTTCCTTAGGTTGTAAAATACCATATTTATTTTTAACTAAATCATTTGTGATTTTCCAATTTCTAAATATCAAATTTTTTTTTTGATCATAATTACATGGTAAACTGATTTCATATCCCAAGGAAAAAAGTGAATCATTTATCAATTTTGTTGATATTTCATTTCTATAAGGAAGATATGATCCAATTTCACATTTTCCTATGCTAGCCAATAAAGTTTTTAGATGGATATGAGCATTATTCTTTTTTTCATACTCAGATGACAATTCATCTCTACGGTCTATTAAAAACTTTCTGATATTATTTTTTTCAGACTTAATGTTCGTATTCAAAATACTTTTGATTTTTATTTAGTAAGTTAATATTTAATTTAGAGAGACAAGTTTAGAAAATAGATCATTAAGTTCTTCATTCTTACTTTTTAAATATTCTTTATTTTCACTTTTAGCATTTTCAATTGTTTTCTCTTTAGTTTCTAATTGTGCCTCTAGAGAATCTATCTTAGTTAAGCCACTATTTATTTTCTCATTTAATTCAGATATCTCATCTGTAATTAGTAACGAAGCCATAACCATTAATCTTGTTTCTCCAATTTTTCCAAATCTTCTGGTTAATTCTCTTACTTTTCCATCAATTTGTGAACTTAAATTCTTTAAATGATCCTCTTCTCCAGGATCGCAAACTATTGCGTATTCTTGATCATTAATATTTACAGTAATTTCAGGCATAAAATTTATGAATCCAATATATCCTTAATTGTATATATATTTTCATCTAACTGAGATGATATATTTCCGGCAATATTCTTAAGTTCAATAAAATCAGACTTTAAAATTTTGATTTCATTCTCTAAGTGACTATTTTGGTCTACCAGAGCCTTATTTTGAGCCTCAACCACAGATAAACTATGAAGTCTTTCTTTTAATCTATTTATTTCTGCGTCTAATTTTTCAATTGTAGTATCAAGTTCAGATTTTGAAGATTCGATATAAGACATAAACTTTTAAAGGCCCTTAAATAAGTTGATTGAGTTTAACTGTGTTTTTTATTCTCAGTCAACTTATAAAATTAAATAAATTATCAGAGATTTTTCTTTATCATTAAGCTATTATAATTTAAGAATCTTTTACCTTATTAAAATATTACTATAATGAAGGATTACTTAGTTCAATGAAGAACAAAACTTCAACGTCGCCTGTCACTCATGATGAGCTAGCTAATGCTATAAGATTTCTTTCAGTTGATGCAGTAGAAAAAGCTAAAAGTGGACACCCTGGATTACCCATGGGAATGGCTGATGTTGCTACGGTGTTATTTAGAGATTTTTTAAAATTTAACCCTAATGCCCCTAGCTGGCATGACAGGGATCGCTTTATTTTATCAGCAGGACATGGATCAATGCTGCTTTATTCACTTTTATTTCTAACCGGATTTAGAGACTCTTCAATCAAAGACATAAAAAACTTTAGACAGTTGAATAGTAAATGTGCTGGGCACCCAGAATATGGACATTTAAGTGGAATAGAAACAACTACCGGGCCTCTTGGACAAGGATTTGGTAATGCAGTTGGTATGGCGCTTGCTGAAAGGATAATATCAAACTCATTTGGTACAAAAATTTCAAATCACTTCACATATGTCATTGCTAGTGATGGAGATCTTATGGAAGGAATAAGTCATGAAGCTGCATCACTTGCAGGACATTTAAAACTAAACAAACTTATAGTTTTCTTTGATGATAATGGAATATCCATTGACGGACCTGTAAGTCTTTCTAACTCTGAAAATACAACAAAAAGATTCAAATCTTATAATTGGAATACAATTTCTATCAACGGACATAATCCAAAAGAAATTTCTAAGGCAATAAAATCTGCACAAAAATCAAAGAAGCCAACCCTTATATCTTGCAAAACAAAGATTGGCTATGGTTCACCAAATAAGCAAGGTAAGTCTTCTTCTCATGGTTCAGCATTAGGAGAAGATGAAGTCAAATTAACAAGAAGAAAATTAAAATGGGATCATAGACCTTTTGTAATCCCAAAAAAAATATTAGATGAATGGAGGACCTCAGGACAAAGATCTATAGGTGAATATAAAAAATGGAACAACAATCTTAATAAACTGGTTACAAATAAAAAAAATGAATTTATTCGAAGAATAAATGGAAAATTACCCAAAGAACTAAACAGAATTTTCTCTGACTTTAAAAAAGAATGCATTAAAAATCCTTCTACAATTGCAACTCGACAATCTTCTGAACTTGTAATTAATGAAATATCTCCAAATCTACCTGAACTTATAGGTGGCTCAGCAGACTTGACAGGATCAAATAATACTAGATCAAAAAAAATGAAAACACTCGATGCTCCAAATTATAAGGGTGAATATATCTATTATGGAATCAGAGAACATGGTATGGCCGCTGTCATGAATGGACTTGCTCTTCACAAAGGAATTATT
>MDTG01440951.1_pt1 | contig 15246 bp, 15 predicted proteins | sample 811421 | NCBI WGS metagenome assembly MDTG01 (sample SAMN05326645, study PRJNA326480) | marine metagenome | isolation source: seawater | place: Pacific Ocean: South East | collected 2011
CTCTAATTTATTTACACTTTTAATATGCTTTTTTCCATTCTCAACAGTTATAGGAAATTTAATTGTAAATATAAATATCTTAATAATTTGTATTATAGGCTTGATTTTCAAATTTAAAAACTCTTTAAATTTTAAGTCTAATTATTTTATAAAAATTTTATTTTTTTTCTTTAGTTTAGTATTTATTACTTCCTTACTTGCTTTTTTCAAAAATTATGACACTTTAAATGAAACTAAAGATTTTTTAAGGAATTTTTTAAAATCTATATTTTTCCTTAGATTTTTATTGCTTGTTTTAATTATAAAGTTACTCATTGATGAAAATTTAATTAATTTCAAATTTATTTTTTACTTTTATGGATGCTTTGCCCTACTTATTGGGCTAGATACAATTTACCAAAATTTTAATGGTTATAATATTTTAGGTTATCAAAAATTTGGTTCTTCTCCCTCTGGTGTTTATTTTGATGAGCTTATTGTAGGGAGTTATATTCAAAGATTTTCTTTCTTTGCAATCTTTTTAATTACTCTTTTTTTTAAAGATAAGAAAATTATTTCAAATTTTTTACTTTTTTTAAGTATAATTATACTTTTTTCAAGTGCCTTCTATTCAAGTAATAGAATGCCTTTTGTTTTATTTATTTTTGGATTAATTATTTTTTCTTTTTTTGAAAAAAAATATATTTTTACAATTTTAATTTCTTTAATCGTTTCTGGGTTATTCGTTGATTACACAGCTGATAAAAGACAAAGAGATTATTATACTTCTTCATTTATAGGAAACACAAAACGCATAGCAGAAACATTTTTTAATTATCTAAATAAAAACAATAATAAAATAAAAAAAACTAAATCAGAAGAATTTAGTGAAAGAGGAAGTGGACATGTAATAGTTTTCAAAAATGCTTTTCATTTTTTTAAAGAAAATAAAATTTTTGGTGTAGGTTTAAAAAATTACTATAAATATTGCCAAGATAACTCTGATGATGATAAAGTATATATATGTACAAACCATCCACATAATTACTATCTGGATATTTTGGTAAGTAATGGAATATTAAATTTGCTTATATTTATTACTTTATATGTTTTAATACTGCTTCAATCTTTAAAAATTTTGTTTTTTTCTAAAAATTTAAATCCTGAATATAGAAAAATGCTACTTACAGTTTTTATAACTTTTCTTCTTGAACTGTTCCCAATAAGATCTAGTGGCGCTTTTTTCACAACTGGAAACGCATCATTTACTTTTTTAATATTAGCATTTTTAATTTCTATGAATTCTAATTTAAAAAAAATTAATATTTAGATTAATGTATATCTTCCCTTATAGTTTCCTTATCAGAATGAGGTATTTCAATTAAATTCATAATTAAAGACTTTTTATTTTTTCCTTTAAAGCAAAACCAAACACCGTTGGGTATTTTTAAAATCTTATTAATTTTATCTGAGAGAATTAATCTTGTTTTATTTTTATAAGTTTTTGAATTTTTTCTTTTATCAATTAAATTGAATTCTACTTTTCCAGTAATTACTTTTAATAATGAAGAAGTCTTTTTATGGCATATCCATCCCTTGATTTTATTTTTATTAATTTCATTAAGATATACCTCGCCAAATTTTTTATAAATTTTGTCCTTACTGTCTACGAACTTTATTATTTTACCTTTTTTGTTTTTAAAAATAGGTTTTTTTATAATTAAAACGTCTTTAATTTTCATTCATATAGTCGGTTATTTGTTGATTTGTAACTTCTTCAGGATTTCTTTTTAAATGCAAAACTTGATAATACCAGTCCGTGGTAACCTTAACACTCTGAGAAATGCTATAAGTTGGTGACCACCCTAATCTTTTTTTAGCTTTTTTTATATTAAGTTGGAGATTAACTTGTTCATAAAACCTTTTTTTATTAAGTACTTTAATTTTTCCCTTACCCCAAAAATTAATTATCTTCTCAACTATCACTTTAACACTAGTTATTGAACGTGGTTCAGTTCCAAAGTTCCAGGCCGAAGAATATTTAAAAGGCTTTTTAAATTGTTTCATTGCTAAGATTAGGTAACCCTTTAAGGGTTCCATCACAAATTGCCAAGGTCTATTAAAATTTGGATTTCTAATTAAGATTACCTTATTTTTCATTATTGATCTTATAGAGTCTGGGATTAACCTTTTTTCTGACCAGTCACCACCTCCGATTACATTCCCCGCTCGTCCACTTGAAATACCACGTTTTTTTTTATTTTGAAAAAAACTATCTCTGTAAGATCTTACTAAAAGTTCAGCAGATGCTTTTGAGGCACTATAAGGATCCTTTCCACCTAGTCTATCTGTTTCTAAAAAACCCTTTGTTGAATTGGAATTTTCATAACATTTATCTGAAGTAACAAAGATGGAAGATTTAATAAAGTTGAATTTTTTTGTGATTTCAAGAATATTTAAAGTTCCACGAATATTTACATCAAAAGTAAGATGGGGTTTTACATAAGACTCATAAATCAAGGGTTGAGCAGCAAGATGAAAGATAATTTCAGGTTTGTTTTTTTTTACTAGTGCTTCAATTTTTTTGAAATCTCTAATATCAAATACTTTTAATTTTATTTTTTTATGTAAGTTTAATTTGTAAAATAAATTTCTATTTTTATTTGGGTTAAAACCTGTGCCAATAACTTTTGCACCCAATATTAATAGCCAACTACACAACCAAGCTCCTTTAAATCCAGTTGCTCCTGTAACCAAAACTATTTTATTCTTATAAAATTTTTTTAGTTTATCCATGGCGCCTTTTTTTCTTTAAAAAGTTTCTCTAACAAAATTTTTTCTCTAAGAGTATCCATACATTGCCAAAACCCTTTGTGTCTATACGCCACTAACTGTTTTTTTTCCTGCAAGTTTTGAAGTGGTTGCCTCTCTAGCATGACTTTATCTCCTTTAATGAATTTAAATATATTATAATTAAAAACAAAAAAACCTCCATTTATCCATTTTTCTCCGCCAGAGCTTCTTGGTTTTTCTTTGAAACTAATTACCTTATTTCCTTTTAACTTTACCTCTCCAAATCTTACTGGAGGTCTTACAACAGTCATTGTTGCTGTTTTTTTATGTCTTTTATGAAATTTTATTAAATTTTTAATGTTTTGATTAGACAAGCCATCACCGTAGGTTAACATAAAGTTCTCGTTTTTTTTGAAATACTTTTTTAACCTTAAAACTCTTCCACCTGTTAAGGTTTTTTTTCCAGTATCAACAAGCTTAATTTTTAGATCATGTTTTTTTTGTTTAAAATATTTTCTAATTGACTCACCTTTGTAGCCCAGAGCTAAAATAAAATCGTTATATCCATAGTACTTATAAATGTTCATAATGTGCACCACAATTGGGTCTTTTCCAATTTTTACCATTGGTTTAGGTTTTAAAATCGTCTCTTCGGACAATCTAGTTCCTAAACCACCACATAAAATAACTACTTTCATTTATTGCAATCCCCTAATTATATTTTTAATTTTGTTTTGAAATATTTTAGGTGTATATAAGGGAAAGAATTTTTTTTTTGATAATCTAGAATTTAAATTTAAAAATTTATCTTTTTTCAATTCTTTTTTAAAATAATTAAAAGGATTATAAATTAATTCCTTATTTATATTCATATCAATTAATTTTTTCCATAAAATAATAAATAATTTTTTGTCTTTATCTTTTATTGAATAGTTTTTTTTTGCTAAATATGGAAGGGAAATACTTGAAAGCACCAGATAAACAATGTCATATCCCCAGATTTTTTTATTTGCTCCGTAAAATTCCCAGTCTATTAAAAATATTTTATTTTTGTAAAACAGAATATTAGCTAATGTCAAGTCTCCATGTATTTTTGAAAATTTTGTTTTATAAAAAGTTTTTTTGTAATGATTAATTACTTGTTTAACAAAAATGAAATTTTTTTCTAGTGATCCCCATGGTTTAATCATTTTCCCTTTTATCTTTTCAATATCAATATAAGCAAAGTTTTTCTCTTTATAGTATTTTTTAATTACACTTTTTTTATTAGTTTTTGTTCGATTACAATACCAAATTAATCCCTTGTTTTCAGAATCAATTTTTTTAATTCCAGCTCTTGATGTACTAAACTTTCTAAAAACTTCACTATTGTGTAAATATAGCAAATGAACATTATTTTTATGTGTTTCTAGGCATGTAATTTTTTCATTCCTATCAAAATATTTAAAATACGAATAAGGTATTTTTTTTTTTTTCTTAAAAAAAATTCTATTTAAATATTTTTTAAAATCTTTAAATTTAATATTCATAAATTATTTATTTTTTTCATTTTTTAAGTTTTTAATTGTTAAATAAAATTTAAAAGAAAATTTCCCAACACAAGTAAAAAACCAGACAATACAAAACATAGGGGATAAAAATATTTGGTTAAATAAAACTTCAATTAAAATAATTAAGATTACAAAATCTGTATATCTACTCCTTCCGTCATAGTCGATTAAACTTAATATTTTAATTGGAGTTTTGAACATTGATAAAAATTCGTCACTTATATTATCTTTCACTAAAGTGAAAGATTTACTTTCATTGGGACTTTCATTCTTAATTGATAAATAGTGTTTTTTAAAATCAATGCAGTAAAGTATTAGTATAAATATAGCTGCAAAAATATAAAACTTATCATCAGTGTTATTAAAAACATAAAAATATATTGAAGTCTGAAATAAAATGAATGAAAAGAAACCAGCCCATATATCTAATATATGACCTAGTTGAGTTGTATTGTTTGTTATTCTTGCTAAATGCCCATCCGTATTATCTAAACTATTTTTAAAAAAATAAATAATTAGCCCTAATAAAATAAATATATTTGTACCAAAGGAAATCAATAAAAAAGCAAAAAATACGGCTATTATATAAATAAAAGTTATTGTATTTGGTTTGATGTTAAATTTTAAAGATAGAAATACAAAAATTGAAGCAAGCTTTATTGTAATTTTAGACTTAAACTTAGAGTAAATTTGGTTTTCTGAATAGTTTAGTCTCAATGTGGCCTCTTCTTTTAGTCTAGCCTCAATTTCCGTAAAATTGTTTTTATTTATATTCATAAATTAAAAGTGTTATTTGATAATTTTTTAACGAAATCTTTAATTTGACTGTTGTTTTTTTTTAAATTTCCAAAATATTTTATTTTAAGTAAGTTACTTCTTTTTGAACTATATTTTTTTATCGTGTTTTTAATCATGTTGTTTAACTTAAAATCATCAACTTGATCTAAGTTTAGTGATACCACTTTATCTCTAATTTTATAATCTAAAGCTTCAGTTTTAATAAGCCTGTTAATAAAACTATATTCCTTTGGTAAGTTAAGAAGAAGTAGAGGTTTTTTTAAATAAATTGAACTCAAAACTGATCCACCGTAATCACCCAAAACTAAATCCGATACCTGGTACAGCTCATGCATGTTCCGATTTAATTTTACATCAACACAAAAACCAATTTTTTTTAAATCTTTGATTAAATTTTGATTCATTGCCAAGGATTTGGGGTGAGGTCTAACAAGTAAATTATATTTATTTTTTAATTTTATAATTTTTTCTCTCCACAAGATTATATTATTAAATATTTCTTCTTTTTCCTCAATATGAGTAGGACACCAAAAAATCAGTTTTTTATCTTTACTAAAATTAAACTCTGAAAATATTTTTTTTTTTATTTGATTAAAAGATATTTCTTTATCATACCTTGGGTAACCTATCAAAATACACTTCTTACTTTTAAATTTTTTTTTGATTAATTTTAAATCTAGCAAACTACAACACAAAAAAATATCAAAAATTTTTTCAAATTTTGAATTAGGAAAATGTTTTAATCTGAGATCTAGTCCTCTTGGATAAAAAATTGTGTTTAAACCTAAATGTCTCTCTGGAAACCATTCTTCATAAATTTTAGCTTCACTACCTCCTGCAGAGAAATCTCTATTAAAAAATAATCTTAAGAGTAAATTAATTCTAAGCATAATTAAAATTCTCCCAAAAATCTTTCCATAAAAAAACTTTAATATTGAATTAATAGTAATTTTTTTAGGGTTAGCTAAAGCTGTGCTTATCAAATATCTAAACTTAGATCTTTTATATATTTTAGAAAGATAAACTTTTTTTATTTTTTTTCTAGATAAAGAATTTTTTATGTATCTGACATTATTTAGACTTTCATTTTTATAATTTTGTACATCATTTATAACGTAAACTAATTTTTTTTTATTAAATTTTTTTAGAAAATTCTCATACATATCGACTTCTCTGGGCCAATTTATTAAAATTCCAATTTTATTTATGATTTTAATTGACATGATTATTTTTAAAAATTTTTATTGTTTTTTTTAAAGATGAGTCTTCTGTATTAGCATATTTGTTACAAAATTCCTGTTTTACATTTTCAACAGCTGTTGAATCCCACCACTCATACAATTCATCCAAATTTTTTTTGATATGTCCTATACAGTTATCAATTGAATTATGAAATATTTTTACTTTTGAAAGTCTTTTATAATATTTAAATGCGCTTGATCTTAAAAAACTAATTTTTTTGTTAACTAGTAAGATGCAGGGTTTATTAACTCCTATGGTTTCAAGAAATGAAGTATTATTATTTGTTAAAATAATTAATTTAAAATTATTAATAATTCCTTTTAAATCACCCGATTCAATAAAATTTAAATCTTTATACTTATTTTTTAAAATATCACCAATTGAATTAGAATATTCATTATCGTTAGGATAAAGTTTAATAAATGTCTTTTTTAAAATTTTTTTTGGTAATTTATTAAGGAAATCAAATATAAAATTTGTATACTCATTTGCAGTTTCACTATCTATTCTTTCAGATTGATTAACGATTAGATATCTACCGTTCCTATTTAAAACTAAAAGTATTTTATCAAAATCCACTCGCTTACTTTTTTTAGAGTTTAAAATTTTAAAAGCAGAAGCAGGTAGAGTCCTTTTATTTTTTTCTGACCATCCCCATGTCAAAAATTTATCACAAATTTTTTTTTCATGATTCTCTGCGTAGGAAAAAAAACTAATTCCATATGTGCCGCCATGTTGTCCACATAATAATTTACCTTTTTTTTCAATTTGATTTGCTGTCCACATTTTAAAAACTTCATCTTTATAGAGACCGTTTGCAGCAAAGATAGTTTTTCTTTCCTTAGGTAAATTGCTGTTATCGACTGTTTTTCTAAGATTGTCAAAACTCTCTAAAAAAATTTCTGGTATATAATCTGGTAAAAGAACTTTTATTATATTTTCAATTCCTTTGTTATTACTTTTTTTAAAATAAATTTTTTTTCTTATATTTTCTGAAAAATTTTCTTTTTTAATTGTTAAATCAAAATTTAGTTTATATGGAATATCGCCAAGACCAGTTATTAATTTTATAACATCAATTCTTTTGTTAAAATAAGTATTAAAAAAGACATATTTATTTCTTAAAAATTTTGTTAACAAATTGTTATAATTTATTTTTTTAATTAAGCTATTTCTATATTTAATGCTTATTTTTTGCTTTTTTAAAAATCTAAATTTATGATTAAATTTATTTTTCTCTGTTATTAAAATCATAATTTTTAAAAATAGAAAATGGTTCCAGTTATCCTGTGATGCAAGATCAGTAAATTCACTAGTATTGAAAGTAGAAGTTTTCTTTTGAATTCCATTAATAATTCTAAAATTATTGAAATTGTGGTTTTTAGAGAAATTTTTTAATATTTCATGTCTATTGTAGACAATTGCAATAAATCTATTTAACCATGGGCCAATTATTATTCGCCAAGCTCTTAAAGAATATTTTGTATTGTGAATTTTGTTAAGTTTTAAAGTTAACTCTTTCAGAATTTTTTCATACAATTTTTCAGAATAATTAAATTCTTTAAGTAGTGTAAATTTTGTTTTTTTTTGAGACTGTATTAATTTATATCTATATTTAGACCATTTTTTTTTTCTTTCATTAAGTAAACACCATTTGCCTAAAAAAAAAACTTTTTTTGAATTTGAAGGCCACGTTGTTTCATCTGCTGTCAAGACTAGGAAAGGTTTTTTTTTCATTTAACTTAAAATTTAAGTATCGACGACTAATTTTTTTCTATTTCCCTCTTTAATTCGTCATATTCTCTCATTTTCTGCTTCATAAAATTTATTGTAAGTCGAGCTTTGGCAGAAATTCCTTTAGGCGTAAGAATGTAAAGATAATTAATTTTATTTTCATTATTCTTAAAGTTATTAATTTTTATCAAACCTTTTTTCTTTAAAGCTTTTAAACAATAATTTAGTTTACCAAGACTAAAACCAAGATCATCAGCAAGTTCTCTTTGAGTGGAATTTGGATTTTTTTTCAACTTTCGCATAAGGTTGAATTCGTCAATATTAGAATATTTTTTTTTGTTGTTCATTTTTTGAACAATATACGTCTCACTTGATTGTCTGTAAAGTAGAAAAATTTTATTATTATGATTATTGGTTTAACGTATTTTTTTAAAAATCATAACTGCAAATATATTGTCAGTAATAGTATTATTATTAAAATGCTTTATTTTAGTTCCGTCTTTTAGACTTAAATACTTAGATACTAAATAAAGCTTGTGCTTAAATTGGTGAAATAAATTAAGTAAATTCCTTTTATGAGATTTGACATTCTTTTCATGTTTATAGGGATTAGTATAATTGAATGGAGTATCATAGTCCCAAATTATAAGATAAGAATTTTTCTTTGTAAGTTTAATAAGTTTATTTATACTTTTTTCAATTTTTTTATTAGATGTTGTATAGAGAAATCCTCCAGCTATAACTATATTAAAATTACTTTTTTTTTTAAAAGTTAAAAATTTATCGTAAAAAGTATTTTTAAGTTTGTTTTTTTTTTTTGAATATTCGATTGCTTTTTTTGATGTATCTATACCCCACACTTTTGATTTAAAAGTTGTTTTTATTTTTTTTAATGTTGAGCCACACCCACATCCAATTTCTAAAATTTCAGTTTTTGCATTAGGTTTAATAAATTTAACAGCTTTAAAAACTGAACGGTTAACACGTGGTCCATTTCTTAAGAAAAATTTATCACCTTCACTTTCAAAGAAAATTTGATCTAACTCTTTTTTTTTCATACATTTTTTTCTAATAATGAAATGTTTTTGCTTATATATTGTATAAGCTCTCTTGTGTCTACTAAATTACATTTATTTTGTTTTGTAAATTTTTTAAGATTTTCAATATTTTTTTTAGTTCTATAAAACGTTTTATAAGTAAAAATTTTGTATCTAAATTTAATTTTTTTTGATTTGAAGTCAGTTTTATGTTTTGTATGAGAAAAATAATTTAAAAAATCAATAACTATTTCTTTAATTAATTTCTTTTTATTCAGTTTTAATTCTCTTTTTCCTGAGTAATTCAGTCTAAAACATAAGAGGTTATTTTTTTTTGTTAATCCTGTAAATTTTAAGTTTGAAGCTCTGTCAATAAATCTTGAAAACTTTGCTACTTGTATATAACTGAAATTTTTTTTATAAAAGAATTGTTTGTTTAAAATCTCAATAACAACGTGAAAAGAATTCCTAATCTCTGATTTAGTATTAAATATTTTTTTTTTTAATTTAAAATTATTTTTAATATCTATGAAGTATGGCAAATAAACTTTTGAAGCATAAATTTTTTTTTTATTTAGAAAAACAATTTTTTTTTATCAATTTTACTAATTATAATTTTTTTAATGTAAGATCCAAAAAAAATCTTTACTTTATTTTTTCTAAGTTTTTCGTAAATATTTTTTAAAATCTGATGAGAGCCACCTTTGATATAGTAGTATTTTATTTTATTTAATTCTTTTTTTGAAATATTTTTATTTATAATTCTTACTGGAGGTGGAGTTAATTTATTTAATTTTAAATTTAACCTCTTTTTCAAAAAAGAAATAGATTTATTATATAGTTTAGAAGACTTCCATGGAGCAAGTATATGTGTGCCTGTTTCGATATTTTTAATTCTATAAAAGTTTGATGTTTTCCAAGAACCTCCAATAAAATTTTTTTTTTCATGAATCTCGATATCTTTATGTTTTTGAGAAAGAATCAATGCTTGCAATAACATAACTGGCGATGTTCCAATTAATATTATTTTCATATTTTTTTTCCTTTTAAAAATTTTATTACATCTTGAATTCTAAATAATTTTTTTTTAGAATATAGATTATCATAAATATCTTTGATAAAATTGTAGTCTGATATAGTATTTACATCTAATCTTAATTTAGGCATTCTGTAACTTTTAGGACACTTAAGCGTATTTACATTGCAGAATTTTGGGTTGATGACTTTTTCTTTTTTATAATCAAAAAAATTTATAGAGAGCCATTCTTTTTGTTTATATGTAAGTTTTTTTTTTGATATCTCTTTAAGTGTGGAATGATCAAATACCTCAGCTCCTATTCCATCAGGATAACCAGATCTAAAAAATGGAATTAAATTTGATGTAAATGATCGCTCTTTTAAATTTAAATGAAAATTTATAATTTTATCAATTTCCTTTGGCTCGGAAACACAATTGTCTCCTGGAACTCTAACAATTACATCGATTTTATATTTTTTTGCTACTTGTAAATGTCTCTTAACTATATTTTGATTTGCACCAAAAAACATTGATACTTTTGCTTTTTTAGCAATCTTTTTAAAAACTTTATTTTTAGGAGTGTCTGGAGAAGCTAAAACAATATTATCAACTCTTTTACATTTTTTTAATCTTTCTAATATTCTGTAAATAAGAGGTTCTCCTGCTAAGTGTAAAAGAGATTTATTGGGTAGTCTTTTTGAACCCACTCTTGCCTCAACAACCAAAACCACTCTTTTTTTTTTCATTAATTTCTATTTAAGATCTTTCCACTTGAGAATATGATCAGATCGTAAATTAATCTTAACTCTTTTTCCTATTATTTTATAAAAAAACATTGGGCTTATACCTGTGCCAGGTCTTTTAGATATAAGATCGTTTTTTCTAATTTTTTCATTTTTTTTAATATTACGAGTCAAAGCAATGCTCCTTCTTGCATTTAATCTTGATTTGAATTCAGAACTTATAGGTTTTTTTATGCTTGCTCTACCTATAGAAAGATTAATCATATCTAAGTGTTCTCTCAAAACTTTTAGATCTTTTTTGTTCATTGAATGATAGTGGTCATTACCTTTTATTTTTTTATTAAATGTAAAATGTTTTTCAATAACTTGTGCTCCTAGTAAGTACGCAGTCGTAATACTCTGCATAAATTTATCTGGTAAAGTATGGTCTGAATATCCAATTATATTATTTTTAAAATTTTTTTTAAGATGTAAAATCATCTTCAAATTTGCATTTTTTTTATCAGTAGGATAATTTAATATGCAATGTAATAAAACAACTAAAGGACAACCATTTTTTTTTAAAATATTTAAAGCTTTTTTAATTTCTTTTAAATTAGAAGCTCCAGTGGATAAAAAAATAATTTTTCTTTTTTTTCCAATTTTTTCTAATAAAGGTAGATTGGTTATATCTGCAGAAGCAATTTTAAAATATGGAACTAGAGGATCCAAAAAATCAACCGAAGGCAAATCAAAAGGTGTTGAGAGGAAATCGATCTTTTTTTTAATACAATATTTGCTTAATATTTTATATTCTTTTTGATCAAAACTATCAAATTTTTTAAATAGCTCATATTGATTTTTAGTTTTTTCTTTTTTTAAATCCCAGTAAGCTGGTGAATTTTTTGAAGCCAATAAATTAGCTTTGTAAGTTTGAAATTTAACAGCGTTTGCACCAGCTGACTTAACTTCACTTATCATTTTTTTTGCCTTGATAACTGATCCCTCATGATTAACACCTATTTCGGCGATAATATAAGGTCTTAATTTGATCTTATTTAAAAATTTTTTTACTTTTTTTTGCATGTTTTATCTTTAATTTTTTATCAAATTTTTTTGATCTGGCTTTGTTAGATGTTAAACTGTTTGAGTGTTTTCTATATCTATATAAGGGTAGTTCAACTCTTCCAATTTTGTATTTTTTTAAAAATCTAATTCTTAAATCTTTTTCTTCATTAACTAAAAAATCTTCATCATACATGCCAATGTCAATTAGTTGATGAGTTTTAAACATTATTCCACAAGCTATTGGGTTTTTTGAGCAATCAACCCTCTTTAAAATTTTTTCATTATCATTAACTAAATAATAATCACATCCGACGGCATCCATATAATTGTTAAGTCTTAAAAACTTAAGAAGAATTAAAAGGAAGTCCCTATTTACATAATCATCGGAATCAACTCTAACGATGAACGTAGCTTTAGATTTTTTTATTCCAATATTAAGTGCTTTTGGTAATCCCAAATTTTTTTTGTTTTTAATTATTGTTATATCTTTCTTGAAAAGTTCAAGGGCGTAAACTGTTTTATCTTTGCTTCCATCATCTATAACAATAATTTCATAAAATTCTTTACTCAAGCTTTGAGATAGTAGCGACCTAATACAACGCCCAATATATTTTTCTTGATCTTTTGCAGGTACAATTATTGAAATTATAGGAGGTTTATATTTCATAAATAATATTTGTTCAAAAAATTTTTTTTTGCAGAATCATAATCTTTCTTAGTGTCTATTTCTTTCCATGTATATTTAGAAATATCAATAAAATTTATTTTTTTTTTATCTTTTATCAAACTATTTAAAGCTTCAGTGTAGTAAAATTCATAATGTGAATCTTTAAAACGATTAAGAGACTCTTTAAGATGTTTGCAACCAAATTTAGAAAATTTTGACAAACCAATAAAATTACCATTGGAAAAATTTGTTTTGATATGACTTCCAATATCAACAATATGATTTTTAGTTTTTTTTACTCGCATTGTTCCTTCTAATTTTGACTTGGTGTCTATAGCCAAGCAAATATCCTTTTTACTCAAAGCCATTTTCTTTATAATTTTTTGACTTAGTAATAGGTCAGAAAAAATACACAGCAAAGGTTCGTTTAACTCCCTTTTTGCATATAATAAAGTGTGCAAATTGTTAGTTTTATTATAATTTGGGTAATTTATGTACTTTACAGAATTTTTTAATTTTTTTTTAATTTTTTCTGACTGATAGCCAGTTACTACAGTAATTTTATTAATTCCTTCGGATCTAAGTTTTTCAATCAAAATCTCAATAATTGTTTTATCTTTAAATCTTAATAAACATTTGGGTTTGTTCTTAGTTATACCTCTTATTCTGGTTCCTTTGCCAGCTGCCAATATTAACGCTTTTTTAATTTTATTTGTCAAAAAATTCCCTCATCCACATTTCAACATTTAATAGCATCCAAATTCTTTTACCTGAAAAATCAAAAGTATCCTTTTTGTCACTATTCAAAAGGTCATCCAATTTATTCTTATCATAGAAATTCCTTCCTAAGGTTTTTTTGTCTAAAAGAAGATCTTTTACATTATTTAATCTCAGCCATTCATTCATCGGTAAAGGAAATCCTAATTTTTTAGCATCACTTATTGATGTGGGTAAATATTTTTTTGCTACTTTTCTCAAAAGGTATTTGTTGATGTCATTTTTTTCTGAAAAAGTATTGCTACTTTCAAATAAAGAAGCGGTTTTATGTAAAATAGATTTCCATTTAATTTTATATTTAAAAGGAACATTGTTTATAAAAGAGATTAATTCGTGATCAAGAAATGGTACTCTAGCCTCAACACCTGCCGCCATTGTCATTACATCGAGCCTATCAAGTAAACATTGTAAATGTTTTTTTTGAAAAGCATATAAAACCTTATCATAATAAGATTGAGAGGTATTATTGAGAAATAATTTTTCCCAAGACGCAAAAAGATCTTTGTCATGATTTGTTTGACTCTTAAAATCTGAAGATAAAATTTCATTTTTTTGATTAGGTGAAAACCAATTATATCTATTTAAAAAAAATTTAAAGAAGTCATCTGTATGATTTTTTTTAAAAAATTTATTAATTAATTTTTTCTTTTCGAAATCAAAAGGTGATTTTTGAACTCTAGAATATCCGCCAAAAAATTCATCAGCACCCTCTCCACTTAAAACAACTGTAATTTTTTTTTTCATTTCTTTGCTCAACAAATATAAAGCATATTCATGAGGTATAGAAACAGGAACGCCTTTAACTTTTATGATATTGTTCAAATTTTTAATAAAGTCATCTTTTTTTAATATAAGCTCATGATGGTTTGTGTTTAAATATTTTGATACCAATTTTGCTTTTTCACTCTCGTTGTATCCTGAGGCTGTCAATGTTACTGAGTAAGTATTTAATTTAGTATTAATACTTTTTGAAGCAATAGCAGATAATAATGAGGAGTCCAAACCACCAGACAAAAAAACACCTAGGGGTACATCGCTTACTAATTGTTTTTTTACAGATGAATGTAATAAATATTCTAACTTCTCTGTATAGAAATCTTCACCTAAATCTTCATTTGAATTAGGTATAGGTAAATCCCAATATTTCTTTTCTTGTTTTTCAAGCTCTCCCTTTAAAATAATTTTTCCAGGTGAAACTCTTTTAATTTTAGCAAAAAAAGTCTCTTCATCTTCTGTTGGATATCGAAAAGAGAGATATGATGACAAGGCTTTAAAATTTAGTTTTTTTTCAAAGAAAGGCAAATTAACTAATGGTTTAATTTCAGATGCAAATACTAATGAATTTTTGTATTCGAAATAGTACAATGGTTTTACTCCTAATCTGTCTCTTATCAAAAATGCTTGTTTTTTATTTTTGTCATAAATACAGATTGCAAAGATTCCATTTAGTTTTTGAACAAAATCTAAACCCCAATGAAGATAGGCGCTTACTATAATTTCAGAATCGGAATTTGAGTAAAATTTATAATTTTTATTTTCTAGCTCTTTTTTAATTTCTTTAAAATTGTAAATTTCACCATTAAAAATTGAAATTACTGATTTATCCAAACTGTAAATTGGTTGATTTCCTTTATTAAGATCAATAACCGAAAGTCTTTTAAATCCCAAAGAAATATAGTTATCTTCGTAGAACCCTTCGTCATCTGGTCCTCTGTGTACCAGTTGATCAGACATAGACTTAGATAGTTTGCCCTTTTCACTAATAGTATTACTAAAATCGATTATTCCACAAATTCCACACATTAAAATTTTTTGTTTATAAAGATTAAAATTATGCTATAAATCACTACACCGTTCAATA
>MDTG01248358.1_pt1 | contig 15245 bp, 10 predicted proteins | sample 811421 | NCBI WGS metagenome assembly MDTG01 (sample SAMN05326645, study PRJNA326480) | marine metagenome | isolation source: seawater | place: Pacific Ocean: South East | collected 2011
GATGTTGAACTGCTCGAACAAAAATTACAGCACTCTATTGCCAAGGCAAAGCAACGATTAAATCAAAAGGATGAGTAAATGAGCCAAGCAAAAACTCACAGATTACTGAACTCACTCTACCCACAATTTAGGCGTAAGTAATAAACACGCATTTGAAGTAAAAGCGCTTGATAGTGATTACTTCTTAGGGATTCGGTATTTACAAAGTCCTATAAAAGGATTGCATAATGTTAAGTTTTATAGTGTATTGAATATTGAAAAAGGATTATGATTTAAAGGATTGAATTAATGGATGACTTTTCACCTTCAGATTTAAAAACAATACTGCACTCTAAACGCGCTAACATGTATTACCTTGAATATTGCAGGGTAATGCAAAAAGATGGCCGCGTGCTTTATCTTACAGAAGCCAAAAACGAAAATCAGTATTTTAATATTCCGATTGCGAACACTACCGTTTTACTATTAGGTAACGGTACATCAATAACCCAAGCGGCGATGCGAATGTTAGCCCAAGCGGGTGTATTAGTTGGCTTTGCTGGTGGCGGAGGCACACCATTACATATGGCCTGCGAAGTAGAATGGTTTACGCCACAAAGTGAGTATCGCCCAACAGAGTACCTCCATGGCTGGTTACAGTTTTGGTTTGATGACGAAAAGCGCCTCAAAGCCGCAAAAACGTTTCAACAAGCGCGCATAACTTATTTGCAAAAGGTCTGGCAAAAAGATCGTGATTTAAAAAGTGAGGGATTCGATTTTAATAGCGAAAAAATACAGGGCGCGTTAACCACGTTTAATGCCCGCACCGATGCCGCAAAAAAACAATCTGACTTGCTGTTGACCGAAGCACAGCTCACCAAAGTACTCTATAAATATGCAGCCAATAATACCAATGCAGCAGAGTTTAAGCGTCAACACCAACCTGATAAAAATAGTATCAATAAAGCTAACGACTTCTTAAATCATGGTAACTACTTAGCATATGGCCTAGCCGCAAGCTGTTTATGGGTACTAGGTATCCCCCATGGTTTTGCCGTTATGCACGGTAAAACCAGACGCGGTGCCTTAGTGTTCGATGTGGCCGATTTAATTAAAGACGCATTAGTCCTCCCTTGGGCATTTATTTGCGCCAAAGAAAACGCCACAGAACAAGAGTTCCGTCAACAAGTGTTACAAACCTTTACCGATCACAAAGCCCTCGACTTTATGTTCGATACAGTAAAGGAAATTGCCTTACAAGATTATTCAACGCAAGACATTGAGGCAAAAAACCTATGATGGTCACGTTCGTTTCACAATGCGAAAAAAACGCCCTCGCCAAAACCCGCCGAGTACTTGATGCCTTCGCCAACCGCATTGGCGACAACACATGGCAAACAGTAATCACTGAAGACGGCTTATTAACAGTTAAAAAGATGCTTAGACAAACCGCCAGCAAAAGCACCGCCGTAAGCTGCCATTGGATCAGAAGCCGTTCACGTAGCCAGTTTTTGTGGGTGGTTGGCAATAAGAGTAAATTTAATTGTGAGGGAGTAGTGCCTGTTAATTGTACGAGAAGAAATTTGTTAAACAGTGAAATAGAAAATGACTGGAAATACTTACCCTTAATTAAGTCACTTACTGCACTTTCAGCATTGTTCCATGATTGGGGAAAAGCGTCTTGTTTATTTCAAGAGAAACTTAACCCTAATAGTAAAAATAAATTCAAAGGAGATCCATTAAGGCATGAGTGGATCTCTGTTTTATTACTCAATGCATTGGTAAACAATAAAACGGATGAAATGTGGTTAAGTGACCTGATAGACAATGGTGTAAATGAAAGTGAATTAAAGCAAAGCGTTAAAACACAAAATCAAACACCATTAGATAAGCTACCTAATGGTGCTAAATTACTAGCTTGGTTAATTGTATCTCACCATCGTTTACCTTATATAAAAAGTGATTGGCGTGATGAAAAGGCACCTGATATAGCCACTACGCTTAAACGCATAACTCAAGAGTGGGGTTATGAAAACAAGATAGATGAAGCAGAATACAAGAAACGCGTAAAACATTGTTTTGAATTTCAAAATGGTTTGTTATCTGAATCAAAAGAGTGGCGAAAACAAATAAAACGTTGGGCAACTAGCCTACTCAATAATTTACCTTTGCTTGAAGCTGCTATGCAAGATGGTAGCTATCGTTTGGTGCTACATCATGCGCGTTTGTGTTTGATGTTAGGTGATCACTATTATTCATCACAAGATGCAGCCAAAAATTGGCAAGATAGCACAGGGTTATTCGCTAATACGGATCGAGATACCAGTGAGCTAAAGCAAAAACTTGATGAACACTTAGTCGGTGTCGCAAAAAATGCGCTTAATACCGCACATTTATTGCCTGCATTTGAAAAAGAACCACCGGTTGCAACTGACATTCAAGTACTAATAAAAGCAAGTCCCACAGCATTTAAGTGGCAAGATAAAGCCGTTACCAAAATTACTGAATGGAAAACCCAGCAAGACAAAAAAGTAACAGGTTTTTTTGCGGTTAACATGGCAAGTACTGGCTGTGGAAAAACCTTTGCCAACGCTAAGGTTATGCGTGCGTTATCGGCTGACGGAAAAAGCTTACGTTATATTTTAGCTCTTGGTTTAAGAACATTAACGTTGCAAACAGGCGATGAATATCGCGATAGAATTTTTAAATCCGATGAAGAGGCGAAAAAAAACCTAGCTATATTAATAGGCTCAAGAGCGGTTGCTGAGCTGCATAATCAACGAGAAATTAAACAAGATGAAATCACTGACGAGGTACTAGGCTCAGAGTCGCAAGAAGCCTTATTAGATGAATTTATAGATTATGATTGTGAAATACCCGAAGAAGGGCTAAGTACAGTATTAACGTGCACTAAAGATAAACAGTTTTTATATGCACCAGTGCTGGCGTGCACCATTGATCACTTAATGGCGGCGACAGAAACTAAACGAGGTGGTCGCTATATTCTGCCAAGTTTACGGTTAATGTCATCTGACTTAGTAATTGATGAAATAGATGATTTCACCGGTGATGATTTAATCGCGATTGGCAGGCTTATTCACTTAGCAGGCATGTTAGGCAGAAAAGTGATGATTTCATCAGCCACTATTCCGCCTGATTTAGCGCTAGGTTATTTTAATGCTTATAAAAACGGCTGGAAAATTTTCACTAAAAGTCGAGACGAAGCAAAAGCTGAAATAGGCTGCGCATGGATCGATGAATTTACTACCCAAGTAGATAGTATCAGTGTTGCACAAAGTGAGCCGGCCATTGAGCAATATCAATTAAAACACAGTCACTTTATTGATAAACGAGTAAATAGTCTAAGTAAACAAGTCGCTAAACGTAAAGCAGATATTGTGCCTTGTCCTTTCTTCTCGATAGACGAATCAACACCAAAAAATGAAGCTGAAGAAAGCAAGCAGTCTCATTATTTTTCAACAGTAAAGCAAGCGACTTTAGCCAAACATCAACTGCATCATAGTATTGATCCTAAAGCAGCAATCAAGGTTTCATTTGGTGTAATACGAGTGGCCAATATAACGCCATGTGTAGAATTAACTAAATATTTATTACAAGCCGACTACCCAGAAGATACCCAAGTAAAAGTAATGGCTTACCATAGTCAGCAAGTTTTGTTGCTACGACATGAACAAGAAAAACACCTTGATGACGTTTTAAAACGCAAAGAAAAAGCAGGCGTACCACAAAAAGCATTTTCCGACTCGGTGATCCGTAATCATCTTGACTCATGCGCTAAAAATAATAGTCATATTAAGAATATGTTGTTTATTTTAGTGGCAACGCCAGTTGAGGAAGTAGGGCGCGATCATGACTTTGATTGGGCAATTATTGAACCCTCATCTTATCGCTCAATTGTGCAACTAGCTGGGCGTGTAAGACGTCACAGAGCAGAGGCTGTCGAGTTAGCTAATATTAGCGTAATGCAATATAACCTCAAGGCATTTAAAACCAATGACAAGCTAGATGGAAAATATTTCGTTAAACCAGGTTACGAAGATGGTTTGGATAAAAGCCTACACAGCCACGACCTCAATAAATTAGTGAACGAAACATGCATTAATGAAGGTTTAAATGCCATTCCTAGAATAAAAGTTCCTACCCAAGCAGATAAACAATTATTAGCGTTTATAGAGCATAAAGTAACGGCAGCACAATTAACAAATTTTTCTGCATTTGGCGCAAACACCCTGCAAGGCTACTTAACCGAAACATGGTACTTAACGGCTTTGCCACAAGTGTTAACCCCTTTTAGAAAAAGTGAGCCTAGCATTAATTTATTCTTGTTTTATAACGAAAATACAGACGAATGCTATTTCACTGAAAAAGACGAAAAAGGTAAGCATTTAGTTGATATTAATGATCAAGTAATCAATCGAGAAACGATACAAAACATCAAGAAAATAGAATTAACAGAACGGCAGCGACAAAATTTATGGTTTGAACGTAATTATCAAAGCTTGTTAATCAAGTACCTAAGTGAGCCGTGGTTAGCGACACCTAAGCGAGTGTCATTACGTTACGGGGAAATTAATGTACGTGAAGTGAAAAATCCACAATACGAATATAACGACCAGTTTGGGTTAGTTAAGGTAAAAAAGCCTGATTAGTACTAATCAGGCTTTAGGCTGCCTATTTGGCAGTGAACAAATAAATCAATCAATATGATTTCTAAGCTGCCTTTATGGCAGTGAGCGAAGTATAAAAAAGTAGGAAGTAAAAAGCACGACATTAAAATAATTTACTTAAAATTAAATTAATCATTATGAGGTTGATCTGTTTTTGTTTTTACTTTATTGTATTTTTCAAGTTGAAATTTAAGGAGGTTAAAAATGCCAGATCCTGCGATACAGAATTATTTCTCTGAGCGAAAAGAAGCTTGGATGAAAAAGAACCTGAACACAGCAATGCAAGAGCATGAGGTAAAGGAACTAGAGCAATTATGTGAGCAGCAATTTTCATTAAATGAATGGTTGCCTAATGCTGCAAAAAGGGCTGGGCAAATATCAATGTCTACTCACCCTTGTACTTTTAGCCACCCAAGTGCGAGAAAAAACAAGAATGGTTATGTTTCTTCTGTTTTAGCAGAAATAGACAGAGTTGAGGATGGTTATTTAAAAACAGGTAACGTGTCTGTTGCTACTGATGCATTGGGTAATGCTGCCGCATTAGATGTCTATAAGTTTTTAACCTTAACTATGCAAAACGGTGAAAATTTATTAACCCATATTCTACAAGAAACAGAATTAGCTAAAGCGTTATTAACGATTAAAACTGCTAATTACCAAGAATTAAGAAGTGGTTTTTTAGCTATGGTTGAAGGTGCGGCTGAAAGCATAACCAGCTCTAAAATAAAACAAGTGTACTTTCCTGTTGATGATGATTATCACCAATTATCACTGTTAACTAATTCGGGCATGGTTTATCAATTACGTTCTCGCTTAGATAAATTACGTTTTTCAGATGAAGTAAAAGAACTTCGCGATAAAAAGCGCAAAAACGAGTTTAGTGAGCAGGGTTTTAGTGAAATTTACGGCTTAACCACAATCGGGTACGGTGGAACTAAACCGCAAAATATTAGTGTTTTGAATAATCAAAATGGCGGTAAAGCACACCTTTTATCATCGTTGCCACCGAGTATTGAAAAACGCAGTATACATTTTCCTAGAAGTGATTTTTTTACCGAGTCATTTAAAAAATATGAATATGCAGATAATTTCAAAGCGCTGCATAAACTATTTCAGACTGACTATAACAATATCAAACTTCGTGATGCGAGAGATCGTAACCTGCAACAAATCATAAATTTACTCATCGAGAAAATGTGGGCGGTTCGTGCAGTTTCACAAGCACAATACCACGCGGAAACGTCTTCACTATCAAGCGTGCAACTGACTTGGTTACATGATGATTTTGCTGATGAAAGAGAAAAATCAGCGCAATGGTTAAATTTACTCATCACTGAAATATCCACATGGTTAACGCGTAGTTATGAAAAGGTGCTAGATAAAAAAGCCATCAAATTAGGCGATGCGGAACGCTTACATTTTGCAGAAGTGATTGAACGTAATAGGGAGTTTTTAAAATGAACAACATAAAGCGATTGTTATTATTACCCCATATAAAAGTACATAACGCCAATGCACTTTCTAGCCCGTTTACTATTGGTTTTCCTGCCATGACAGGATGGCTTGGGGCGGTGCATGCATTACAGCGCAAATTAAATGTTCAAGGCTATAGCGATATTAAATTTAATAGTGTTGCAGTCATTAACCATCAATGTGATTTACAAACTCACAAAGGCGTAGATGATTTTGTGCACTCAATTATTGGTACGGGTAACCCGTTAGATAAAACGGGGGCAAGAAGTGCATTTATCGAAGAAGCGCGTTGTCATTTAACCGTGTCATTAGTCATTGAATACATGGGTATAGAAAAAGACGACGAACAAGTATTACAAGAGCAAATAACCCATTTACTTAACAGCAATATGAAAATGGCTGGCGGTGATATTTTAACGTTTAAAGCCCCACTATTTTTCAAAGTTGAAAATGGAAATACAGCCGATCTTAGCGCATTAACACGCAAACTTATGCCAGGCTATGCCTTGATTGAGCGTCGTGACTTAATGACGGAAGCAATGAGTGCAGGGCAAGATGCAATGGACGCTTTGCTAGATAACCTCGTCATTCATCATCATTGTGAAAAAGTAGCAGGTGAAATGAATGAAGAGAAAGTGATATGGACAAGTAAACGCAAAAACCAAGGTTGGCTTGTGCCTATTGCGACCGGTTTTCATGGTTTGACTGAATTAGGTGAAGCTAAAAATCAACGTGATCCAAACACCCCGCATCGTTTCGCTGAAAGTGTCGTGACTTTGGGGGAATTTAAAATGCCACACAGTATTAAATCAATTGATGAAATATTGTGGCGTTATCAAACGGATCAAACCAATAACTTATATCTTTGTGCTCAAACTCAAAAAATCATACTAACCGAACAAGATATTGAAGACTCATATTACGCATAACTTAATTTATTAAAGGAAAATTATCATGGCTAAAAATCAAGACACCGCATCAGTACTAGCATTTGAAAAGAAATTAGTACCATCAGATGGTTATATGTACGGCACACAATGGGAAGAACGAAATAGTAACGCTAGTCAAACAGCGCTACAACTCATTGAAAAATCGGTACGCGGCACTATTTCAAATCGTTTGGATAAGGCGACAAAAGGCGATCCTGTAAAATTAAATGCAAAAGTAGAAAGTCCTAACTTACAAACGGTTGACAGCTGTGCATTAGCACCAGAGCAAGACACGTTAAAGCTACACTTTACCTTGAAAGTATTAGGCGGAGTACAAACTCCTTCAGCTTGTAACAATGCGCTTTTTAAAGAAAGTTATACTAAAGCGGTAAATTCATACATTGAAAAAGAAGGTTTTAAAGAGCTAGGTAAACGTTATGCTCTTAACTTAGCGAATGCCCGTTTTTTATGGCGCAACCGTGTAGGTGCAGAAAATATAGAAGTACAAGTGAATGCGCTTAATAAAGACAATAAACAGTCTTGGGTATTTGATGCAACACAATTTAGTACGCGCCATTTTGATAATGAAGATAAGCAAGTTATCGAGTTAGGCGAGCGCATTGCTGCAGCATTATCAAGTGAAGACGATTTTTTAATGTTAGAAATTAATTGTTTTGTACAAGTTGGCAAGGCGCAAGAAGTTTATCCAAGTGAAGAATTAGTTTTTGAAAAGAACAACAATAAAGATAAACATAAAAAAAGCAAAATTCTTTATTCAGTAAATGACATTGCTGCAATGCATTCGCAAAAGTTAGGTAATGCACTGCGCAGTATTGATACTTGGTATCCAGAATTTGATGATGCTGAAAAATCCGCTGGGCCAATTGCTATTGAACCTTATGGTGCGGTTACCAATTTAGGCAAAGCGTATAGAACCCCAAAAGACAAACAAGATTTTTACACCTTTTTTGACAAATGGGCACGCGGTACAGAGTTAGAACGTATTGAAGATGAGCACTATGTGATGGCCATCCTAGTGCGCGGTGGTGTGTTTGGCGAAAGTGATAAATAGCTTTTGGGCCATATAGGAGAGAGACATGAAATATTATCTCGATATTACCTTACTGCCAGAAGCTGATATTACCCTCGGCTTTCTCTGGCAAAAGGTTTACCAACAAGTGCATATAGCCTTAGTTGAGAACAAAATTGCTGAAAACCAATCAGCGATAGCGGTGAGTTTTCCGCGCTATAGTACTGAAAAAAGTAGTAAGCATGCGTTTCCGCTTGGCAATCAATTAAGGTTACTGGCAAAGGAAGAATCGCAACTCACTAAACTTAACATTTCAAAATGGTTAAGTCGTTTAGAAGACTACGTACATATTAAGTCGATCAAGCCAGTGCCCGATAATGCCACTCACATTGCCTTTGTTCGCCAACAAGTAAAAGGTGATGCTCGTATCGAAAAGGATATGTTAAGTAAAGCACAGCGCTGGGCTGAAAAATCAGGGCAACCGCTTGATGCCTGCTTAACAGAACTTGAAAAAACTAAGCCTAAAGCAGATAACTCATTACCTTTTATTTGGCTAGAAAGCCAAGAAACTAAGCAACGGAACACTGGAGACAGCCGAAAGTTTCCATTGTTTATCAAAAGAGTAGGGCTTGAGGAACACCAAACGGGTGTATTTAATTGTTATGGTTTAAGTTCACACCATAACAAACAAGGAAGGCTGGCAAGTATTCCTCAGTTTTAACCTTTATTTTTGCTCTTTAAAAATATGATATAAAAACAGCAAGTTACAATAGGTCGTTTTTTATAAGGTAAAATTAGCATATTTACCCTAACAGCCTGTTGTAACTTATTTTTATGCTGATATTCTATAGTTCACTGCCGCACAGGCAGCTTAGAAAATACCAAAAGGCTTAGCGGAGATAAAAGCATTGTTCACTGCCGCACAGGCAGCTTAGAAAAACGAAGTACAAAGCTTTGAAATGGTAGTGGTGTTCACTGCCGCACAGGCAGCTTAGAAATGCAGGTAAACTCACGCCATAGCTCGCTGTACGTTCACTGCCGCACAGGCAGCTTAGAAATTTGCAGATAGCCCACTGCGCGATCAGCTTATGTTCACTGCCGCACAGGCAGCTTAGAAAGTCATTACGTAACGACCCACGCTTAGTTGTATGTTCACTGCCGCACAGGCAGCTTAGAAAAACGCGCGCCTGAAGCACTGGGTCTAAACCAAGTTCACTGCCGCACAGGCAGCTTAGAAATTGCCCTAAATTCAAATTGTTAACTTGCACTTGTTCACTGCCGCACAGGCAGCTTAGAAATTTGCCGCTGGTTGCTTCTTTAAATTCGTTTTGTTCACTGCCGCACAGGCAGCTTAGAAATGCTAATGCAAGCGCTAGCAAATACCCATGCAGTTCACTGCCGCACAGGCAGCTTAGAAACACACGCGCTTGTAGTGCTTTACCGCTTACGGGTTCACTGCCGCACAGGCAGCTTAGAAAGACAGCTCACCGCTGGCCGCTACATCGCCATCGTTCACTGCCGCACAGGCAGCTTAGAAACGTACATAGAATTAAAAGCTAGCCCAGCTAAAGTTCACTGCCGCACAGGCAGCTTAGAAAAATATAGAAACATCGGTTTTGTTTCAAACTATGTTCACTGCCGCACAGGCAGCTTAGAAAAAATACGACAAAACCAAAAGCCAAGTTTTTAAGTTCACTGCCGCACAGGCAGCTTAGAAATTACAAAGTATATGGTTATTAATACCCCCCATGTTCACTGCCGCACAGGCAGCTTAGAAATAGCTCTTGGTCTACGCTCGCCTTTAAAGTTAGTTCACTGCCGCACAGGCAGCTTAGAAATCACCCCATATATAGCACCCGACTTAATGCCCGTTCACTGCCGCACAGGCAGCTTAGAAATCACGGTTACCAAATGGCTGCACAGCATTGGGGTTCACTGCCGCACAGGCAGCTTAGAAAACATCGCCTACGGTGTAACGCAGGCCAATTGGGTTCACTGCCGCACAGGCAGCTTAGAAATGTAACAAATAAAAAGTCACCTTGGCGTACGTGTTCACTGCCGCACAGGCAGCTTAGAAATTATTGGTGGTGTTTTCCTAACTGCTGGCTTTGTTCACTGCCGCACAGGCAGCTTAGAAAAGTCGTGTGAAATGGGTTAGACGTATGTGTGGGTTCACTGCCGCACAGGCAGCTTAGAAATAGAATGTTAAAACGTTTAGGCATACCAACTAGTTCACTGCCGCACAGGCAGCTTAGAAAGCAAAGAAGAAGCCGCACGCATAGCTAAAGAGGTTCACTGCCGCACAGGCAGCTTAGAAATATGAAGGGGATGTGTTGACGCACTCCCCTTTGTTCACTGCCGCACAGGCAGCTTAGAAATTTAAAGGCGAGATTAGCCATTAACACTTAAAGTTCACTGCCGCACAGGCAGCTTAGAAAGTGGCGCTAAAGAACAAGCGCGACTAGTTCGCGTTCACTGCCGCACAGGCAGCTTAGAAAACACGGGTCACAGTTTTGGTCACAGATTAGTAGTTCACTGCCGCACAGGCAGCTTAGAAAACATGGCCGCGAGCCGTTTTATTAGCGGTGGTGTTCACTGCCGCACAGGCAGCTTAGAAACAGTAGGCGGCGAAACCATAGACCTGGTTTAAGTTCACTGCCGCACAGGCAGCTTAGAAAAGCCAGCAGAATAAAAGTACAACAGCGGGGTGGTTCACTGCCGCACAGGCAGCTTAGAAAAATTCAATGAATTTGGTCACTAGTGAGGGTACGTTCACTGCCGCACAGGCAGCTTAGAAATGAGTATTTAAGAATAGGTAAATTCTCATTTAGTTCACTGCCGCACAGGCAGCTTAGAAAGCAGTGCCAAACCAATTGGGCTTACTTTCGCTGTTCACTGCCGCACAGGCAGCTTAGAAAAATCTGAAAAGTATTGGCTTGGACGTTCTAAAGTTCACTGCCGCACAGGCAGCTTAGAAATACAAAATTTACAAGCAACTGCTTCAAACGTTGTTCACTGCCGCACAGGCAGCTTAGAAATTTCGGCGTTAGCACTAGGTCATAGAGTCCGAGTTCACTGCCGCACAGGCAGCTTAGAAAGTTAGGTATGCGTCTATCTATTACGTCGTGGCGTTCACTGCCGCACAGGCAGCTTAGAAACTAATTGCATAGAAGAAAAAAGAACTACTTCTGTTCACTGCCGCACAGGCAGCTTAGAAATAACGGAACATTAAAGAACAAAACGGAACAACGTTCACTGCCGCACAGGCAGCTTAGAAAGCCAAAGAAGTCACCACCAAATTTAGCTAAGGGTTCACTGCCGCACAGGCAGCTTAGAAATTGCGCGGTGGTTGTGAGCTTTTCGACATTGAGTTCACTGCCGCACAGGCAGCTTAGAAAAAGCGCCGTGTACCCGAAGCCAAGCAAAAGCAGTTCACTGCCGCACAGGCAGCTTAGAAAACGGCACTAACCAACCCAGTAATAAAAACAATGTTCACTGCCGCACAGGCAGCTTAGAAACATAGGTTTATTTGCTGTGCAAATTCGTCAATGTTCACTGCCGCACAGGCAGCTTAGAAAATTAAAGAAATTGCAGGCAGCTTAACTCATGGGTTCACTGCCGCACAGGCAGCTTAGAAAGGTAAGTATTCAGCGGCAACATCAAGCTTAAAGTTCACTGCCGCACAGGCAGCTTAGAAATGTTCGTGCAAAATAACGCGGGTCGCAGTCAAGTTCACTGCCGCACAGGCAGCTTAGAAAACCCGAAAATGGAATTTGAAATCTAATTCTATGTTCACTGCCGCACAGGCAGCTTAGAAAATTTGAAAATAGAGAGTTGCCACAACTCGAAAGTTCACTGCCGCACAGGCAGCTTAGAAAGTTTGGTAAGCGTGATTTTCCTATGAATGTAGGTTCACTGCCGCACAGGCAGCTTAGAAAGAAATGCAAAGCGAAATAGCTGGTGCCATTGAGTTCACTGCCGCACAGGCAGCTTAGAAACAACCGTTGATCTTAAAAAAGCACGTAGTAAAGTTCACTGCCGCACAGGCAGCTTAGAAATTTGCATTCCTCATGTTTAAAGGGCTTTGCTAGTTCACTGCCGCACAGGCAGCTTAGAAATTTGTCGAGTAGCCATGTGCCCTCATTTGGCAGTTCACTGCCGCACAGGCAGCTTAGAAAACCTGCCCGGCGTCGTTAAACCAAGCTTTGCTGTTCACTGCCGCACAGGCAGCTTAGAAAAAAGTGTTAAGCGAGCAAGAGCGCACTATTGTGTTCACTGCCGCACAGGCAGCTTAGAAATTTATGCTCTATATAAACGGGAGCCGTCAACCGTTCACTGCCGCACAGGCAGCTTAGAAAAGGTTAGTATTGATTTAATTATTTTAAATAAGGTTCACTGCCGCACAGGCAGCTTAGAAAGTTGAATGTACATTGACGTAATGGCATTTAGATGTTCACTGCCGCACAGGCAGCTTAGAAAATTAACAACACTGTAAACGCTCGAATTATATTGTTCACTGCCGCACAGGCAGCTTAGAAAGGCTCAACCTGGTGATTCGTTTATAAGCCGGCGTTCACTGCCGCACAGGCAGCTTAGAAATCTGAGATGAGTAAGGCACTCGCTCAAAGTTAGTTCACTGCCGCACAGGCAGCTTAGAAAGTATCCACCGTATCCACCTTATCCACCGTATCGTTCACTGCCGCACAGGCAGCTTAGAAATGTTGAGGAAACAGCGAATGCCAAAGTTGAACGTTCACTGCCGCACAGGCAGCTTAGAAAAAAATTCGATCAGAACGAACCACGTTAGTGTAGTTCACTGCCGCACAGGCAGCTTAGAAAAAAATATGCAGTTGTGTCGAATGCAGATTTAGGTTCACTGCCGCACAGGCAGCTTAGAAATGTGTAACTCGGTGATGAATGTCCGGTGTCGCGTTCACTGCCGCACAGGCAGCTTAGAAATGAAGGGGACTGGCCAGCACACGAGTGTTATTGTTCACTGCCGCACAGGCAGCTTAGAAACTAACGCAAACCCAACAACGCCCGAAAAAGACGTTCACTGCCGCACAGGCAGCTTAGAAAAAACCTACACGCACAGACATTATTTTTATTTTGTTCACTGCCGCACAGGCAGCTTAGAAACGTCTAGCCGTGTAACCTTGGTATCCTGTATAGTTCACTGCCGCACAGGCAGCTTAGAAATTTGAAATATTCGGCAGGAACTGCAAGCAGGAGTTCACTGCCGCACAGGCAGCTTAGAAATACCTATGCGCGCAGCTAATCTAATTGCAGCAGTTCACTGCCGCACAGGCAGCTTAGAAAGTTAGGAGCTAAAACTCCGCCTCTCCATTTGTGTTCACTGCCGCACAGGCAGCTTAGAAAATCACATTGAATTTGCCTTGCATGTACCTGCTGTTCACTGCCGCACAGGCAGCTTAGAAATACATAAGAAAAAACGATGTAATTGCTATGGCGTTCACTGCCGCACAGGCAGCTTAGAAAACATGCGCGACCCCCCAAAAGGCAACATTAAGGTTCACTGCCGCACAGGCAGCTTAGAAATATAATGACTGGCGCTAATTCAACGGTTGCCTGTTCACTGCCGCACAGGCAGCTTAGAAATTGAAGCGCTTCTTTTTGCTTATCACTTAAACGTTCACTGCCGCACAGGCAGCTTAGAAATACAGGCTCAAATGCGGTTGAGTTTATGCGTCGTTCACTGCCGCACAGGCAGCTTAGAAAGTACTGTGTTGCTATATCTTCAATTGTTGGGTGTTCACTGCCGCACAGGCAGCTTAGAAAAGCTTGAGTGAAGTCACCAACTCTGTCGTTTAGTTCACTGCCGCTCAGGCAGCTTAGAAAAGTTACTGAGTAGCCAACAACTGGTAGCGTGTGTTCACTGCCGCACAGGCAGCTTAGAAACAAATAACTTGCGACTCTCGGTATTCATTAATGTTCACTGCCGCACAGGCAGCTTAGAAATAATCTATCTTGCTCGCCATCTACAATTACACGTTCACTGCCGCACAGGCAGCTTAGAAATACAGGAAGTCGTGAGGTTTTATTTATGCTGCGTTCACTGCCGCACAGGCAGCTTAGAAATAACAGGTAGCAGCTTTGGCGCTAGTGGAATAGTTCACTGCCGCACAGGCAGCTTAGAAAAAATACTGTTTTGGCCGCTCCAAGCTTTGCCTGTTCACTGCCGCACAGGCAGCTTAGAAAATCTTGGCCAAAATCTAGCGCCATCACTACTAGTTCACTGCCGCACAGGCAGCTTAGAAAGATTACGTATACGATGAATTTGACGCCCACCTGTTCACTGCCGCACAGGCAGCTTAGAAAATGCAGCTTGAGACGCACCACCAGTAATATCAGTTCACTGCCGCACAGGCAGCTTAGAAAAATACAAGTGGGTTTGCAAGCATAATGGCGTTGTTCACTGCCGCACAGGCAGCTTAGAAAGAACCAACAAAGCTTGTTTAAAGCATAAAAACGTTCACTGCCGCACAGGCAGCTTAGAAATAGCTGTAAATCAACACCGTGACGGTCAATAAGTTCACTGCCGCACAGGCAGCTTAGAAAATCACGGTGCAATTGACGGTCGGTTAACTTAAGTTCACTGCCGCACAGGCAGCTTAGAAATAATGGTAAGATTTATTGCATACCGAGAGATTGTTCACTGCCGCACAGGCAGCTTAGAAATGACGCTTCCATATTGTGAAGCAGGTATTCACGTTCACTGCCGCACAGGCAGCTTAGAAATTATAGCCGCCGCGCCTGAAATGTATAAAGCAGTTCACTGCCGCACAGGCAGCTTAGAAAACCATAAAGCGCTATCGTTTCACCTCCGCATAGTTCACTGCCGCACAGGCAGCTTAGAAAGTACTCGATGTCAATATCATAAACACCATCGTGTTCACTGCCGCACAGGCAGCTTAGAAAGTACTGAGTTACGCCCAGCTCAACCGCCTTACGTTCACTGCCGCACAGGCAGCTTAGAAAAAACAATTGTGTGGTTTGTGTTTCTGGATCGTAAGCGTCCGGCAATCTACACCTAGCTTTTGATATTCCAAGGCAGTAAATCATCGATTTGGCAACCCGGTTTGCAGATTTGGGTTAAACAATAGCTAATATAATCGTAAGGTATTA
>MDTG01148664.1_pt1 | contig 15243 bp, 8 predicted proteins | sample 811421 | NCBI WGS metagenome assembly MDTG01 (sample SAMN05326645, study PRJNA326480) | marine metagenome | isolation source: seawater | place: Pacific Ocean: South East | collected 2011
CACAAGCCCTTGGCCAGAACAGTCATGTCACGTTGGCGACATGCACGTATTTTCGGTTTAGGTGATCGGAGGGGGCCTGAATCCTTCACACCGGGACTTTGTATCTCATCGGATGAACTTGAAATTGGTGTTGAATTAGCACCATTTACCTTCAAGCATGATTCTTCTGAGTTACCAGCAAAGTTGCAGATTTCAGCTAGAGGGAATTGGTCGTATCCATTTGAAGAAGGAGACATCCCTACTTACAATGCAAACGAGGGGCATACATTACCTCCAAGTTTGCAGAATGCAGATACGGGGATGGGTCAATCTGTTGGCCCCCTACTCCCCATTTCGTGGCAACGTCTTGTGCACGATCCGGCCTTACTTGAAGAAGCCCTAGAACCTGAAATTGTTGTTCTTCAAGATGCTTTACAATTGGCAGGCCACCCGGGTAGATTAGTAACAACAATTCGACTACTCCGAGAACGATTTCCCGGTGCTCTGATATGGGCTCCGGGATTATCTGGCCCAGATAATTGCGCGCTTTTAGCATGGCTTGGTATTGACTTGTTTGACTTAACTCGATCCAAACACGCGGAAGCCCATGGAGTAATTCTCAGTCGAGATGGGCCACGAGAAATAGATCCAACAATCGGTGAGTGTGCGAGCATTGACTCCCAATTGGATGAGTGGCGTGCATCAATAGCAGCAACCCGTTCAGCGATTAGAAACGGAACACTTCGAGAATTGGTCGAGAAGCAGTCTCTGAATAGTCCCCGTCTTGTAGAGCACCTCAGGAGACACGATGCTTTACTAAACGAAAAGGCACCATTGTCGATGCATGTCAGTTCAAAATCTCGTTTCCGTTGCCACAGCCCAGTGAGTAGAGAGGACCCTCTAATACAAGATTGGATACGCAGAATTGAGCATGAATACATGCCTCCAAAGATCCAATCCGATACACTGGTTCTTCTTCCATGCTCAGCACGCAAGCCATATTCTAATAGCCAGAGTCATCGTTTCTTCAGGTCTGCAATTCGAGATAGATTTGTACACCAAGTGATCGTAACTAGCCCACTTGGATTGGTTCCAAGAGAATTAGAGGAGCAATGGCCTGCAGCTCATTATGATGTCCCAGTAACTGGTGACTGGGACGATGATGAATTATCTACCATACGCAGGTTGGTCAAATCCCTAGTTGAAAGAGTTGGTTACAAGACAGTAATCAACCACTCTGGGATCGATTTTGAGATTGAAACAATTGATACTCGTCCTGAAGGTGTTTCTGCTTCTTCTAAGGCTGCATGTGAGGTCCTCCAGAAGGCAGTTTCAACTTCCTCATCGTCTTCTCAGATACGTGAAAAGGAATTTTTGTTACACTCTTTTTCTTCTCTAAGTCGTTGGCAATTCGGAACCGATAAGTGGCTTGATGGATTACGAGTTGGAGGGAAACCTCCAAGATGGATGTTGATGAAAGGCAAGCAGCAAATGGCACAATGGCATCCCGACGCAGGGCGATTCTCGTTCACAAAATCAATCTTGCCTATTCTACAGGAAACCGGTACTCTTCGAGAGGTTGTAATTGGAGGTGATGCACCATGGAAGGGAGATATTTTTGCACATATGGTGGTGTCATCTCCTACGGACTTAAGAGTCGGCGAAGAGATACTTGTGGTGCGTGATGGTTCACTGATTGGTTCAGCAAGATGCACTGCAGCCGGATGGGAATGGCGAGGCGGTGTAGGTCGGCTTGCTAAATCCCAGCATAGATTGTAGCCAGATGATGCAATTTAGGGGGGTGTTAAATACCGCCCAGATTGTGGTAGTGGCATGGCAACCGTTAACCGAATGAATATTCTTGCCCCGAGTCTTGTATTGCTGCTTATGGTATCGATAATTGCACCATTGCACATTGGTGGAGTTGAAAAGTCTGATGATGTGAAATCTGAACAATCTACTGACTTACTTCTTCCGGATTCAGACAAGCCCTACAGCACTGGTGCACGTGCACCTTGTTCACTAGTCCAAAATGATGGAGGGACTACTGGTGATGCTGGGAATACTACTGCAACTGCAAAGATGATGGGCACAGATCCGACCGTGTCTGGGGTTACCGGTTGCATAGATGCTACTGATACAGATGACTGGTACAATGTCACTTTGTCCAATAATCATAGAATCGATGTAGATATGGTGGGTCCAAGTGGAACAGACTTTGATTTGATGCTCCACGATGGTACATACTACTACGATTATTCGTCAGGATTGGATTCGAATGAATCCGTATCATTCTCAACAAATTCAACAAATGGAGGAGTTTACTTTATTGCAGTTCTACACTACTCGGGAGATGGAAATTACAATCTTGATGTACAGACGACTGATTTGAGTTCAGTTCCCGACTTAGTTATTGCGAATGTAACTGGCCCAATGAACGCAACTGGGGGAGATGTTGTGACTCTTGATTACAACCTTTCTAATGTAGGAGGTGGAGATTATACCGCATCTGGAACTGACCCTGTGTACATAACAGGATGGTTATCGACAAATGATATAATTTCAACCTTTGATTTTGAAATGGAGGGCAATAGTACTGCACCTAGTGTATCAGCTGGCCAAATCGTCCCTGGTTCGCTAAGCGTTACAGTCCCAGATGATCAAGAAAGTGGGACATTTTATTGGGGGGTAATGATTGATGCTGCAGATAGTCTTGTGGAGTTGAGTGAAACAAATAATTCTGATTCCAGTGACATTACAGCAAACATCACAGCACTTCCTTGTCCAACAATCGACGATGCAGGGACAGGAGGCGACGTTGGTGATTCTAAGGCAACAGCACACAATTTGGGGGACCAATTTTCGGGGATAATATCTGGTTGCCTCAATGTTGATGACACCTCAGATTTTTATGAAGTACATGTCCACAGAGATCAGAACATAAGTGCCCTATTAACTATGGATTCTGAAGTCGATTTCGATCTTATTCTTTGGAATCAGTCGTCGGTAGCAAGTATCGACTCATCACTGAACGAAACAGTAGGACACCATGAGAATGTGACGAATGCAGGCACTGCTTCGGATTTGACAGATGGTGACTACGTTCTTGAGGTTCGCCATTGGTCAGGCACAGGAAACTATAGTTTGCAAATTTGGGTCAATGGGACACCTTGGGTGGCACCATATGATTGTGGCCCGGATGATGATTGGGGGCAAACAAGTGATGCAGGATCAGAAAGAGCAACAGCGATACCTGTTGGCGATAACCCTGAACAAGCAGGTCGTGGATGTATTGACCCTGCAGACATGGTCGACTCATATTCATTCACACTTTCAGGTATGAAAGGAACATCTGTCCAAGTTCAATCTGACAATGTGACCAGTATGAATGTTCAGCTATATTCTACCGAAAATGGTGTTGATCAATTGATTGCTGAATCCGACACCATGATGGGACTTACAACTGTGGACACAACTAGCGTCAACAGTGAAGATTTGAATGGTAATTACTTCATAATCATAACAGCAAATGAAACCACCAATGACTGGGATACAGGATGGTACACAGTTTCATTCTCACCACTTGAGGCGCCTGATCCCAACCTTGTTGCCAGAGTTCTCAATTGTCCAACAGGCGGTGCTACAACTGGCACAAATGAATTCTTTGGTGCTGAAATTAGTAGCGAGGGGGGTCCCCTCAATGCTGCATTTGATTGGCACATGGATTTGGTAGCAGAAAACGGCACAGTAGTCATGAACCTATTACAGGGTTCTTATTCAGATGAACTATACGGAAATGATGGTGTCATTATTACAAAAGGTGGGCAAATTCTGATGGATAGTTCAGTGATATCATCTGGGAACTATTCTTGCGTGATAACAGTGGATGAAACTAATGTCATTGTCGAATCTGATGAAACTGACAATATCAATTCATCCGCTATGTTTGAAATAATCAATTACGATGAATTGTATGCAGATGACCTTGATCGAGATGGCGTCCCGAATGATGATGATGGTTGTCCAAACACTCCTGGTGATTCGACCATGGACAGACTTGGATGTCAAGACGCAGATGGGGATGGGTATTCCAATGGAGGAGATGTGTTCATCTATGAGGCTACACAATGGAACGACACAGATGGTGATGGCTTCGGCGATAACGCATCTGGCTACAATGGAGATCAGTGCCCTGACGTGCCAGGAGTCATGAGTGGAACAAATGGTACAGGTTGCCCTGTATACAGCCCCGATTCTGATGGGGATGGAGTAAGTGATCAGAATGATGCATGTCCTGACACACCTGCGGGTGCTACAGTTGATATGCTAGGTTGCACATCTATCCTTTCAGATGATGATGGCGATGGCATACCAAATCTGCTTGATATGTGCCCAAGCACTCCTTCGGGAACTCAGGTTGGAATCCTTGGCTGCATTGATTCAGATGGTGATGGTGTTGATGATTTCATGGATTACTGTCTAAACACACCTGCTGGTTCTGAAATTGGTGAAGATGGGTGTTCGGCCGAAGAAACACCGGTGGAGCCAACTGGTGATCCTGCCAATCCAGGCACACCTGACAACAATGATGGTCAATCAGGTGATGCTGGAAGCGCAACATCAGATGATGGCAACATGTTGCTATACATCGGAATCGCTGCTGGTGTAGTCCTATTGCTTGTTGTTGTTTTAGGTGCGACACTAGTATTACGTTCTGGCGGAAGTCGGAGTGACCCTACTGAACAAGCATGGGCTAGTTCTATCTCTCCTGAACAGCAGGCCTACGAGCAGCAGTTGATGGGCATGGGTTACACAGCTGAACAAGCACGTGCATACGCCAGCCAGTATTTCCAAAACTGATGAGGGTTTTAGATGTCTGATGCGTTCTCAGAACGCCTTCGAGATGCGGTTCGTACCGTTCCCGATTTTCCTATTGAGGGAATCATGTTTCGAGATATAACTCCCCTCCTGTCGATGCCGGGGATGCTCGAGGAAATCACAGATAGATTTGCTGAAGACATGGAAAAAATGGGTTGGTTCCCAGATGTGATTGTTGGTCCAGAAGCACGCGGTTTCATCTTTGGACCACTTCTAGCAGCCCGTTTGGGAATAGGATTTATCCCTATCCGTAAGCCTGGTAAGTTACCTGCTGAAACACATTCTTTGCAGTATGAATTAGAATACGGTTCCAATACTCTAGAAATGCACGTTGACTCATTGAGTACTGATCAAAAGGTTGTGATTATTGATGATTTACTCGCTACTGGAGGAACAATTCAGGCATGTGGTGACTTGTGCAATATGTCGGGTGCACAGGTTTTGGGTGCTCTTTTCGTTATCGAACTTATTGGACTTGGGGCTAGAGAAAAGCTGAATCCAATGCCAATACACGCATTGTTAGATTTCCCTGCATAGTCCCTCCGTAGGAGGGAATGCATGTTTTTGACGCAGCGGAGCGGTTATGAAGGGGGAGCAGGTCGGCGGGATGCCTGAGGTGCTTCGAAGATGTCACGTATGCATAGTCCTGGACGCGGAAAGAGTGGGTCCACTAAGCCCTTCGTTGACAAAGCACCCGAATGGTCCAACACAGATGCAAAGGCCATTACGGAACTAATCCTTTCCCTTTCTGCGGATGGCCATACTACTGCACAGATTGGTACAATTTTGCGTGACCAGCACGCGGTTCCAGATGTTCGCTTGGTACTTGGAAAGCGCATTGGGCAAGTCCTTGCTGATAATGATAAAACTGCAAAGTACCCAGAGGATATGATGAGTCTGATGCGCCGTGCTCTGCGTTTGATTGACCACCTCGAATCAAACCGCAAGGATCTACATAATTCACGCCAACTTGAATTGACGGAAAGTAAAATCCGTCGTTTGGCCCGATATTATCAGAGCGAGGGCCAGTTGGATACAGAGTGGGCCTACAAGCGGGACCAATTGCGCTTGATGGTTGAATAATCCACGAGAGTAATCAGTCAGGTCTTTGAACCGCTGCTTGAACGAACGACTAGTTCCAATGTCACTTCTCGAGATACCTGCTTATTCATCTGTTGCCGACTCTGTAAGGGAGGCGGCACTGAAATTGCGGACATCTGGTACTTCAGTTACAATCTCTGCTCCACTTGATGAATATGGAATATTTTCATCAGCATTAATTGAAGCCGCTTTCTTAGATGCAGGGATTCCTTATCAACGCCGTCTTCGAAATGAACCAACACCTGGCCGTGGCACAAGTGTGGTTATTCACGGAGATAGGGTTTCTGCTTTGCCACAAATAGAATCTAATCCGCTCAAATTTAGTATACATCCTGTTGAGGTTGATGCTTTAATTGCCAGTGGTGGCGATGTTCGCAAGGGTTTACTTTCCCCTGTGGCAATATCAGCCGCCTTGTCAGCTTCGATTAGCCCCTCAGGAAATAAGACGCGTAATTTATTGCCTTGGGCTCTTGTTGGTAACTGGTTGTCAGAAGGCTTAGAATACACGTATGATCCAGTGTATACGGTTCTAAGGGACTACCTTTGTGAAAGAGGAATCATTCGTGTTGTTGCTTTACCTGAAGTGATTGATGTAGAACCTCGGACCATTCCAGGGATTGATTCAGTTGCACTTGATGCTGTGCGAAGGCGTTGGAGTAAATTCGACTTAGAAGGTCGGGCTCAGTCACTTTCGCACTTATTGAAACCACTATTACACTCAGATACACTCTCTACTGCTCGCCTAGAAGAACTGGGTTGGCACCGTATATTGGCACCTGGTTGGGAATCTGATATGGCAAGCCAAATTGAGAGATTCCTAGTAAGTTGGAAATCTACTGATACAAGCAAACGCCAATTGGCAGGGGATGCCATTGACAATTTACTACGGACTGGACGTTTAGACTAATCTTCAATCCGAAGTTTCCGCCCACATCCTCCACAAGGGATTCGCAAAGGTCTTTCAGAACTCATTACTGGGTTTGCAGTCTTACATGCTGGACAATCTACTGTTGGAATTACTTTGGAAATACTCTGTTCGTAATCTTCAGCCATGTCTCCCTCACTCATTGTCCAGTCAGTATTACGTGGAGATATTAGCGCAAGAGGAACCATCGCCATAGTGCTTGCAGCAGCGATGCCCATCACAAATGTGGGTGGTAATGCTGAAAGTGTGTACACATATCCGAGTATTCCAACAAACAGTAGAGATGAAAGAGTCACTATTATGCGTGATCTGTTTTTTGTCATTCTAGTTCCGATTACAACACCTGCAAAGAGGAGTATGATTGTTGCTAGAAGTGTCACTAAAGGTGAATACAACGCATTACCGGTTACTTGGTACTCGATTACAAACGACACGTCATCGGATAACCCCTCTACTTCTAGTGAAACAACTTCTGCATAACCAAGTCGATAATGTGTAATTTTTATGTCCTCACTCATATCTTCAGTCAATACAGCAAATATTCCAGCAAGAGCACTGGTCTTGAGTTTGACACTGAGATCAACAGCCGGTTCTCCATTCATGGTCCATATCCCGTTGCCCAATTGTGGCCGGATGAAATCCTCAACTAGGAGAACATCACGATCCTTACCTGTTAAATCATACACAACATCAATGCGGATTCGCATTGGAGCATCATCAATTCCGACTACTCCCATTAGATCAATTTCAATTTCTGGATTTAGGTCAAACAATGAGTCCTCAAACAGACCATCAGGGTTTAGTGCCAATCCTGTATTTCCAAGAAAAATTTCTAGATTTCTTGTACTACTATCTATGTAATTTAACAGCGAACCACTTTCGACATCATCTACTCGTCCATTCTCGCGTAGGCTAGGTGATATCGCCCCACTTTGTACTTGAGCGAATAGGTGATCAGATGGTAGAGATGAGTTCCCTATGTTGTCCATCCCCCATCTTAGCCAAGATGCCATTGACCCCTCAATCTCGAGTTCGACAGTTCGAACTGCCTTACTCCCATCATAATTTACATTGATATCAACATCTAGGCGACTATTCATTGCTCTTGCTGGTTCTCCGAAGTGATAATTTTGTGAGACACCTTCTTCGAATGTTATTGTGTGAGTCCTACCTGTGGTCAGTGGTGCTTCACCCTCATTCAACCAAATTGACAATTCGACTTGGTAATTACCATCTGTAGGATCTGCTCCTGGGTTCCACACAAATGGAACTTCAATTCCACCTGAAACAATACTAGGTGATCGAACATCTGTGATTATTGATCCACCATTCTTGAATTCAAAGTCCTCTAATGATGACCACATCCTTTCTCCAAATCCTGAGCGAAGTATGACTGGGAAGTAGACTTCACCCTCGACAACCAATGCATTTGGCATGTCAATTGTTAGTAGCGGTAAGTCAACACGAATTGAAGAATCAGTATCTTCACCCCATATGAATTGGATTGATGAATCATCACCTGGTTGACTGAACAGCATGCTTCTGACTGAAAATGTAACTTCAATGATGTCGTTTGAATTGATGGCTATTTGTGGAATATCAAGATCAATTGTAACCAACCCTTCACCTGTGAAGAACACTCCGGGGTTTCCACTCTCGGCTGTATACGCGTTATTTCCAACTTTAACTTCAACCGTGGCATTGGCATGAACTCCGGCTGCGTTTTCTACTTCGTATGCTATACTAAATTCCCATGTCGATTCGGGTATAGTTCCACTTTGTTTCCAAACAATTTCCCAACTAGATATCTCTTCAGTTCCTTGAACGGATTGGCTCACTCCCTTGCTATTAATTCCAACGAGTTCACTTTTGAAAGGAGTCAATGTTGCTCCATCATTTTCCCCCACTAAGAATAAATCAAATTCAGATGTATCACAGCAGACAATTTCCGCTGATGAGCCTGGTGTTAAGGGCAGAATAGAGGCGAATAGAAGTCCCACAAGGACAAGCGCTCGAAGTCCCGCCCGCGACGTCATTATCAATTGCGAGTACGAGTATTGACTTGAATCTCACGCCCAGAGATGCTGGATTATGCATGGAGCCGCACCATCTTTCTGGCACCATTTTCATCCAAACCTTCGAGAATAGCAAATCCCATGCGCTCCAACTGAATGATTGTTCCATCAGGGTAATCGTTGATTTCAAGTAAACCTTCAGCAGCCACTAATTCCCCATCTTCTTCAACAAGTAGTATAGCTGATTGCGCCATATTTTCTGGTAGCCAATGAATGATTGGAGTGTTTCCAACGCGTTCGGTACGAGTTACTTCACCAACCAGTCCCTCGGCCGCTTTCTCGCTAGTGATTTTAATGTCTGCAAAATCCTTCAAACGCTTTTCTCCACTTGAATCCATATCGTCTCTAGCAATGCTGACTTTGATGATATCGTCTTCCAGTGGCCACTCACGGATACCCTTTCCAGGGTGCTCAGGGTGGATTGGCAGAGTTACTTGTTGCATACCTGTTTCTGAGATGTCTAGAATCACTGCACATGGTTCGCGTACAAATGATAAACGCGGTGCATCAGCATCTACTGCTTTAGCATTCAGACTGTTCAAGGTCGACAACGGCACCGCGATATCCTTCTGAGTGAGTCCAAGATCAATCCAAAACTTTCGCATTGCACCTGCATCATACCCTCTTCGTCGCATGGCACGGAGTGTGGGTAGTCTTGGATCATCCCATCCTGAATATTTTCCTCCAGCAATGTCAGATTTCATTTGTGATGTGCTGAATCCTCCAAATTCGTGAACTTTAACTCGGCCCCAGTACAGGGTTTCTGGATAGGTCCATCCGAACTTTTCGTAGAGCAATGTTTGTTTTCGCGTGGAATCCATCAAATCCTTCCCTCTAACAATATGTGTGACTCCTTGCAAATAATCCTCCACGGCACTTTGGAAGTCGAGTAATGGCCAGACTCTGTATTTGTTACCTACAATGGGGTGGTCTGTGTGTTGAATCCGCAATGCAGGCCAGTCGCGCAATGCCGGATTAGGTAAACTCATGTCGGTTCGTATCCGTATGACTGCTCCACCTGGTAGAATGGTTCCATCATTCATTTCCTGCCATAGTTTCAGGTTTTCCTCAACCTTCCGATTTCGACACGGACAATTTGTTTTGCTGACTCTGAATTCTTTGAATGCCTCACCAGTACACTGGCATACATAGGCGTGTTCCTCAGCTAGAGTTTTCGAAGCATATTCGAGGTAGATTTCCATTCTACTTGATGCCCTAACGATTCGATCCGGCTCTCGACCAGCTAGCCACGTGAAATCATCCTCAATCATTGCATATGCTGCGGGGTCAGGTCTTTTTACAACAGAATCAGTATCGTCGAATCGAAGAATTACTTCGCCATCATGCATGTTAGCAAGTTCTGAATTGATAACTACGCCGCGCGCATGACCGAGGGATAGCGGCCCATTTGGGTTAGGTGCAAATCTAAGCACGACCTTTCCATCTTCAGCATTCGGTAATTCAGGCAACCCCTCTCGACGTTCTTTCACCTTCTTTTCTAGAGCATCGGGTGATTCTTTTTCCAATATATCTCGGATGTATTCGAGACCCTTTTCTATTGCAAGTGCATTTGCTTCGTTAACCTGTTCTGAAATAAATTGGGTCAAATCCTTTGCTCGAGAGCGTAAGTCTGGATTTTCACCCATGACTCTCCCCATGACTGAACCAATCTGACCCTTTCCATTATACTCGAGAGCATTCTGAAGAGCGTACTTCCGGAGAAGAGCAGCAACCTCCGGCTCAAGTTCGCCCATGCGTGAAACCGTAAGTCCCACCTTCTTGAACTTGCAGGGCTTAGAAGAGTGTTCTTTGTGGGTTGGGTGGTATATCGCCATCAACCGGACGTTTTGGTACATCAGTACCATATTTAGACATCCAAGCATTTCGAACAGTTGCCCATCCCCATCGCAAGCAGTCATGTGGGCTTTCACCACTGATTAGTTCCTCAATAGAAGCAATTGTTTTCGGATCAGACGGATACCCTGAACCAAAATCAATTCCGATATCTTCCTTGATGCCCTCAATCGCTCGGTCACGATTCACTTTCGCAATGATTGAAGCGGCTCCCACTGCCAAGAAATCTAGGTCCGCACCATGTCTAGAATCCATACTCCAACCATCCCATGGCCAACTTTCTAAACGTGATGCAACATTATTTCCGAAACGATTCGCATCAGTATCGCAAGCATCGAGTTGTAGTATACCACCACCGCCAGTTTGCAGATTTCTTGCTACTGAGGAGAACAACGAAACCTCGTGTTCGTTTAGATTGGTAAGAGCCATTGCATTATCGATTTCTCCAGGGTTGGAGTGTCTGACATGTATTCCCCAATCCCTTTTCTCAGCATTATCGTGAAGCCATTCATATATCTCGTTTCTTTGTCCTAAAGAGAGCAATTTCGAATCGGTAATGCCAACTTCTTCGAGCATTGACAAGTCGTTTTCTGGGACTCTGAATCCAGCCACAACTAGCGGCCCTATTACTGGCCCTCTTCCTGCTTCATCGATTCCAATTCTAAACATCAAATCACAGATCCAAATCTAAGTCATCATCGCCCCGCTCTTCTTTTTCTGAGAATTCTCGCTTTGGCTTTCGTACAGTTCGTGATGTGGGTACCTCTGAAGGTTGCAAGTTCTTATTCGCATCATGTGGCTCATGCGTTGCCAATAGTCCCCCTGCGAGATCATCGATTGCAGCATAATCCGCCTTCTCATCGTGGTGCTCAAAAACAGTGTGAGCTGCTTCGATTATCTCTTCAGATGGGGACACTTTCTGCGGTTTTGGATTGGAACGTTTTTGAAATGCTTGCTTGAATGAAGCAGCATCCATCTCTACACTGCTTTGAGGTATATTGACAGGCATATTTGTTTCAGTGAACTTCTCCATCCAATCTTCAACCTTCTCTGGTTCCTTTGGCTGTCTTGCAGCAATAATTTCCGCCCATTCAGCATCCCTTTTCTGGCGATGAACCACAGCCTTGTGCAACAATATCGCGCCAATGAATGTCACAATAAGTGAAATCAGGATTTGGCCCCAGTTATTCCAGAATATTTTCACATCCACGCTCAATTCATCCCAATAACTGACTTCTTCGGCATCGTCAGTTCGCCATTTTTCTGCTAGGTATTCGTATTCGGTTTGGTTGGTGAATAGTATGTCTGGTTCTAGAGTACTGCGTATTTCAATTGTTAATGTAGCAGTCCCATTGATTTCCTGATCCCTTGGGAGTTGCATCCAGGCTCTGAATGTAACAGTCGAGTCAATTGGGACGTCATTTAGAGTGAAATGATTGGGTGTACCTTCCTCACTTTCCCAAATACTTGTTGCTGGTGGTATCAGAGCAAAATCGGTGTAAATGTTGGTTGAAACTGTAACGTCCAACCCATCTTCGATATTGCCTATATTCCTTAGCGTATATGCGACGGTGACGTTGCTCTCATCATCAGTAGAAACAAAGTCAGCATCAATTTCCCAATCATACTTGGCATTAACCTCAATAATTTTCTGAACAGCACCCATTTGACTCCCATCTTCTGTGACCAATTTCAGATCCGCAGTCATCAATGTACCAGCTTCGAGATTGGGTTCGACGACATAAGTTACTCCAATAGTTGCAGATTCATATGGTCTCAATTCAATCAAAGTTTGTTGTAATTGGACAGTCAATGATTCCGAAGATTGGGTCTCGATTTCGAACGTGTCTAGATAATTTCCATCATTCGTGACTTTGATGTTTGAGGTGCAAAGAGAACCTGCATCCATGTTTTCACAGTTCGAGTCCAGTTGTTGTATGCTGGCTTGCCGTTCGCGAATAATGTTGACTTCAAATTGAACCGTTGAGATTTGTTGACTCGCTCCACTACTCCATGTGCTGAATTCAACCCATATGGTTCCTGATGGATTGTATGGGGCATCGAATTCCACTTGTACTGTGCCTTCTGAATATGGCTGTAAATCCACTGTATTGTACAACTCAAATATGCCCACAGACCAGCCATTCTGCGTGAAAGAAAGGCTTCGTTCTTGGCCAGGTATTGTGGCCCCTTCTTGACTGACAGGTCTAATGCGAACAGCCAGACTTCTCTCCTCGTTGCCTAGATTCCGTACAGTGACCGGAACACGCACTTTTAGATCGGGATCCACGGTTGCATTGACTGGTTGCGCAGCAATTTCAGCTCCATTCCACGGCAATACTTCGACGGTGAATGTCCATGACGTGGAGTTCCCATCATGTTGGCTTGTAGCAATCACGGTAAACGAGTGTCGAGATTCAGCAAGGGGCAATCCCATAGAAACTTCAGGGACAGATATTGCGAACTGAATCCAATGGAGTGAATCACTATCCATCTGCAGTGTGTAGCCATTGGCTGGATTTCCATCACCATAGTTCCACGACATGTCCCAGCCTGTATTGGACTGGATGTAGATATCTGCAATATCTGTAAACGATGCATTGTTGGTGATGTTGACCGTAAATCCTGAGCCTCCACCAGGTTCAATGAGAACATTGGTTCCATCTGAGCTTCCAAACCACAAGTTACTGGCCTCAGATGTATTGCCTTCTGGTTCACTGGACGGTTCGTTTTGCCATGGGTAACTGTAACCCAATGATTCATCGAAGACAACGGAATCTGCAGCCTGTTGGATTTGCTGCCTGTCATTTTCACTCAAACCAAAAGGATCAGTCAACCCAATAGATGATTCTCCAGTCATCGTCGAGTGTATCACACAAGCGGCCAGATAACTACCTCGAGTCGAGGGGTGCGAACCGTCATTGGAATACAAGTTGTAGAACAATGTGCCTTGGTCGGTTGGCGTACCCCCACCCGCAACAATGCCATCGTAAATCGCCTTGTAGGCCAATCCCACTGGAGCGATGTAAGGTGCGCGATTGGCAGTTGTGATATTCTCTGCATACATGTTGTAGCCCGCCTCAAGGTTGGCTTGCATGGTTGGATAATCGGGATTGAGCCAAGCGTTGTTGGAATCACCATCTCGATAACCCCAAGTCATGAAGAAGATGGTTTCAGCTCCGGCTGCCTCAATCATTGAGTCCAATCGGATTGCACCGTTCTTGGAATTCTGCCACATGGTTTCAGTGGTGGGGAACGAAGGCACCTGACTTTGATCTTGCAAGATGACATAGTCGAACTGGTTGTTGGTGAGTGTCGTGTGCCATTGATTGCCGTTGGATTCTGCATTGTCTGCATGTTGGTACAACTTCATGCCGCCCCCGGTCAAATCTGAAACACTTGCTGAAGTTCCAGTTTCATCAAACAGGGCTTGAACACGAGAACTCAAACTGTTCTGTGCTGTGTAGGAATTGCCCAACATCAGTACGTCAATGCTGCCATCTGAAGGACTCTCACGCGTAGGACGAGCCTCTTCGAGGCTCATGGTGGCCGGCGCCCAACTCATCATGAGCAAAGGCAACACGAGCAAGAGAGCGCGGCCACGCATGACCTTGGGGTCAATTCGAACCGTTTAATCGGTTGGGGTCGGATGTGTGTTTCCTAAGCCGGATTGGTGTCGTAAGCAACGCCATCAGTCCAAATTGTGTTAGACCATGTAGTACCGAAAAAATCAGCATTGGTTACAGTAGAATATCGGAAATAAGCGTTAGTCAAGTCGGCATGATACAAAATCGCATCGGTCAGGTCAGCATATCCGAGGTATGCGCCCCTCAGGTCAGCAAATCCGAGGAATGCATCGGTCAAGTTGGCATGTTGGAAAATCGCATCGGTCAAGTCGGCTTCGTAGAGGGCTGCATCGTACAAGTTGGCATGTGAGAGAATCGCATCGGTCAAGTCGGCCCATGGCATTTCTACATCGATCAAGTTGGCATTGTAGAGATTCGCATTGTTCAAATCGGCATATCTGAGCATTGCATTAGTCAGGGTAGCCGCACCACACCAACCACCGCATTCCGGTCTATCTTGATTGAATTTAGCACTTTGTAGGTAGGTGCTATTCATACCAGTGTGGATAAATGTTGCATTAAATGCAACGATGGAACGCAAATCTGCCCCATCTAAGGTAGCGTAATCGAAAGTCGTATTTTGCAGGTTAGCACCACGCAAATCAATGCCAGTCAAATTCATTCCAGACAGGTTCATTCCACTAATATCGACTCCAGCACAATATGCATATGGTGCCAATTGGCAAGATGTCGCATTGGCTAAATCAGAGTTCAAACTATTAATCTGATTTTGCAATTGGATGAAGTTCATGTAGTACATTTCGATTACATTGTCGACCGATTCCAACTCTTCTTCCATTGAAGA
>MDTG01434357.1_pt1 | contig 15243 bp, 13 predicted proteins | sample 811421 | NCBI WGS metagenome assembly MDTG01 (sample SAMN05326645, study PRJNA326480) | marine metagenome | isolation source: seawater | place: Pacific Ocean: South East | collected 2011
AGATGCAAAGAAATTAGCCAATAAAGTAGTAGTTCTTTTAAATAATGATGACTGGCTTATTAAGAAAAAAGGTAAACCTTTTATGAGTCAAACACAGAGGAAGGAGATTTTAGATGAGTTTAATAGCATTTCAGAAGTAATTATTCAAAAGTCTAGTGAAAAAAGTAGTAGTTTAGCAATTAAAGAATTTGCAATTAAAAATAGAAATAAAAAAATTTGCTATTGTAACGGAGGCGATAGAAGCGATATTAAAAATATTCTAGAAGCCTCTATTTGTGAGAAATTTAATATTGTCCTTGAATTTGGTGTTGGTGGAAAAGAAAAAATAGAAAGCAGTAGCGAGCTCACCAAAAATTATTTAGGAAATGTTGAAATTAGACCATGGGGTAATTATCATATAATCGCTAAAAATCCAGGTTATCAAATAAAAGAAATAAAAGTAGATCAAAACTCAAAGCTGTCTCTTCAAAAACACAAAAGTCGTTCAGAATTTTGGCAAATAGTAAAAGGGGAAAGTAAAATAACCATAGGAGACAAAGAATATTATTTAAAAGAAAAAGAACATATATATATCCCAAAAAATACCATTCATCGTATTGAAAATATTGGAAAAAACGAACTTATTTTTATAGAAATTCAATTAGGTGAAAATTTAAAAGAAGATGATATTATTAGACTTGAGGATGATTATGGAAGAGTCTAATTTTTTTGAATATAGAAATGCGCCCTATTTCGAGCTTGAAGATTATAAGGCACCAAAAGGAATAAATTCATATTATGTACCTATGGATGATGGGATAAATTTAAGAGTTTGTCACTGGATAAATAATCCCAAAAATTCGAAAGGTACAATTTTACTTCAACAGGGTCATAATGAATTTATTGAGAAGTATTTTGAAACTATTCAAGAATTTTTGGATAGAAATTATTCTGTAATTACTTTTGATTGGCGTGGTCAAGGTATGTCAGATCGCCAAATTACTGATATCCATAAATCTTATATTAAAGATTATAACCGTCATGATAAAGATATAAGACATATACTAATAGAGATAATTAAAGAAAATTTTCCTAAGCCACTAATTGGAATTGGACATTCTATGGGTGGTTGCTTAATGCTTTCAGCTTTTCATGACCATCCTGAAATATTTTCAAAGGGCATTTTATCAGCTCCAATGCTAGGATTTAAAAATGAAGGTTTCCTTAGAGCAGCTTCTTCCATAATGAATTTTTTTAAGAAAGATACAGACTATTTATTAGGCTCAAAACCAAATATGGGAAAAGAAACCCCTTTTCATGAGAATGATTTAACGTCGGATCCCCAAAGATACAATAGAATTATTAGCTTAATAAGAAAACATCCAAATATAAGATTATGGGGAGTTACTAATGCTTTTGCTAAAGCTGTTAATAAGAGATTTAAAAAAATGCGCTCTAAGGGTTGGGCTGAAAATATTGGTTTAGAAATTCTAATTATTAATAACCTGAATGATCGTGTCGTTGACTCAAATAAGATTAAGGAAATGCAAAAAAGATTAAAAAATAGCCAAAGTATTGAATTTAGTGAAACTGAGCATGAAATATTTATGGAAAAAACAATTTTTAGAAAAAAAATGTGGGATAAAATTGATTATTTTTTAGATAATTAAAATTATTTCTCAATCAAATCAAATGCAAGGGTAACTCTTTCCTCTGATGATTCAAATGGAATTGTAGAGTGAAATAAAGATGATGGAAACATCACCATATCGCCTGTTTCTATAGGAATAATCTTATTTTTAAATTCTTTGTTTTTCTTGGGATAATTTGCACCATCAAGACTAAATTTAATATCTCCTTCATTAGCAGAAAGTCTTTTTGGTCTTCTTAAATAAATGCTTGAACTTAGCCAACCCTCTTTATGCATGTGAGGGAGCAATTCTCCTCCCTTATTTATAATAATTATCCATCCCCATAGATTATAATTTTTAGGCCATTTAGTTATAAATCCGTCATCAAATGAATTGAAATTCTTTCGATACTCATTAATTTTTCTCTCAATTATTATTTTAAGTCTTTTTATTGACTGATATTCCAGATTAAAAAGGTTACCCGATGACTGCAAACCATTTTTTAATAATGACTGAGCTTTCTTTGTTATATTAGAATTATTAATATCCAATAAAATTTGATTAACCAACTCATCATTAAAATCATTTTCTGCAAATAGATTATTTTTATGAATAAATTTAAAAGGATCTTTGCAAAATGGATATTTATCTTCTTGAGAAAAAGTTATTGACGCATGAGAACTTAAACATGCAGCTAATGGATTTAATTTATCAGACTGATTCAGTTCTTCCACTATATTATTAAAGTCTTTTACACTTGATGATTTACTTAAATAAGTACATTCAAGAACAAAAGATTTACTTAGTGGTCTATTAGATTTTGAATAATGAAATGCTGCAAGGTCAAATTCTTCTCTCTTCCTATAACTTGTAGCAATATTAAAATTAATGTCTGGGTTATCAGGGTTAGTTTCTAATATTTTTTTATAAAGCATAATAGATTTATCATCTCTTCCTTCATTAGAATAAGTAAGACCTAAGCCTAATAGGGCACTAAAGGAATTAGGATTTATTTTCAGAGCATTTTTATACGATTGAATTGCCTCTTTTACATTACCTAAGTCATAAAGAATATTACCTAAATTACAGTGGACAAAATCTAGGCTTGAATTAATATTAATTAGCTTAAAAAAAGTTTTTTTTGCTTCCTCAAATCTTCCCAAACCTTTATATGCTAATGCCATAGCGTTTAAAGCATTTATATCATTCGGAAAATTTTTAAGATGATTTTCAGTTAAAATTAACAACTGAGGAAAGTTTTTTTCTTTATACAAGATTTCAATTTTTTTTATAAAATTATCATTCATTTTCTTTCATATAAATTTTCAGTCATTTTCTCTAATTTTTTATAAATTATAAATAAATTACAATATTAAATTCATTAAGTGTAAATTTTTTACCTTTAATTTTATAAAAAGTTCTTTTATGAAAGATTGTATAAAGTTTTGCAATTTCGGGCGCGTAGCTCAGCGGTAGAGCACTACGGTGACATCGTAGGGGTCGCTGGTTCAAACCCAGCCGCGCCCACCATTAATTATTAGCTAATTATATGCTGATTAAGAATATTTTCTACATAATCATTACTTAGACCTTCTCCTTTAAAAGCTGCAATATGAATATCATAGAAATTAGGTCTTGTTTTTAAAGAAGCTTTTTTAAACCCAGCTTGTTTAAATAATTCAATTAGAATTTTATCAGTAAAGCCAGATTTATGAGCCATATAATAATCACCATTTTGAATTGCGGCACGCCATCCGTATAAAATATCTATTGGACTAACATATAATTTTTTTTCTTTGTCCGTATAATAAAGAGGTGTTAAGGCACCTTTTTCAATAACTGCCTTACAAACTGATTCAAGATCAGGACATATTAATAAAACATAACCAGTATCCTTTAAAACTCTCTTAAATTCATTAACGGCTTTTACGGCATCATGCATATATAAATGCTCAATATTATGACTAGAGTAAATTGCATCAAAGGTTGAGTCTTCTATCATACTCATATCGGTTATAGAGGAAATGATATCAGGATTACACTTTGGATTAATATCAAGAGTGATTTCTTCCCAGTTATCTTTTTGGAAAACTGGTGTAGTTTGATCTTTTCTTTTTGGACCACAACCCACATGTAAAAATTTCAATTTTAGTCTCCTTTAATGCTCTCTTAAATCTATTTATATAAATAAATACCATTATAAAAGTATATGGTTGTAATTTTTAAGTTAATAACTATATATCAAATATAACAATTTTTGGAGAATTATAATGTTAATAGAAGGATTGGGAAGCGTAACATATGTAAACGGTATTCTTAGAGTTCAATGTGTATCTGTAAACCCTAAAGGAGATTACTCAAATTCAGGAACACTGGAAATTCCAGGGGCTAATGTAAATGATGTTTTAAACGGTTTGATTGCTTCAGCTAAAGGTATTGAAGAGAAACTCAATGAAAATGCTGGTTTAGATAACGACTCAAAGAAAAAATCATCAAAAAAGAAAGCTTCTAAAAAATAGTTTTTATGTAATTAATTTAATAATTCTAATTTTTAAATATTATTGAATTATGCTTGATAAGAGATAATTATGAAAAAACTATATGCATTAATTTTTTTATTGCCTTTTTACTGTCTAAATACAAGTATATTGGCAAAAACACCTCTAGATGATCCTACTTTCATCAAAATTGATGAAATAGAACGTTTCTTGGATGAGGACAGTTATTTAGATTTTATAAGATCAAGCATCTTTCAACAGCCTGAATTTAAATATGCTATTGCGCTTACCTCTGAGCAAGAATTTAATCTCAAGTATGCAAAAAGACAAAGATTTCCATCTATTTCTGGAAATATTATTAATGATGAGAGCATAGAGAGGAATATAAAAGATAATCAATCGGTTCGTAAAAGACGAGATGATAGTTTTGATGCAACTGTTGAAATTAAGCAACCTATATATACTGGTGGTAAGATTAACTCTGCTATAAGAGCAGCTATAAGTAGAACAAAAAGTTCATTAGTAGGTAAGAGAACCACAATTTCAGAGTTAATTATCGAAGCTAATGAAATTTATTTATCAACTGCGAGTATTAATTTTATATATAATTACGCTGAAAATTTATTAAACATTTTAAAACCTTATCACTCTAGAGTTAAGGATAGAGTTTCTTCAGGAATAATGGATCCAGTTGAATCTGCCTTATTTTTCGTAAGATATAGCCAATTAGAAACTCTTTTATATCAGTTAAAGAGTTCGGCTGAAAATTATAATAAAAAATATGCATTATTTTTTGGAAATAATCCAAGCAATCAAGCTTTCCCAATTATTAATATAGAAAAATCATTAATCGACCTTAATAAAAAATCATATGATGTTGAAGTTGCAGAATTTAACTACGAAGAAAGTAAAGAAAATATAAAAAACGTTAGAAGTGATTATTTGCCAAGTTTTGGTATCTCAGCAAGATATACAAAATATGATATCGATGACAATTCTAATGAAGATGATATTAGGGGTGGATTATATTTATCTTTGCCAATTTTTAATTTTGGAAGAGGAACAGCCCAAATTAATTCAGCAAAAGCATCTTCCATAGGCTATAAGAATGCTATTGATGTAGCCAAAAAGGAAGATAACATCAAAGAGTCACAAATTTTAACTAACTTCAATAACGCGATTGATAATAGGAATAATTTTTTAGAGGCTTTTAATGATACTGCCAATCAAAGAAAAATTATCCAAGAAAGAATAGATATTAGTGGATTTGCTGCTAATGCATTTGCAGAAGTTACTTTTAATGAAATTAATCAACTTCAAATATTATTGAATAATGAAAGCGTTATTTTACAGGGTTATATGATGATAATGCATCAAAATCAGCAACTCGTTAATATGCTTAGAATAGAGTTTTAGTATGGATAAAAACGATAACAAGGTTGATTATAAGTCTCACTGGTTTTGGGGAACAATTTTCAAGAATAGAGGAACTTATATACAGGTCTTTTCAGCATCTATTTTTATAAATCTTTTTCAGTTAGTTTCAGCATTTTATATTATGACTGTTTATGATAGGGTTTTACCAAACAATGCAATTGACTCTTTAGTAGCATTAACAATCGGTGTTGCAATTGTACTTATTTTTGATTTTATTTTAAAACTTTTGAGATCATACTTTACTGACATAGCTGGTGCTGAATTAGATCAAGTTGTTAGTGATAAAATTTTTAATAAAATTGTTAGTCATGATAATTCAGTTCTAGGATCTGCTTCAAATGTTGCGTCTTCTGTTCGGGAATTTGAAGGTGTTAGAGATTTCTTTTCTTCAGCATCATTAGTAGCTTTAATTGATACACCTTTTATGTTTTTATTTATTGGTGTAATTGCTTTAATTGGAGGATGGCTTGCAATTGTTCCATTATTGATAGTGCCCCTTGTGTTAATTGTAGCTTGGGCTGTTCAGCCATTTATAAAAAAATATAGCAGAATTAACTCAGGTCATCAAAAAGGTAAAATGGCTACATTACTTGAATTACTAAATAATGTTGAAACGGTTAGAACAGTTGCTGGAGGAGGTTTTTTAGAAAAAAGATGGAATGAAACTATCCAAGCAACCTCTAGCACTGGAATTAAGGCTAGAACAATAAATAATATTGCAACAACTTTCTCACAGTCAGCATTACAAATAAGCTCTGCTGGGATTGTATGCGTAGGTGTATTTTTAATTGCAAGTCAATCAATCACAACCGGCGCTTTAATAGCATGTGTTATATTATCAGGGCGAATTCTCTCTCCTTTGGTTCAGATAGGCCAATTATTAACAAGATTAAATTCTGTTCTCATTTCATATAAAAATATCGATCAGTTAATGTCAGATATCTCAAGAGACGAAGAAACTGATAATCAAAAGGCTGTAATAATTAACTCTGGGGAAATACAAATTAATGACCTAGATTATAACATAAATGAAGCAAAAATTTTATCTAAAATAAATTTTTCACTTAAAGATGGAGAGAAACTAGGGTTAGTTGGAAACATAGGTAGTGGAAAATCATCTTTAATTAAGAATATTATTGGCTATATTTTACCAGCGCCAGGTACTATTTTTCTCTCTAAATATGACTTAATAAATATTCCTTCTGAGAATCTAAGAAAAAATATTGGTTACTGTTCTCAACATATTCAACTCTTTTCTGGATCCATATATGAAAATATTACCGCTGGATTAACTGATGTAAGTGAAGAGGATGTTATTGAGGCCGCAACCCTCTCATGTTGTCATGATTTTATCGCTCAATTGCCTGGCGGATATAATTATCCATTAATAGATAATGGACTAAATTTATCAGGCGGACAACGTCAGTCAATTGCCTTAGCAAGAGCATTTATAAGAAAACCAAAAATTCTTGTTCTAGATGAACCCACAAGCTCAATGGACTCTCAAACTGAGGAAATGGTAATTAAGAATATTTTTTCATTACCATATAACCCTACTATAATAGTATCTACGCACAGATTACAGCATTTAACAAATACTGATAAAATTGCTATTATTGTCAATGGTAAGTTAACAAGGTTTGGTCCAACTAGCGAAATAATTCAACAGCAGGAAAAATAATATTTTAAAATGAAAAAAACTTTACAAAAATTAATAAATTTTACTAAGAGGCTTACCTTAGTATTCAACAGGGATAATTTCGAAGATATTATTGATACATTAGCTATTACTAATTTTAAAGATAACAAAGGTTCTTATATCTTATTTTGGGGTATAGCATCTTTTACTATTTTATTTGTCATCTGGGCTAGTTTAGCTTCAGTTGATCAAGTTGTTAGAGCGCCTGGGACTGTTGTGCCAACATCAAAAGTACATGTCGTTCAAAGTACAATTACAGGTGTTGTTGAAGAAATTAACGTGAAAATGTCAGACAATGTTGAAAAAGGACAACAACTTTTCCTAATAAATCATGATAATGCAAAAAAAGCATATGATCTTGCAAAATCAACAAAAGAATCTAGAAAGAGAAAAGTAGAGCTCATTGAAGATCTCTTTAATCGAGGGGCTGAGGCAGAAGTAAGGCTAATAGACGAGAGACTTTTGCTTATTGAGGCAGAAAGACAATATCAAGCAGCATCGATTAATTTAAAATTTTCAAAAGTAGTATCCCCGGTTAAAGGAACAATGAGTTCTGTAAATGTTACAAATGTTGAACAAGTTGTTCAAAACGGCCAAGAAATTGCAAGTATCGTACCTTTTGATGACAAATTACAAATTAAAGCTAAGGTTTTACCAAAAGATATTGCTTATGTGATTCAAGGATTGAAAGCTAAAATTGCATTTACTGCTTATGATATGTCAATTTATGGTACTGTAGACGGTATAGTTACTAAAGTTGCACCTAGTACAACCCAAGAAAACCCAAACGAACCATCTTTTTATGAATGTATTATTGAGATAAACACTAGTGATCTTGAAAAAGAGGGAAAAAAAATTAGCCTGCAATCAGGCATGCTTGCTGAAGTCTCTATAATTGGCGAAGACAGAACTGTTCTTAGCTATGTAATAAATCCGTTGTCAAAATTATCAAAAAGAGCTCTTAGAGACTAAACTAATACTAACTATTTGGGTCTCCCAAAGATAGACCCTGCCTAGTCTCAATTATTCTTACAAAATTTGAAGCCTCTAATAAGGAATCCGGAGTTCCTGTATCCAGCCAAGCGAAACCTTTTCGTAAAAACTCGATATTAAGGTTACTATTTTTTAGATATAAATTATTTAAATCTGTTATTTCTAATTCACCCCTTGCAGATGGTTTTAATTTTTCAGCAAAATATGGAGCCCTCTCATCATAAAAGTATAAACCTGTTACCGCCCAGTTTGACTTCGGCTTTCTTGGTTTTTCCTCAATAGATAATATTTGATTATTTTTATCTAAATTAACTACACCATACCTTTCTGGGTCTGAAACTTGATAGCCAAAAATTGTAGCCCCATTATTTTTTTTAAAAACTGAAGATAATAAAACCTGTAAGCCTTGTCCAAAAAATAAATTATCACCAAGTATTAAAACTGATTTTGAATTGTTTAACCAATCTTTGGCTAAAATAAATGACTGAGCGATACCTTTTGGCTCTGGTTGAATAATATAATCAATATTAACATTCCATTTCTTGCCATCACCAATTAATTTTTTAAAATTTTCTTGTTCATCTGGTTTAGTAATAATTAGGATTTCTTTTATTTGTGCTTTTATCAAAAGTGATAGTGGGTAAAAAATCATAGGTTTATTATAAATTGGTAAAAGTTGTTTTGATATTAGATCCGTCATGGGCCTAAGACGAGTTCCATTTCCACCCGCTAAAATAATACCTTTTAAGTTATTCATTTTAAAACCCTAAATATCATTTACTATATCTTTTAAAACTTCTTTTACTCTATCTTGCCAGTTAAATAATTCTATATCGATAAAATTTAAAAATCTACTATCAAGAGATAACCTTGTATCACTTGATCTTTTTACATTTGTATTCCACTCACTACTATTTATTGATCTAATAACACTTTTATCTGCCAAACCGTAGCCAGATAGCTCTTTTTTTATAAATAATGCAACGTTATACCAATTTGTATAATTTAAATTTGTAAAATGAATTATCTTAGGATTTTTATCAAAACTAAAATTACTTACTGCAATTGAATTAATTAGCATTAAAATAAAATTTGCTAAGTCTTTAGCATAAGTTATAGAAATCTTTTGATCCTCTATTACCTCAAGATTGTTACCAGACAAAACTTTATCCGCAATATTTTTAACAAAATTTTTATTATATTTGCTAAAAACTGAAGCAGTTCTAATAATAATTGATTTTCTATTTGAGATAATTTTTTCTTCTCCAGCTAATTTTGAAAAACCATAAAAATTAACAGGACCAGTATCGTCTAATGAAGAAAATGGTCCATTATTATTTTTTCCAAAAACATAGTCTGTAGAAATATGAATTAAGTAAGTGTTTATATTTTCACAAGCTTTTGAAATTACTGACAAAGCATTAGCATTAATTTGAAATGCTTCGTCTTTATTAATTTCTGCTAATTCTACATCAGTATATGCAGCTAAATTTATAAAAAAATTAGGTTTAGTCTTTTCAATTAAAGTACTGATTTCATTAAGTTTATTATAATTTAATGAGGACGAATCTGTAAAAATGAAATCATCTTTTGATTTACAGATTATGTTACTCAATTCTTTACCAATTTGGCTATTTTTTCCAGAAACAATAATTTTCATATTATAAATTTTTTAAACCTATTCTTCTTTGATTAAGTCCCCTTTTGCTTAACCAATTAAAATTTTCTATCATCCAACCAATCGATATCTCTAAACCAATATTAATATCAGTTTTTGGCTTCCAGTCAGTATCATTAAAAATTTTTTCATTGCTTATTGAGTATCTAAGATCATGACCAGGTCTATCTTCTACAAATTTTACCAAATCAAAATAATGACCATTTTCTCTAGGACATAATTTATCCAAAATAGTACATATTTTATTTACAAGATCTATATTTGTTATCTCATTATTTCCTCCAATATTATAAGACTCACCAACCTTCCCTCTAAATGCAATATCAATTATAGCCTCAACATTATCTTCAACAAAAATCCAATCTCTGATATTTTTACCATCCCCATATACAGGTATAGTTTTCTCATTTAATGCATTACATACAACTAGTGGAATTAACTTTTCAGGGAATTGCCAAGGCCCATAATTATTTGAACTATGGGTTATATTTACTGGCAAACCAAAAGTTTTATACCAAGCTCTAACTAGTAAATCAGAGCTAGCCTTAGAAGCTGAATATGGACTATTTGGTAGAATATTATTTTTTTCTGTAAATGGCTTTTCATTAAGATCTAATGAACCAAATACCTCATCCGTTGAAATATGAATAAATTTAAAGTTATCTTTGTTTTTAGATTTTAATTTATTCCAATATATTAATGACTCTTCTAACAATACATGTGTTCCATTTATATTAGTTTTTATAAAATCAATTGAGGAGTCTATCGATCTATCTACATGTGACTCAGCGGCAAAGTTTAAAATAAAGTTAGGCTTAGCAAGCTCTAAACAATTAACAATATCTTCTCGATTACATATATTACCTTTAAAGAATTTATAGTTATTTTGATTAATATTTTTAAGGGAATCCTGGTTTGAGGCATAGGTTAAGAGATCAAGATTAACTACATTATGGCCTAAATTAACTAATGCCCTTACTGCATGAGAGCCAATAAATCCAGACCCACCTGTTATAAGAAAATTATTTTTCATGGTAATTCATTTCTTTTAAAAAAGACCTCCATGAAAATAGATTGTTATCTTTATCAGAAATAATAGGAGAGGATAATTCTGAGGGCCATTTAATTGATAAATCTTTATCATTCCAAATAACACCAATTTCACTATCATGTTGATATAGTGTATCAACTTTGTAAGAGACTAGAGTATTAGGTTCTAAAGTACAAAATCCATGAAGAAAACCTTTGGGAATATATAGGCCTTCACCGGGTTTCGATAGCTCGATACAGCCATACTGACCAAAAGTATTTGAATTTTGTCTAATATCAACAAAGATATCGAGTATTGAACCTGATAAAATATAGATTAATTTAGTTTGCTCATATGGAGTTTTTTGATAGTGAAGTCCACGAATAGTATGTTTTTGTTTAGAAAAAGATATATTATCCTGAATAAAATCATCATCAAAATCAGCGTCCTTAAATCTTTTTTTATTATAGAGCTCATAAAAAAAACCTCTATCATCATCATAAATATCAACATTTAATTTAAAAACAGAGTTAAAGATTTTCTCAATTTTCATTTAAGAACCTCGCTAATTAAATTTAAATGTTGAGGTAGGCAAACTTTTTTTAAATCATATTTTTCTAAAATTGTTTGTCTGGCTTTATCTTTTATATTCTTATAATTATCTTTATTTTTCAATATATTGTTAATATTACTAGCAATTGATTTTGTATCAAAAAAATCAACAAGAATACCGTTTTCTTTATTTTTAATTACTTCAGAGACAGGCCCAGTATTTGATCCCAGAACAAGTGATCCGCAACTCATAGCCTCCAACATTGACCAGGAAAGAACAAATGGAAAAGTTAAATAAAGATGAACACTTGTAATCTGAAGTATTTTCTTAAAAATTTCATAATCAACAACGCCTAAAAAAAATATTCTTTTTTTATCAATCTTATTTTCAATTTTTGAATAAAAGAACTCCTTAAACCTACCCTCTTCAAGAGCTGCACCATAACCAGGGGTATCAGGATTACCAACAATAAAAATATTAGCATCTGGATTGTCTTTAAGAATTTGGGGTATTGTTTCAATAAAAATATGAAAACCCCTATAAGGATCTAAAGACCTGCTTACATATGAAATAATTTTATCTGAAGAAGTAAATGTTCTTCCGTTTACAATTAATGAAGCATTATTATCAGGTTTTAGAATAGAGGTATTTATACCATCATGAATAACTTTAACACGAGGTTTAAAAATATCAGGCAAAAGATCTCTTTGAAATTCAGTTGGACAAACAAGAAAATCACTTTGAATATAAGCTTGAGAAAAATAGGCGTTTCTAGCAATAAGCTTAAGTCTAGTAAAATCTAAAAAAGCATTAACATCAGGTTTAATTTTCTTTAATAAATCTAAATCAAAATCAATATCGCTATTTCTAGTATTATAATAATACTCAACATAAGAAATTAATTTAGTTTCAGGCCAAATTTCTTTTAAAAAAATTGTTTCACCCCACCCTGGGTGTCCAACAATAATATCAGGAACAAAACCGCTATTATTTAACTCAATTACTTTTAGAATAGAGGAATGAGCACGTATCATTTTGGCTTCGAACTCTGCTGCAAATTGGTTAACGCCCTCTTTAGATGCTGCATTAAGCTTGTAATGATGATTAATCATTCTCTCATCAGTAAATTTTTTAATTGATAAGGTATGAACCTCAAAATCAGGATCATTAGCAAAATGATTAGCTAAATGCTTATATTGTCCAGGAAAGTTTTGATGAACAAATAAAATCTTTTTTTTCTTAGCCATTATTGGTTTCCTTAATCTCTATATAACCAAACTTAGAGAGCCAGATTATTGCTCTCTTTATATTAAAGAAATCTACTTTTAAGAATAAGGAAATTTCTTCAATATTTACATAATCTTTTTCTTTAAGGAATTCTAATATATCATTCATTACATTAACATTGGGTAAAATATTTTCCAAAAAGGAAACACTAAAAAATGAAGAAAATTCATCTAATTTAACAGTATTTAGATCTTTTACTATTTTAACTTTAGATTTTAAAGTTAATTTATAAGTTGGATATTTTTCAAAAAAACTATAAGGATCGTATATATTAGGTGGAGGAATAAATATTCTTTTACTTGAAGGTCTAGCCAGTCTTATTTCTCTAAGGTCAGTTTTTAGCTCTTGATATTTATTTAAAATATTTTTCCAGTCAAATTCTTGCGCCCTTTTTTTAGCATTACTTGAGTATGTTTTTCTTAACTCATCATTCTGAATTAATTGCATTATCCTCTCTAACGCATTCCTTATATCAATAGAAACAGTTTGGCTAAGTCTACCAATAAAATGATCGTAGGTATCAATACCAAGGTCATATCTCAATGAAAAAGCAAACCCATCACCTTTCTGAAGAGTGGTTGTAGGAATTCTTATACCGTCGACATTATCTCTAACAGTATCTTTATAGCCATCCCAATCACTGACTATAGCTGGTAAACCAGAGGCCATAGCTTCAAGAGGAGTTAATCCAAATGTTTCTTGAAAATTATCAACTAGAGAAATAAATAAGTCAGATGCTGCATAAGATTTATTTCTATTTTCTAAAACTTTACCGTCTAAAAAATGAAATTTAATTGAAGGTGCCATTTTAAAACATTCACTTTTAAACTCTTTCTCATAAGTATCATTCGGAAACCATCCAGTCTGAATTAGATGAATTTTCTTATTACTATCAATTTTTTCTGCTATTTTTTCTAAAATTATAAGCATAGGGATATGATGTGATTTTGCATGAAAACTTATTCTTCCTAAAAAGAGAAAACAAATATCATTGTCATCAATGGCTAGCTCTCTCCTAACAGTATTTTTATATTCTGATGTAAAAATAAAATCATCGTTATGAACTCCAAGAGGTATTACTGGTAAATTCATATTTGGAAATTTTTTAACACCAAACCTATCATTCAGGAAAAGTTTATAATTATCATAAAGATTTTTTAGAGATTCTTTAACGGAGTTTGAAGTACAAATTAATGCATCCCATTCCATAATCGGACCTATGAAGTTATTAAGACATGCATCAATAGCATTTTTAGATGCTGTAGTATGCGTAATACCAACTAAACTATAATTATCATGCCCAAAAAAGTATCTCTGTTTAGCAAAATTAGATATATCTGGAGCAGGAAAATATAAACCATCAAATTCTGAAAGTTTACTAGGATCACCCCACGGTATATATGATAATTTCTTATCTTTACATTTATCAGTTAATTTATTGAAATCATTTTTCAGTTGTTTAAAATTATCTGGGTTTTTTGCAAATATTCCAATATCTGTAATATTACTTTTAGCATAAGCTTTTAGAAGAGAATTACCAGCGGCTTGGCGACCCATAATTCTATTACCCGATGTAGAATAAGCCTCATTCTCATAAAACAAAGCCCACAACGATTTATCATTTTTTTTATTCATTGTTTAATATATTACTCTCAATAATATTAAAAATAATATCAGGCTTTATAATATAACCATTTAATAATGAGTCTGAGACAATTAATTTATTATTCTTAATATAATTATTGATATCGATTATATTGTAATCATAATCAATTTTCTTATTTACGATAACATTATTAATTTCTTTATGCTTTTTATTATAAAAATCAAAATTTAATAAATTATTATATAAACTACTTTCAATGGTGGGTAATGTGATTAAATATAAATTATTACTATTAATTATATTGGATATATTTGTAATAAAATTATCAAATATTAGTGAAACATCATTTGTATTAAAAAAACTTGGGTCTAACAAAATAATATTATAGAGAGAATTGCTGTTTAATCTTTTAGCCAATGAATCATAATGAAAAATATAATTTTTATCTGTATTAGTGTAATCGTTATAAATAAGGTTTAATTTTGTCGAGAAGGAATTATTACCAATATTAGCCCATGAGAGAGAATGAATTCCACCTATAACGTTAATTAGAGGGCTACTTTTTTTAGTATTATAATACTTCATATTATCACGTCTAAAGGAAGCAGTCTCATATATTGCATCAAGACAAAATCGAGAGTTAACTTGATAATTAACATGCGATAAAATATGAGTATCATCTTCAAGCAAATAATTGATAGTTTTATTATTTTTATCTAATAACGGCTCGTACCAATCTAAAAGAGGGTCAAATTCACTATTTAAAAAAGCAAGTAAGTTAGAATATTGAGAAATACCGTAATAAGAATGTTTTGGAAGAAATACAAAAAAATTATTAATGTAATTTAAAAC
>MDTG01092651.1_pt1 | contig 15240 bp, 14 predicted proteins | sample 811421 | NCBI WGS metagenome assembly MDTG01 (sample SAMN05326645, study PRJNA326480) | marine metagenome | isolation source: seawater | place: Pacific Ocean: South East | collected 2011
AAATCTATAAGATATCGATCATTAACATATAAAGTGCTTCTGTCCTCTTTTGTCATCAGTTTTTTAGGTCTTGGATATATAGGCATGCAAGCTCCAACACCAATCTTGACTGCTTTAGGCAGGTTGTTCACATTTATCTATTTTGCGTTTTTTGTTGTACTTTATTTCACTAGCAAGAATGAAAAAACAAAACCAGTTCCTGAGCGAGTAACAATGAATGGTTAAAAACTTTGCTCTTATAGCTTCCGTATTTTTCCTATCTACTTCCTTATATGGCGCATCAAGTGGAGTCCCGCTAAAGCCAGTTTTGATAGATTTGGGCAACAAAGCATCATTGCAAAGAGGCGCTCAAATTTTCTTCAATAATTGCTCAGGATGTCATACTCTAAAATACCATAGATATAGTAAATTCGTAGGTGATTTGGATCTTACTGAGAAAATGATCAAGGATAACCTGATTTTAACAACTAATAAGGGAGTAAAAACTAAATTAGGTTCAGTAATAACAAATTCGATGAATCCTGATGCCATAAAAGAAGTGTTTGGTGTTATACCTCCAGATTTAACATTAACTGCACGTTCAAGAGGGTCTGAGTGGATATATACTTTTCTGACATCTTTTTATGAGGATGATTCTAGACCGATGGGCGTCAACAACTTGTTATATCCAAATGTAAACATGCCTCATGTGCTTTGGTATAAAGAAGGATTAAAAGCAAAAGATGATAACAACCAGCTTATTATTAAAGTCAATGGACAACTTTCACAAAGAGAATATGAAAATGAAATAACCGATTTAGTAAACTTTTTAACCTATGTCTCAGAGCCAGCTCAACTTGAGCGGTACACAATCGGTTTTTGGGTGATCTTATTCCTTGTATTTTTCGCCTTTATTACGTATCTTCTAAAGATTGAGTATTGGAGAGACATAAAATAATGACATTGTTAGCCAATCGCAGATCTGCGATACTTCTCTTCTCTCTTCCAAATTGTCTGGATAGTCATCGAACAAGAATTGTAATAAAAGAAAAAGAGATATCCGCAGAAATACACGAAGTTGACCTAGATAACATACCTGATGAGGTAAAAAACATAAGTCCTTATGATCAGTATCCCTCACTGGTTGATCGAGAGTTGGTGCTTCAAAACTCGCGGGTGATAATCGAATATTTAGATGAAAGATTTCCTCATCCACCTTTATTACCAGTTGATCCTATCTCTAGAGCAAAGTTTAGACTTGCTCTTAATGAAATAGAGCATCATTGGTACCCTAGGTATTCAGAGTCATACAAGAACGAAGTTCTAGATAAAAGTTTTGTTGATGAGATTAAAACTTACTTTCTTGAGATAGCTCCAATGATCAAAAAGAATTTCTTTATGAGCGATGATTTTGGGTTAGTTGATTCTAGCCTTGCACCATTGTTATGGAGATTAAACTCTATGGATTTTGATCTGGCAGAAAATAACAAAATAATCGGTGAATATTCAGAGAGAATATTTGACAGAGAAGCATTTCAAGAAAGTCTAACCGAAACAGAGAAAGAGCTTTTTTAGATTATCATAAATTCCGAAAATCTCACTTGTCATCATAACTAATCGATTTCAGTGGCATGTATGATATGGTTACCATATGAATGGAGATCTATACATAGTATCAACTCCAATTGGTAATTTAGAAGATATTACTCTTAGAGCTCTTAACGTATTAAGGGATGTCGATATTATTTTTGCAGAAAGCGTAGAGAGAACTAGAACATTACTCGCTCATTATAAAATCAAAAAAAAGGTACTCTCATATAATAAAGATAATGAAAAGAGAAAAGTAAATAAAATATATGAATATCTTGAGGAATCTAATGACATTGCATTAGTGACAGACGCGGGAACACCATCAATATCAGATCCAGGATTCTACTTGCTATCAAAACTCAAAACTAATATTCGCGTTATACCAGTGCCTGGCCCCTCATCCTTAAGTTGCGCAATGTCTTTATCACGGATACCAATTAATTCTTTTATATTTCTTGGATTCCTTCCTAAAAAAGCATGCGAAAGAAGAAAAAAATTATCGAACACATCAACTCTAAATATTCCAATTTGTATATTTGAGAGTAAGCATAGACTAATTTCGCTATTACAAGACATTTCTATTGTTTTTGGTGATGATACAATAGTTGGTGTTTTCAGAGAGCTGACAAAAGTATATGAAACTATTATTCATGATACTGTTCGTAATCTTATCAATTATTATGAGATAAACAAACCTAAGGGGGAATTTGTTTTGATCATATCTTCCAAGACTGCTGCAAGTAGTTCAAATAAAGATTATAAGGCAATTATTGAAGATTTAATTTCGAAAAAATTCACTAATAAGGATATTGTAGAGATTATTAACATATTTTCAAAAGCACCAAAAAAAGATATCTATAAAAACGTATTATCTATTAGACATAACATGTAGTTTTGTCGTATTATTTAGTTTTAGTGGAACCTACTAAACAAGATATAAGATGACTCAACAAGAGGCATCTTTTTTTTTATTTAAACTCAGGAAAGACTATTGAAATCTGCAGCTATTCTATTAGAAGACGGTACTTTAATACCTGCTGAATCTATAGGTTCTGACTCAATTACGGTTGGCGAAATAGTATTTAATACATCCATGACTGGATATCAGGAAATTATGACTGATCCCTCCTACAATAACCAAATTATTACATTCACTCACCCCCACATAGGCAATACGGGGATTAATAAAGACGATTTTGAATCTGATGCACATGGTTGCTCTGGAATAATAATGCGGAATAACCCAACTATTGAGAGTAGTTGGAGGAAAAGTAACGGCTTTATAGAGTTCTTAAAGGATAAATCAATCTCTGCCGTGTGTTCAGTAGATACACGGTATTTAACTTCATTGCTTCGTGAAAAAGGATCAATAAATGGCTGCATTGTTCCAAATATTGAAAAAATTGATGAGGCAAAATCTTTACTATCAGATTTTCCAGGATTAAGTAATTTAGACTTAGCAATTAAAGTGACCACAAAGAATGAATATCCATGGAGTGAGGGTACACATGAATTAATAAATCTAAAGAATAACGAAGAACGAAAAAATTTGAATATTTATGTTTATGATTACGGAATAAAGAAGAATATATTAAGAATTCTATATGACTTAGGTTGTAATATCGCAGTGGTTCCTGCCAATTACAGTTATAATGAGCTTCTAAAAAATAAACCTAATGGTGTTTTTTTATCAAATGGCCCTGGCGATCCCTCAGCATGTGATTACGCAATTGACAACATTAAACAATTATTAACAAATCAGATTCCAGTATTTGGAATTTGTTTGGGTTTTCAATTAATGTGTTTAGCAAGTGGCGCAAAAACATACAAAATGAAATTTGGTCATCACGGCGCAAATCATCCAGTAATTGATATTGATACTAAGAAAGTGAGTATAACTAGCCAGAATCATGGATTTGCTGTAGACATAAATTCTTTATCAAAAAATCATAAAATTACTCATAAATCCTTATTTGACGAATCCTTACAGGGCGTAGAACTTATTAATGCTCCTGCGTATGGCTTTCAAGGTCATCCAGAGGCAAGCCCTGGCCCTCAAGATATATATTATTTATTTAATAAATTTATTCAAAATATGAGAAATAAGAATGCCTAAGAATAATGATATAAAAAGTATTTTAGTTATCGGTGCTGGGCCAATTGTCATTGGTCAAGCTTGTGAATTTGATTACTCAGGCGTGCAAGCGTGCAAGGCTTTGAGAGAAGAGGGCATAAAAACAATACTAGTGAATTCGAATCCTGCGACGATTATGACTGATCCCGATATGGCAGATAAGATTTATATTGAACCTATACACTGGAGGAACATTGAAAAGATAATTGCTATTGAAATGCCTGATGCAATATTACCCACTATGGGTGGTCAAACTGCACTTAATACTACACTGGACCTAAATAGACATAAAATTCTTGAAAAATATAATGTAAAAATTATTGGAGCTAGTGTCGATTCAATTGATATGGCAGAGGACAGAGAGCTCTTCAAAAACGCAATGACAGACATAGGCCTTGAGACACCTAGAGCATTTGTGGCTAAGGATTTTAGTAAGGCAATCGAAATCCAAAAAGATATAGGCTATCCAATAATCATAAGACCGTCATTTACTCTAGGCGGTTCTGGAGGTGGAATAGCTTATAACAAACAAGATTTCGAGAAAATCGTAAAAAGAGGTTTAGATTTATCTCCTACAAATGAAGTTTTACTGGAAGAATCAGTAATAGGTTGGAAAGAATTCGAAATGGAAGTTGTAAGAGATAAAAATGATAATTGTATTATAATATGCTCTATTGAGAATTTTGATCCGATGGGAGTACATACAGGAGACTCAATAACTGTTGCTCCTGCTCAGACACTTACAGACAAGGAATATCAAAACTTGAGAAATCAATCTATTCAAGTTCTAAGAAAAATAGGTGTTGATACTGGCGGTTCAAACGTTCAATTTGCAATCAACCCTAATAATGGAAAAATTTATGTTATTGAAATGAATCCACGAGTATCTAGATCATCTGCTCTAGCTTCTAAAGCAACAGGCTTTCCAATTGCAAAAGTTGCAGCCAAATTAGCCATCGGATATACACTTGATGAATTAAGAAATGAAATAACAGGAAATATTATCCCGTCATCATTTGAACCTAGCATAGATTACATTGTTACAAAAATTCCACGGTTCGCTTTTGAAAAATTCAAAGCGGCAGATTCTCACCTTACAACACAAATGAAATCAGTTGGAGAGGTTATGGCAGTAGGTGGCAGTTTTAAAGAATCTCTTCAAAAAGCTCTAAGAGGTCTAGAAATTGGAATTGATGGTTTTGACGATATACTTTTTAAAGAATCATTATCATCAAAAGATAGACAAGATTTGATAGTTAAAGAGTTATCAACACCATCAGCAACAAGAATTTTATACGTTGCTCAAGCTTTCCGCGAAGGCATGAGCATAGACAATGTATTTTCTCTTACATATATTGATAAATGGTTTCTTAATCAGATATTTGAGCTTGTGGCCTCAGAAAATAAAATAAAAGATGACATTCTTAGCATGTCAGTTGAAGATCTATCTTTACTTAAATCAGATGGATTTTCTGATAGAAGACTAGCAAGACTATTTAATAAAGAAGAAAAAAACGTAAGAGACTTTAGAAAAGAAAATTCTATAAAACCAGTATTCAAAAGGATTGATACCTGTGCAGCAGAATTTAAATCTTCAACAGCATACTTATATTCATCTTATGCTGATAATTGTGAATCAGAACCTTCAAAAAATAAAAAAGTAATCATATTAGGCGGTGGGCCGAATAGAATTGGACAAGGCATAGAATTTGATTATTGTTGTGTTCATGCATCTATGGCATTAAAGGAGGCTGGCTATGAGACTATTATGATTAATTGTAATCCTGAGACAGTTTCTACTGACTATGATACTTCTGATAGATTATATTTTGAACCACTTACAATCGAGGATGTAATGTCTATTATAGATATTGAGGATCCTTGGGGTGTAATTGTTCAATATGGTGGTCAGACACCTTTGAATCTTGCAGAGGAGTTGGAAAAATGCGGTGTAAATATTATAGGAACATCACCTGACTCTATTGACTTGGCTGAAGATCGAGAGAGATTCAAAACTCTTATTGAATCAATTGATCTTAAACAGCCTCGAAATGAAACTGTTACTAATATAGAACAAGCAAAAAAATCTGCTGAAGAAATAGGATATCCTTTGGTGGTTAGACCCTCATATGTACTAGGTGGTAGGGCAATGGAAATTGTTACTAATTCAGATGATCTTGAAAAATATATGAAGGAGGCAGTTGATATTTCAAATGATTCTCCAATTCTTTTAGATAAATTTCTAAATGATGCCATTGAAGTGGATATAGACCTACTGTCTGATGGAAAAGAAGTCTTTATAGCAGGTATTATGGAGCATATTGAAGAAGCTGGTATTCATTCTGGCGACTCAGGGTGCTCATTGCCGCCATATACATTGAATAATGATATTGTTGAAGAGCTCAAAAAACAGGCTTCAAAGCTTGCAAAGGCATTAAAAGTCATTGGATTAATGAATGCTCAATTTGCAATTAAAAATGATGAGATATTCCTTCTTGAGGCTAATCCAAGAGCATCAAGAACAGCACCTTTTGTTTCAAAAGCAATCGGTCTCCAGTTAGCAAAATTAGGAGCATTAGTAATGTCAGGTTCAAGTCTGAAAGATTTGAAATTACCAAAAGAAGTCAAAAATGAATCTTACTTTTCTGTGAAGGAGGCAGTGTTCCCATTTTCAAAATTTCCCGAGGTGGATGTTCTTCTTGGACCAGAGATGAAATCCACAGGAGAAGTTATGGGTTTTGGAAAAACTTTTGGCGAGGCTTACTTCAAAGCTCAAAGAGCTGCTGGAGTGATTTTACCTAAAACTGGAAATGTTTTCATAAGCGTGAGGGATCATGATAAGGATCCAATGTGTGATGTTGCTTTAGAATTAATAGACATGGGATTTAAGATATACGCAACTTCTGGTACGTTCCTTCATTTAAAAAACGCTGGTGTAGAGTGTTTTAAAATAAATAAAGTTAAGGATGGCCACCCACATATTGTAGATATGATAAAAAATAATGAAGTACATTTAATAATTAATACCACAGAGGGTGCCAGATCTATTAAAGATTCTTTTTCAATCAGAAAAGAAGCACAGAATTATAAAATATCCTTGACTACCACCGTATCAGGAGCAAAAGCATTCTGTAAAGCAATTAAATTTATAGATGATTTTGACGCCGTTGATCTAAAACAACGACACGAATCTATTTCGAATTAGGTTATGATTTGTAAATCTCATAATCAATACGATTTTCACTATCTGCAACTATACAACTAATACATAGATCTCCACTTACATTAATTGACGTTCTAATCATATCCAATAGTCTATCAACACCAAGCAATAGAGTTATACCCTCAAGAGGGATGCCAATTTGTGAAAAGATTACAGTAAGCATAATTATGCCAGCACTTGGTATTCCTGCAGTACCAATGGATGCTATTGTTGCTGTTATCACTATAGTAACTATTTCATATATTCCAAGATCTATACCGTACATGTTTGCTAAAAAAAATGTCGCACAACCTTGCATAATAGCTGTACCATCCATATTTATTGTCGCACCCAATGGGATGGTAAATGTTCCAATAGATTTATCCACTCCACATTTTTTATCAGCTGTTTTTAGTGTAAAAGGTATAGATGCACTACTGCTTGAAGTACTGAATGAGAAAATAATTACATCTCTAATATTTCTATAAAATTTTAATGGATTCAGTTTTGTAAAAAATTTCAATAACAGAGAAAATGTTACAAAGAAATGAATTAATAAAACGAATACAACTGTTAGAAAATAACTCATCAGGGGCATGAGCGTCTCTAATCCTTGAGTAGCAAATGTTTTTGATAAAATACAGAATACAGCCACAGGAGTAAATGAAATTATTATTTTCACAAGCTCGTTTATAACATCATTAAAATTATGAAAATAGTTTATGAAAGTTTGAATATTATTTTTTACCCTACTAGCAGATATACCTATCAAAACAGAGAAAATTAATAAATGAATTATATTCCCTTCAGTTAGTGACTTGAAAATATTATCAGGAAAAATATTTACTTTAGGTTCAAGTTTATCTACCGGGATAATGTTATCTAAATCAGACAACATTGGTCCATAGTTAATAAATGATGAGACAAACAACCCAAGAGATATTGCAATAACGGTTGTTAATATGTAGAGAGATAATGTTTTAATTCCTAGCCTTGAAATTGAAATATCATCTGATAGTGAGATAATCCCACAAACAATAGAAAAGAAAATTAAAGGAATAATTATTAATTTTAATGCAGAGATAAATAAGTCAGATACTACATTTAAAAAATTTAAGACAAGAAAGTTTGGCAGAGAATTATCTTGAATGAATAGATTCAGAATTATCCCAAAGAGAACTCCAAAAATCATTGCGAAAATGATCTTTTTTGTAAAAGACATTATTGCTTAAGAGAGTCTATAGCTGCTTGATAATTTGGCTCGTTGGCAATTTCAGGAACAAGCTCAGAATGCAATATAGTATTATCTTTTGAAATAGTAACTATTGCTCTTGTTGTAATCCCAGACAGAGGACCATCTACTAGCAAGACACCATAGTCTTTTGCAAAATTTCTTGATCTCATCATTGACATAGGATGAACATTATCAAGTGATTCACTTGTACAAAAACGTTTCATTGCAAATGGTAGATCGCTTGAAACAACTAGCAAGACAGTATCTTTCATTGTTGAAACTTTATCATTAAAGATTAATGTTGATTTTTGACACACTGGAGTATCTAGACTTGGCACTATACTTAAAATTTTATTCTTACCATCAAAGTCTGATAAACTTATGTTATTTAAATCAGAGTCGACTAATAAAAAATCTGGCGCAGGATTTCCAATTGATACGATTTCAGAATTAGTATTAACTTCATTCCCTTTCAGTGTTATTTTAGCCATGGACATAGATTATAACGATATGGTAAAAAAGAAAAGTACAAAAAATTGGCTAAATAATCACAAGAATGATAGGTATGTAAGGCTATCTCAGTCATCAAATTTCAGATCGAGAGCTTTTCATAAACTTCATGAAATTGATGAGAAGTATAAGATATTTAAATCTTCAAATACCATTTTAGATCTAGGATCATCCCCAGGATCATGGTCTGAGTATATTTCCAGAAATCACCAAGGGAAAAACCTTATTGCGATTGATGTAATTGATATGAAACCAATAAAAGGGGTCCACTTCATAAAAGGAGATATTAACTGTATTTCTAATAGGAACGAAATAAAGAGAAAAATAGATAAAGCCGACCTTGTTTTATCAGATATCGCCCCCAATATTACAGGTATAAATGATGTAGATCAGGCAAATTTTATAGAGATTCTTCAATCAATATTAAGTATATGTTCTGATCTACTTAGGATTAACGGAGTATTAGTAATGAAGTTTTTTATAGGGTTATCTCATGATCTTGCTAGAAAAGAACTCAATAAATCCTTTGATAAAGTGATATCTTACAAACCTGCGTCTTCAAGAAGCAGGAGTAATGAGACGTTCTTTATTTGTAATGGATATAAAGACTGATATGATTGTAATAAGCTTATAACAATGTCAAACTTAGAATGATTCTACAATAGGGAGTATTATGGGAGATTTAGTCAAAAATTTAGTTATATGGACGATAATTGCTGTAGTGATTATGTCCTTATTCACAGGAGTAGGCGGAAGAAACGTCGCTTCTCAAGAATTTAATTATACTGATTTCATGCAACAAGTTCAGACCGGACAAGTTGAAGAAGTTACAATTGCTGGAAGAGAAATAACTGGTTCGTTCAAATCAGGTGAGCGATTTATGACATATAGTCCTGAAACGGATAACTCTGCCCTTATTGGTGAACTTATTAAAGGCAAAGTTAGAATCAGCGGCAAGGCACCAGAGAAGCAATCTTTCCTTGCACAAATATTTATACACTGGTTTCCATTCCTATTGTTGATTGGAGTTTGGATTTTCTTTATGAGACAAATGCAAGGCGGCGGCGGCGGTCGTGGCGCTATGTCATTTGGTAAGAGTAAAGCTAAAATGCAAACTGAAGACCAAGTAAAAGTTACTTTTAAAGACGTAGCCGGTGTTGAAGAAGCAAAAGAAGAAGTGAAAGAACTTGTGGATTTCCTCAGAGATCCTGCTAAATTCCAGAATCTTGGAGGAAATATTCCAAGAGGTGTACTCATGTCTGGTTCTCCAGGAACTGGTAAGACATTGTTAGCAAGAGCAATCGCTGGAGAAGCAAAAGTACCTTTCTTTACCATCTCAGGATCCGATTTTGTTGAAATGTTTGTTGGTGTCGGTGCTTCTAGAGTTAGAGACATGTTCGAACAAGCCAAGAAACATGCTCCATGCATCATTTTCATAGATGAAATCGATGCTGTAGGAAGACACAGAGGAGCGGGATTAGGCGGTGGCCATGATGAAAGAGAACAAACTCTAAACCAGTTACTAGTTGAAATGGATGGATTTGAGGGAAATGAGGGTGTGATTGTAATAGCTGCAACCAACAGACCAGATGTGCTCGATCCAGCATTACTAAGACCTGGCAGATTTGACAGGCAAGTTACGGTTCCGTTACCTGACATACGTGGCAGAGAACAGATCCTCAAAGTTCATATGAGAAAAACACCTATAGCAAATGATGTTAATCCTAAGATCCTTGCCCGAGGAACACCTGGATTTTCCGGAGCTGACCTTGCGAATTTAGTAAATGAAGCAGCGTTATTTGCTGCACGGTCAAATAAAAAAATAGTTGATATGGATGATTTTGAAAAAGCAAAAGATAAAATTCTTATGGGCGGTGAGCGAAAATCCATGGTTATGAATGATGATGAAAAAAAACTCACTGCATACCATGAAGCTGGACATGCAATAGTTGGAAGACTTGTTCCCGATCATGATCCTGTGTACAAAGTAAGTATTATCCCAAGAGGTAGGGCTTTAGGTGTTACAATGTTCTTACCTGAAGAAGATAGATATAGTAATAGCAGACAGCGTATAAACAGCATGATTGCTGCACTATTTGGCGGTAGAGTAGCTGAAGAGCTTATATTTGGTGATGATGCAGTCACCACCGGCGCTTCAAACGATATTGAAAGAGCAACCGACCTAGCTAGAAATATGGTTACTAAATGGGGTCTATCAGATAAGATGGGGCCACTAGCTTATGGAGAGGAACAACAAGAGGTATTCCTTGGTAAATCAGCTTCTCAGAACAACAAAAATATCTCCAATGAGACTGCTAGCTCTATTGATTCTGAAATTAGAAAAATAATTGATAAACAATATTCGAGAGCGACGAAACTCATTAATGATAACCTAGATAAAATGCATTTAATGGCAGATGCTCTTATGAAATACGAGACTATTGATGTTGAACAAATTGATCAAATAATGGACGGTAAAGTTCCCGATGCTCCAGAGAGTTGGTCCGATGATGACAACAGTTCTTCAGGGCATTCATCAGATGTGGCCTCTAAAGATAGCCCATCCACATCGCCAGCATCATAAGACATAAAAAATAGTTCATGGTAGTATAGTAGAAACTACCATGGGCTAAAATTTTTGCAGAATCTTTGGAAACAAAAATTTAACTATAAAAAAATATCTAGAGTAACAGATAAAAATGGTGCTAGATACTATAGTTGTGAAGGCGATAAAGTCCCGTCAGTAACTACGATATTAGATAAAACTAAACCACAAAAAGATAAAGATTCATTAAATTCTTGGAAAGAAAAAGTTGGTTATGCTGAAGCACACAAAATCGCAAAAGCTTCTATGCTACGTGGAGATAAAATGCATAAGTATCTCGAAGATACACTTCATGGAAAACAAACATTAGATTTATACGAAACAATTGATGTCGAAAAAAAAATGTCACAAGTTATAGTTGATAATGCTTTATCAAAGAACTTAAATGAAATATGGGGATGTGAGACACCTTTATATTACCCGAACTCACATGCTGGAACGACAGACCTATGTGGACTATATAACAATAAAGAATCAATCATTGATTTTAAATCATCAAGCAAAGTCAAGAAAAAAGAATGGATTACAGATTATTTTCTGCAGACAACTGCTTACGCACTTGCTCATAATTTTCAATATAATACGAACATAGAACAAGGAGTTATTTTAATTTGTACTCCGCAACTAGAGTTTCAAGAGTTTATTATTAATGATAACGAATTCATATGGTATCAAAAAAAATTTAAAGAACGAGTAGAACAATATAAATTATTAGACAGTTAAATATGGCTAAAGAAATAAAAATTATGGGCGTGCTTAACATAACTGATAATTCGTTTTATGACGGTGGTAAATTCAATAACTTAGAAAAATCTATTCAACAGGCCAAGACAATTATTCAGGAAGGCGCAGATATAATTGATATCGGCGCAGAATCTAGTAAGCCTGGTGCTGAATCTGTTCCAAATGTAGATCAAATTACTAAAATCGAGCCTGTTGTAGATGCAATTAGGTCATTTTCTGACATTCCAATATCTATTGATACAAGAAGTTCTGAAGTTATAAGAAAACTACTCAAATATAAAATTAACATCGTTAATGATATATCCTCACTTGAAGATACGGAGTTATTAGAAATTATTAAAGAAAATAATTTAAGTGTTTCATTAATGCATATGAAGGGTACACCAAAAAATATGCAAGATAACCCATATTACGATGATGTTGTTGATGAAATTTATACTTATCTTGAAAATAAAGTAAGCAATTGTCTAAATAATGGAATTGATAGAAATAAAATTATAATTGATCCTGGATTTGGCTTTGGCAAAACATTAGAGCATAACTATATCATTCTTAATAATCTGAAAAAATTTTCTAAATTAGGATGTGATGTCCTATCGGGGATTTCTCGTAAGAGTATGATAGGAGGTGTTATTAACAAACCACCTGAAGACAGACTTTACGGATCATTAGCAGCAACAGTATTAGCAATAAAAAATAACTCTACAATACTTCGCGTTCATGATGTTAGAGAAACAAAAATATTGTTAGATTTTAAAAATCTTATTTTAGAATAATTATGAAATTATTTGGAACAGATGGTATTAGAGGACAATATGGTGTTTTTCCATTAGATGACTCTACTATAAAGAAAATAGGTTTCGTTCTATCTCAAATATATTCAAAATATATTAATAAGATTTTTATTGCTCATGATGGCAGATCTTCACATGCAGCAATATGCAAGGAATTATTGAAAGGAATAGGGTCTTTTGAGAATATTGAAATTATATATTTGGATTTACTTCCAACACCCTCCATACCATATATTCTATCTGAGATGACTAAAAAAGATGCAATTGGAATTCAGATTACTGCATCACATAATCCATATACTGATAATGGACTTAAGATATTTAATAGTGATGGTTTCAAAATACCAAAATGTGATGAAAACAGGATTAAGAAATTATTAGAGTCGACACATGATATAGATAAAGGATTTGATTTACCTATCATAAAAAATCAGACTTATGTTGATAGTTATTTGAATCATATCAAATATTTTTTATACAAAAACTTGATCGATACAAAAAAACTTAACATAGCAATAGACTGTGCCAATGGCGCACTGTCATCCGTAGTAAACTCCATAAATCTCCCTAAGAATATTTTGTTTACCATTTTTAATAACACTCCAAATGGTAAAAATATTAATCATGATTGCGGAGCTGTTTATCCGGAACATCTATCAGAAATCATCATTCAGAGAAATAGTAATTTAGAACCGTCTGATAAAAAGTGGATTGATTTTGGAATGACATTTGATGGTGATGGAGACAGAGCAATATTAATAAGCGAGACTGGAAGAATTATTGATGGCGATGAAATACTTTTCATTTTAGCTAGTGAAGGTATTAAAAAGTCATTAGTTGGGACAGTAATGACAAACTTCGGAATTAGAGCAAGCTTGGAGGAAGTCGGTCATAAGTTTATTGAATCAGAAGTTGGTGACAAATGTGTATTAGATGCAATATTGAATAATGATGCATTTATGGGATCAGAATCATCTGGTCACGTAATACACACTGATGTGTGTAAAATACCTCTAGGTGATGCAATGATCACATTAATCAAAATCATTCAGAAACTTCAGCACAGCAATAGAAGCATAGATGAAATATATCCTATATCATTAAAAATACCTTCTAAATTAATCAACATACAAACAACTAATTCAAAAAAATTTATTGAAAATAATCATTCAAAATTTAAAAAAATAGAAGAATTACTTTCTGAAGATGGTAGAATCTTTGTGAGAGAATCCGGGACACAACCTATGGTAAGAGTTCTAATAGAGCACAAATCATCAGATATTTTAAATAGCGCTGAAAAACTAGTAATGAGTATATTGTAATGTCAAAAAAAATAATTGCTGGCAATTGGAAACAAAATGGAAACCTCAAACAATCTATAAAACTTGCTAGAGATATTTTCGCTAGTGTAAAAAAAAATAAATATAAACATGAAATTATAATATTCCCTCCTAGTCTTTATCTTTTGGAAACTCAAAAAGTTAATAGAGAAAATATTATTAAAATTGGTTCGCAAAATGTTTCAGCATATAATGATGGAGCTTATACTGGTGAAATAAGCTCATCAATGTTGAAGGATTTAAGCGTCAAATATTGTCTTGTAGGACACTCTGAGAGAAGACACATAATTAAAGAGTCTGATAAAGTATGCTCCAGTAAGGCTCAAAGATTATATGAAAAAAATATCAAAATTATATACTGTATTGGTGAAAAATTATCAGAGTATAAATGTAAAAAAACAAAATCAGTTATTAAAAAACAAATACAGTATATTTTTAAAAATATTGGCGACCAGATCAATAGTAAACCAAATAACATTATTTTCGCTTATGAGCCTGTATGGGCCATAGGCTCGGGTTTAGTTCCGACCTCTAAAGAACTACTAAGCACTTTTGATTTTATAAGAAAAACAGTAGATTCTGCTGGTAAAAAAAATAAATCAATAAAATTGCTCTATGGAGGTAGCGTTTCTCCAGACAATGCTTTATCTCTTCTGAAAACGAAGTATATAGATGGACTATTAATCGGAGGTGCATCCCTTGATGCGAAAAAATTTATTGCTATTTGCTCCACAATTTGAGATAAATACACCATGCAAACGGCGATACTAACCATACATATACTACTAGCAGTAATTTTAATTATTTTAGTATTAATTCAACAAGGTAAGGGCGCAGATGCTGGCGCTGCTTTTGGTTCAGGCGCCTCATCAACTGTCTTTGGAGCAAGAGGCGGTACAACATTCATGAATAAGCTGACAACTATTATTGCATTGTGTTTTTTTGTAACAAGTCTCAGTTTAGCATATATTTCCTCTAACAAATCTTCATCATCAAAGAGCTTAATCAGTGATTCTGAAAAAGAGGTCATTATTGATGAGCAAGAAAAATTTAATAAACCTTAAGCCGATGTGGTGGAACTGGTAGACACGCTGTCTTGAGGGGGCAG
>MDTG01140201.1_pt1 | contig 15239 bp, 11 predicted proteins | sample 811421 | NCBI WGS metagenome assembly MDTG01 (sample SAMN05326645, study PRJNA326480) | marine metagenome | isolation source: seawater | place: Pacific Ocean: South East | collected 2011
TGGATGATTATGAGCCCGGCGGCCGATCCGCCGATATCGACCGCGTCTTTGGCGAATTGCAGGTGTTTTTGCCGGACTTCCTCCAGGAAGCGTTGGACGTGCAGGCATCGCGTCCGCCGGCTGTCCTGCCCGAGGGACCGTTTCCCATCGCCACGCAAAAGACGCTGGGCGAAGGGTTCATGAATGCCATAGGGTTTGATTTCGACCACGGCCGTCTAGATGTAAGCCGTCATCCCTTCTGCGGCGGCACCCCGGACGATGTCCGCATTACCACGCGCTATGATGAGGATGACTTCACCTCAAGCCTCATGGGCGTGCTGCACGAGACGGGGCACGCTATGTACGAACGCGGCCTGCCGGAAGCCTGGCGCCGCCAGCCCGTGGGCCAATCGCTGGGTATGAGCATTCACGAAAGCCAATCTTTACTGATTGAAATGCAAGTCTGCCGCTCGCGCTCCTTCATTGAGTGGGCCGCACCGATTATGAAAGAGGCCTTCAATGGGTCAGGGCCGGCTTGGGAAACGGAAAATCTCCACCGATTGTATACCCGGGTGAAGCCGGACTTCATACGCGTTGACGCGGACGAGGTCACCTATCCAGCTCACGTAATCCTTCGCTACCGACTGGAGCACGCGCTCTTGGACGGTGATATGACCTTGGATGAACTCCCCGCTGCCTGGAACGACGGGATGAAAGAGTTACTCGGCATTGTCCCGCCCACGGACCGAGAGGGCTGCCTACAGGACGTGCATTGGTACGATGGCGCATGGGGCTACTTCCCCACGTATACCCTGGGGGCGATGTCGGCGGCCCAGCTATACGCGGCGGCATGCGACGCGGACGCTGCAATACCGGCGGGAATTTCCGATGGCGACTTCCATCCGCTCATCACGTGGCTCCGCGAGAACGTGCATGGCAATGGACGACTCGTGAGTTCGGTCGACTTGCTGACTGCGGCGACGGGTCGGCCATTGGCAACCGACGTTTTCGCCGGCCATTTAAAAAGTCGTTATCTGGCCTGGACCGCCTTGGACTCCTAAGGTTCTGGCAGGTTCGCTACCGCTGGGAGATCAGCATGCCCATCAATACCACCGCCGTTGGCCTGGAAACCGACGTGTACTCCTTTGATATCACGGCCCGCCAATGTCTGGCGTTCGCCGCCGCGCTGGGGGAGACGGCGGACGTCTATTTCGACGATGCCCGCCCGGGTGGCATCGTTGCCGTGCCAGCCATGACCGTGGCTCTGGAGTGGCCACCGTCGCGGGATATCCGGATAATGCCGGGGTTCGGGGCTTCGGACGCGGAACGCTTGCGAGGTGTGCATGCGGCTCAGGATACGCATTTCCACCAACCGATCCGGCCCGGCAATCAATTAAATAACCGGGGACGAGTTATCTCTGTGGAGCGGACCAGGCCTGGCGCACGGGTCATCTTCCGCTTCGACATTATGGATTCAGCGGGCGATGTAGTGGTAACGAGCTATTCAACCGTCATCTACCGGGGCGTCGAGACGAGAGGCGACGACGTTATCGGTGAAGCGGCGCCAGCTTGGCCGTGCGGCGACGCGCCCTCCGAGTGGGCCGAGACCATCGTCCCGATCGCCCGAGAATTGCCGCACATTTATTCTGAATGTGCCGATATCTGGAATCCCATTCACACGGAGCGTGATGTGGCCTTAGCCGCTGGCCTACCGGATATCATCCTGCACGGGACTTGCACTTGGGCGTTGGCGGCGAAAGCGGTAGTTGAGGCGCATGCTGAGGGAAACCCTTTTAGACTCGCGCGGTTCTCCGGCCGGTTTACGGGGATGGTGATCCCAGACGGGATCATTACGGCACGGCACGGCGTGGTGGAGGGAGGAGCCCACGTTGAGGTGATCACCGCTGATGGGACGGCGGCGATTTCGGAGGGTCGGGCGGTCTTTCGCTAAAGCCTATTCGCCGGTCAGGCGTTCCGGCTCTTCGTCCGAAAGCACGGATGGACTGTCCCCGGTATGCTGGGGCACGATGGATTGAGCAACGCTGGAGTCCAGGCCTTCGAAATCGTGATAACCGATGGTCGTGTAGAGTTCCTCCCGTGTAAGCATCTTGTCTTCGTAGCCGGCCGTTCCTTCGGTATTGCGGATGAAGTTATAAAGATCACGGCAGGCAAAGGCCTCGACCCGGACCGACGTCGCTGGCCAGATAACGATATCGAAGCCCATATTTTGGAATTCTGTGGCCGTGAAATGCGGCGTGCGACCGAATTCGGTCATGTTGGCCATCTTCCAACCGGGCAATTCATCAGCGAAGCGGCGAAACTCATCGGCAGAGGCTAGTGCATCGGGAAAGACTACGTCGGCGCCCGCATCCTTGTAGATCTTGGCGCGCCGGATGGCGCTCTCCAGGCCCTCCACGCCGGCGGCATCCGTGCGCGCGATGATGACCAGGTCGTTAGACGCCCTTTTCGCCGCAGTGATCTTCGCCGCTGCCTCTTCGGCCGTTACCAGAAGCTTATCGTTCAGATGCCCGCACTTCTTCGGCAGCATTTGGTCTTCGATGTGAACAGCTGCCGCGCCGGCGTTTTCCAGCTCCTGCACAGTCCGCATGGCATTCAACGCGCCGCCGTAGCCCACGTCACCATCAACAATCAGCGGTAGGTCGGTGGCGCGACTGATGGTCTTGCTGATGAAAGAAAGCTCGTCCAGTCCCATGATCCCGAGGTCGGGCAATCCCATCGATAGTGTCAGCGCTGCACCTGAGACGTAAAGTGCGTCGAAGCCAGCATTCTTTGCTAGCAATCCAGCCATGGCGTTATGTGCGCCCGGCACTTGTAGGATTTGTGGCTTCTCCAAATGCGCGCGCAGTCGGGCCCCAGGTAATGTGGGGTTGCGTGTTTTGCCTTCTAACCAGGTCACGGTTATTCTCCCTCAATCGAGAAACCTAGCGCATACTCTAGCGCACACGCCAGAGCGAGACAAAACCACGATGCACCGTATCGCGATCCTTGACGATTATCAGGATAAATCCCTGGAAGCGGCCGACTGGGACAGCATTTCCGACGCCGATGTAAACGTGTTCACCGAATTCCTGGGTCACGATGCAAAACGCGTCGCTGAGATTTTGAAGTCCTTTGACATAATTGTCGCCATGCGCGAACGGACGAAGTTTCCGTCCTCCATATTCGCAAACCTGCCGAACTTGAAGTTACTCGTCACGACGGGTATGCGGAACGGGTCCATCGACATGCTAGCGGCGCGAGCCCAGGGCGTGGATGTCTGCGGCACTGAAATGCTCCCCTATCCCGCGTTCGAACACGCTTGGGCGCTGATCCTTGGCCTTGCAAAGGAACTGCCCAAAGAAGACCAGACCATGAAGACTGGGGGCTGGCAGGAAGGATTCGGTGTTGGCTTACAAGGCAAGACTCTCGGCGTCCTCGGGCTAGGTAAACTGGGCGCCCAAGCGGCGACAGTGGGTCTGGCTTTTAATATGGATGTGATCGCCTGGAGTCCGAACCTGACTGAGGAGCGCTGCGCCGAGGTTGGCGTCAAATTGGTGACCAAGGAGGAGCTTTTTTGCCAATCCGACGTGATCACCATTCACATGGTGCTAAGTGAGCGCTCCCGCGATCTGGTGGATGCTGCGGAACTTTCGCTGATGAAACCTTCGGCCTACCTCGTCAATACTTCGCGGGGGCCAATCGTCAACGAGGCAGCTTTGTTGAACACCCTGCAGAACCAGCGCATCGCCGGCGCTGGTCTTGACGTCTTTGATATTGAGCCTCTACCCAAGGACCATCCGTTGCGTGGTCTTGATAATGCTGTCCTAACGGGGCACACAGGCTACGTCATCGCGGAGCTCTACAATAAGGTCTACGGACAGGCCGTTGAGGACATCATCGGATGGATGAGCAAGTCGCCGGTGCGGTTGTTGAACGGAGAATAGACATGTCCGAGCTTATTGAAGCGACTCGCGAAGGGGAAATCGTCACGATCATCCTGAATAATCCGGACAAGCGTAACGCGCTGACTATGCAGGCTTGGGCGCAACTGGCCCATACTCTCGCACAGATTAGCATGGATGAGACCGTGCGCTGCATCGTGATCAGAGGTGCTGGCGACAAGGCTTTCGCGGCGGGGGCCGATATTTCGGAATTCTCGGAGGTGCGCGCCAACGCTGAACAGGCGGCTGAATATGGTAAGGCCACGGCGTTAGCACTGGATACCCTCGTCAATTGTCTGCATCCAACAATTGCCCTGATACAGGGGGCCTGCACCGGCGGCGGGCTGGAGATCGCAGCTGCCTGCGATATTCGCATCGCCAACGAATCATCCAGGTTTGGAGTGCCTATAAATCGCTTGGGCTTTCCGTTCGCATACCTAGAATTGGAGCCCGTGATGAATGTAGTGGGCCGAGCCAATGTATTGGATCTATTGTTGAGCGGGCGCATCATCGGTGCCGACGAAGCGCTGCGCATGGGGTTGGTGACCCAGTTGGTGGCCGACGAGGCGGTCGTAAAAGCCGCCTATGACCTGGCTGGGCGTATCGTTGCTGCCGCACCCCTGTCCATGCGTTACACCAAGAAATTCGTCAATCGCCTAACCAATAATCCGACGCCCCTGTCCGTCGAGGAACTGGTGGAAAGTTATGCCCCATGTGACTCTGAAGACTACACCGAGGGTGTGCGCGCCTTTCTTGCCAAGGAAAAACCGGCCTTTAAGGGCCGCTAACGGAGGAATAAATCATGACCCAAGCCAAAGCCTTGCAGAACCTTCTGGACATGCCTGGTATCTTACCCATGCCCGGCGTCTTTGATCCAATATCCACACGCATTGCCGAGCGGGCAGGTTTCAAGGCCGCCTTCATGAGCGGCTTCAATGTAGCCGCCGCGCGCATCGGCATGCCCGACACGGGACTAATCTCGTACACGGAGATGTTGGATCAGGGCCGCAACCTAGTAGATGCGGTCTCCATTCCTGTTATCGGTGATGGGGATACGGGCTGGGGCAATGCCATCAACATCAAACGCACGGTAAAGGGATATGCGGCAGCGGGGTTCGCCTGCATCATGCTCGAAGACCAGCTGGCGCCGAAGCGCTGCGGTCACACGGAAGGCAAGGAAGTGGTCAGTCGGGCTGAGGCTTGCACTCGGTTCCGCGCCGCTGTGGATGCTCGCGAAGAGGTTCGCACTGAGGGCGGCGATATACTGATCATGGCCCGTACGGATGCCAACGAGAACCACGGGATCGAAGAAGCCATGGAGCGTTGTCGGGAATTCCGCCGCATCGGCGTCGACATCACTTTTATGGAAGCGCCAAAAAACCTGGATGAGATGAAGCGCTACTGCGACGAGGTCGATGGCCCAAAGATGGCAAATATGGTTGAGCAGGGGAAAACCCCGTTCCTCAGCCCCGCTGAGCTGGAAGATATTGGTTACAAGCTTGCCATCTGGCCGTCTTCGATCATGTTGGCGTCAATTCAGGGCATGCAGGCAGAAATGGCCCGCCTAGCTATAGGTGAGGTTGGCGAGGAAGGTAAGGCGACGTTCCTAGAGCTTCAGGACCTAGTTGGATTCCCTGCCTACTATGACGCGGAGAAGAAATACGCCTTCGAAAACATGGACCAGGCGGCGGAGTAGCAATTGTCTCATCGTGAAATGCCAATTCGGCCCGCAGCAACTATACAGTTCCGTAAGCGCTATAGAGATCGTCGATCTCAAATGCTGCAGGCTGTCAGGACGACGTCGCAATAGGGCATGAAATCGGTTATTGCGATGTAGCTGCCGCCTCGCTCGGCACTTCGAATAGGGCTTCCATTTCGCGGCGCAGCCGGTAGGCATTTAGGGTTGTGTCAATGTCCACGTCTTTCCAGGTGAGCGAGCCATCCTGTGGAACATTTCGGGTCAGTTTCAGGTCATGGGCAAGACCTAACGGTAGGTGACCCTTCGCCAAGGACTTGTCTGACGGCATGAGCTTGCCGAAAACTGTGTAACCGCCCTCGCCGTCTAGAATCTCACCAGTCTTCAAATCCCGCTTTGCCGTGGCGATGACGTCGGCATTGAAGCACATGGCCGCGCCCGTTGCTTCGCGGCGAATGCCAACCGTCGCCACGGACATGCCAAGTTCCAGACCGATCATGTGCCATCGCTTGTAGAGGCTCATGTAGCGCCCAGTCGAGTCGGTAACGACCTTGTACTCCTCGAAGCAATTCTTGATGTAGTCTGTGTCTGCCTCGACACAGATCCAGACCCCCTTTCGAATATCGTAGGGAATCTTCTCACCTTCTGTGGTCAATGCAGAGATCACCTCCACCAAACCCTTGGATTCCAATACGCCGCCTTCCGATTTTGGCCGCATGAGAGTCGGAATGTCGTCGATGGAGCCTGGCGGGAAGGCGAGGCCGCCTGAAGGTGCGCTTAGCCCCGTAGCATTTGCGATCGCGGTGCTTTCGATAGCCGGCTTGGAGCCATCCAAAAAAGAGTTGAACATCTTCGGATTGAGCCCGCCGCGTTCCGCTTGTTCGGCGGTCAAACCCCAATGATCCCAGACCGTCTCGGGCGTCGACACTCTATATTCTGGAAGCCAGATATGGCCGCGCCCGGCCGCCGAGATCGGAAAGCTGCAGGTTCGGGCCCAATCCACTAACTCGCAAACCAAGGCCGGCTGATCGCCGTAGGCCATGGAATAGATGACGCCTGCCTCCTCAGCCTTGTGGGCGAGGAGGGGTCCGCAGAAGGCTTCCGATTCAACTGTAACGTTGATAACGTTCTTGCCATTCTCAAAGGCTTTCAGGCAATGATCGACGGCGGCGATGGGGTGGCCCGTGCATTCGACAATGATGTCGACGGCTGGGTGGCGGACCAGTTTGTCAACGTCCTCATCCACATATGTTGCACCGCTTTGCACAGCCGCGTCGAGGCTGGCGGCCGCGTATTGTTCCTCCGGCCAGCCGACTCGTTTTAGACTGCGCTTCGCGTTGTCGATTGATAAATCGACAATGCCGGCTAAATGCACGCCAGGCGTCCGAATCACTTGCGCTAGGTACATGGATCCGAATTTGCCCGCGCCAACGATACCGACGCGCAATGGGTCGTTCGCCGCCTCCCGGACAAGCAGTTGGGTATAAAGCGCCATGGCCAGGTTCTCCGGATCGATTATGGATGGTCCGGTTTTAACTGGCCGGGTCTAGCCTGCCAAGGCTGGCTGCAAAGCGAAGCTTTCAGAAACGGCTCTCGCCATAGCCCTGACTGCCGGTGAGAGCACCTACTCCCGTCAGATAAAGATACAGATTTGCCGCGTGGTCTGTGGAGATATGATGTGTGGCGGGGGTCAGCGGCTCCGTTCCGCGCCCTCAAGCGCGAAACCTAGTATGGTGCCGAGCACGGTCTGGAATGGTTTCAAACGATTGATCTACTTTTAAGAACAATTATCCATATTTTTCTATTGGATTAATCTAGGTCCCTATGATTGATTGAATAAATAATTTTATGAAATCCAGAAGGGAGTAATCGTTATGTCCGGGATGACAAGCCAGCTTGCTAATTTTGCTGCCGATCTCAATTACGATGACCTGCCGGCTGAAGTGATCGAACGCACGAAACTGCTGATTTTCGACATTACCGGGATCATGGTTCGCGCACGCCACGATGCCGAGTCAACGGCTAGCATGATTTCTGCCGTAGAGCGTCTGGGCCTTGCGTCAGGGGATTGTTCGGTGATTGGGGATACAAGAGCCTACGCTTCGACGGCGGCGGCCCTAGTTAACGGTACCTTGGCTCATTCTCTGGACTTTGACGATACGCACGCCGCCGGGTCGCTTCACTCATCAGCGCCTATCGTGCCGGCAGCCCTAGCCGCCGCCGAGATGGCTGGATCGTCAGGCCGGGATTTGATCGCCGCCTGTGTTGTTGGCTATGAGGTGCAGATACGCCTGGCGCTAGCACTCAATCCCTCCGAACACTACGACCGGGGGTTTCACCCGACGGCCACCTGTGGTGTTTTTGGCGCGGCTGCGGCGGCGGGCCGATTGCTGGGCCTGGATAGCGTCGGCATCCAAAGCGCCTTCGGTATTGCCCTGAGCCAAGCGGCCGGATCCATGCAGTTTTTGGCTGACGGGTCATGGACCAAACGCAGTCATGTGGGGCAGGCGGCCCAGAACGGTTTAATCTCTGCCACTTTAGCTGCCGAGGGTTTCAAAGGACCGGACGAGGCCTTTGAGGGCAATTGGGGATTTCTCTCCGCCTATGCGCCGAACCCGGATGGGTCTAAGGTCACAAACCGACTGGGCGAGCATTGGGAGACCCTCGGCCTTGCGGTAAAGCCTTATCCGTCTTGCCGTTACAGCCACGCGGCCATGGACGGTTTGGTGGCGCTGACTAAAGAACACGGTATCGCGCCAGATGACATCGAGGCCGTAGAGATAGGCCTTTCCGAAACTGGCTGCAAGATCATTGGCCAGCCTCTAAACGCGAAGATCAATCCTGAAAGTGTCGTCGATGGGCAGTTCTCCATGCCGTTCTGCGCCGCCGTGGTGCTCCGCGAGGGTGCCATGGCCTGGGATGATTACGCCAAGCATTTGAACGACGAAGACACACGCGCTCTATGCCGAAAAGTTTCCACCGTTCACGACGCTAAGGCTGAGGCGGCCTACCCGGCGAATATGTCCGGCTCGGTGCGGATCAAGACTGCCACCCGCGAGTTTTCTACCTTCGTCGAGGTGCCAAAAGGCGAGCCAGACAATTTCATGACCACGGATGAGTTTCGCGCTAAATTCGACAGCCTTTGCGCGCCTTATCTTGACGTCGGGCGCCGGACCCGCCTGGCGGACGCTATCTTAACGCTTGAAGACGCAAATGCGGTAGCATCCGTCTTCCAACTTAGCCAACCGTGAGGAGCCTAAATTTATGGTCGCCCATGCCAAGGAAGTAGGACCGAACCGTTATCGTGAGTCCTACGGCCGTTACTACGAGGAATTTAAGGTTGGAGATGTTTATGAGCATCGTCCCGGCCGAACGATCACCGAAAGCGACAATACATGGTTCACGCTTTTGACCATGAACCAACACCCGGTTCACTTCGACGCAGAGTATGCGTCGCATTCCGAATTTGGAAAACCTCTGGTGAATTCGTGCCTAACGCTTTCCATCGTCGCCGGGATGACCGTCTCTGACGTTTCCCAGAAAAACATCGCCAATCTGGGCTGGACCGATATAAAACTGCCTAACCCCGTGTTCATAGGCGACACCCTGACTGGCGAAACCGAGGTCCTTCAGAAGCGGGAGTCAAAGTCCCGTCCAACTCAGGGCATTGTCACCGTTCGCACCAAGGGCTTCAAACAGGGCGGTGTGGTGGTGATGACATTCGACCGGGTCATGCTGGTCCCAAAGGAGGGACATGCCGTCGACGACAAAGCAAATTATTGATGCCCGTTATATCCCTGTGGGCTGAAGATTGAGCGAGGCTCAGCTCGTGTCGTGCGCCACAGGCATTCACGATCATGCGAATACCTACCGCACGACACAATTTTGAAGAGAAGGATAAGGACATGCTTGATAGCTACCACACTGAGGCTGAACAGGAGGAGACCCTAATACTCGACACTGTTGACCAGTTTCTGGAGCGTGACGTGCGGCCCTATGTGCGGGAATTGGAAGCCGCCGACGAATACCCGGCCGAGATCGCCGACAAGATGGCGGAACTGGGCTTGTTCGGCGCCACTATCTCCGCTGATTATGGTGGGTTGGGCATGAGCGCTGACACCTATGCGAAGATCGTTGAACGGGTCTCTGCAGTATGGATGTCCCTATCGGGAATCTTCAACTCGCATCTGATCATGTGCACGGCTGTGGAGCGGTTCGGGTCAGAGGAAATGAAGCGCGCCTATTTGCCAAAATTTGCCGCCGGTAAAATGCGTGGCGGTATTGCCCTAACTGAGCCCGATTGCGGCACGGACTTGCAGGCCGTGCGAACCCGCGCCGAAAAGGATGGCGACTACTATGTTATTAACGGCAACAAGATGTGGTCTACCAACGCGGTAAAGGGCCACGTTTTAGCTGTCTTATGCAAGACAGACATGGAAGCGGAGGGGCCGCGCCACAAGGGCATGAGCCTGCTATTGGTTGAGAAGGATATGGGCTACAAGGCCTCAAAGTTGAAAAAGCTTGGCTATCGCGGCGTTGATACGGGCGAGGTGCAATTTGACGCCGTTCGTGTGCCTACCGCTAATCTGATTGGCCCGGCCGAAGGCAAGGGTTTGAACCAAATCCTGGCGGGATTAGAACTGGGGCGGATCAATGTTGCGGCCCGCGGCGTGGGTGTAGCGCGTGCGTGCTTGGAAGAGTCAGTCGTTTACGCCCAGACCCGCAAAACCTTTGGTAAACCCATCGCGGAGCATCAGTCGATCCAGATTAAGTTGGCTGACATGGCCTGTCGGGTGGAGTCGGCACGACTTTTAACCGAACAAGCGGCACGAGCCTACGACACGGGTGAGCGCTGCGATCTGGAGGCCGGTATGGCGAAACTGGTCGCCACTGAAGCTGCCATGGAAAATGCAAATGAGGCCATGCGCCTCCATGGAGGTTATGGTTACTCACCCGAATACAATATTGAGCGCTACTACCGTGACGCACCTTTGCTGTGCATTGGTGAGGGGACGAACGAACTGCAGCGCCTGATTATCGCGAAGCAATTGGTGGATCGGAATCCGGTGTAATCATGAAGCTTCCCCTCGCCGGCGTTCGTGTGCTCACGGTCGAACAATACGGCGCCGGTCCGTTCGGCACGCAATATCTTGCGGATCAGGGTGCGGAGGTCATCAAGATTGAAAGTCCCAGCATGGGTGGCGACTACGCTCGCGCCGTCGGCCCGTATTTTTTTGCCGATGAGCATTCGCAATTCTTTCATTCCTTCAATAGGAACAAAAAGAGTCTGAGCCTCGATATCTCCAAGCCCGAGGGCAAAGAGGTGTTTCATAAGCTGGTGACGACTGCTGACGCGGTTACGTCAAATGCGCGGGGCGACGTGCCGGCGCGGCTTGGGATCACCTACGAGGAGCTCGGCGCGATCAACCCGAAGATCGTTTGCGCGCACTTGTCGGCTTATGGCAGGGAGGGCTCACGGGCAAACTGGCCGGGGTTCGACTACCTCATGCAGGCGGAGACTGGTTACTTTGCCCTGACAGGTGAGCCAGATTCTCCGCCAACACGGATGGGGTTGTCTATAGTCGACCTGATGACTGGGCTTGGTTTGGCTTACAGTGTCGCCATCGGCGTCCTCTGTGCGCGTGAGACCGGGATGGGGCGCGACATGGATATCAGCTTATTTGATACGGCGCTATTCAACCTTTGTTATCCGGGCACCTGGTATCTGAACGCCGGTGTCAACCAGCAGCGGGAACCACGCTCGGGCCACCCGTCATTAGTGCCCTGTGCGCTCTACACGACCAAGGATGGGTGGATCTACATCATGTGCAATAAGGAAAAATTCTGGCCGGCACTGTGTGATGCCATCGAGAGGCCCGAGTGGGCCGATGACCCCCGCTTTTCCACATTCGCTGAGCGTTTGGGAAACCGCATGTTGCTCCAGGATCTGCTGGACGCGGAGTTAACTCAAAAATCCACCGCCGAATGGCTGGAGATTTTTGCCGGTAACGTTCCGGCTGCGCCCCTGAACGACGTAAAAAGCGCATTGGACAACCCGTTCGTTGCGGAGCGAGGCCTGATCCAGACCCTTGACCTCGAGGGCCACGGTGATATTCGCCTTATCGATACCCCGATTAAATCCGGCGTGTCGACGCCCTCGAAACCGGCCCCGACGTTAGGCGAACAGACGGACGAACTGCTTGATGAAATCGGCATCAGCGCTGAACGACGCGCCGCGCTAAAGGCGGGCGGGGTCATCTAGTCACCGCAAAGACAAACTTTGACGCTGGTGTCGTAATGGCTAGCGTTTCGCGTCAGCGGCCGCAGCACCGTCGGCGTATTCGCAAATCACGTTCAGCACGGCCTGGCGTTTCTCCACATCGACGGCATGCAGCGCGCGCTTCAGCGCTGCTGGAAGATCGGCGGCGTTCTTGACACTTTCTGAAAAGCCGCCCGACGCCTCGACGACACGCTCAAACTGTGGCGACGGCTTCAAGTGTGTTAACGGGGCGTCGTTGGACCGGGATGCGGCGCCGTTCGGGTACATACTCAGTGTCGCGCGCCTTACTGCGCCCCACATGGCGTTGTTGACGATGATTGTCAGAATTGGCAGGCCTAGGGCCTCGCATACGAAATGGGCTGGCGTTGGATTGCCAAACATATAGCTCCCGTCGCCGACCACGGCGATCACACGCCGATCCGGGTTGGCTAGCTTTAGGCCGATGCTTTCGCCAAGGCCCCAGCCGAGCCCGCCTGCTGGGCTTAAGCCAAAGTGGCAGCCTGGATTTGGAAAATCCAAAAGGTGCATGGGAAATACCATCTCCGTCACTACAAGATCTTCGGGTCCCTTAGCCGCATTCAGGCAATGTGCGATCCATGGTGTCGTAGATAAGGATTTCACTGATGCCGCTTGGACGGCCTTTGCACCTATCTCTCTTAAGTTTGCTTGCGCGGCATCTACCATCTCGCGCCGCTCCGCCACATAGGGTGACGGTTCGCGCTCGGATAGGGCGGCGTCCAGCCCGGCCAGGACCAGCGAGGATTTGCCTGTAATTCCCAGATGGCTTGGGAAATTCCGCATGACGTAGTCGGTGAGCAGCGGGTCGGCACCGATGTGCACGATGCGGGCGTCAGGGTTTGGCGTGTGCAGTTGCGGCAACCACGGAGCATCGCTGTCCACAACGATGATGAGATCCGCCGACTCGATGTGTGCGCCCACCTCAAAGCCTATGTGCCAGGGATGGTCGGACGGAATGGGGGAATGGCGGGGACGGTAGGCGATCACCGGCAACGCGTGCTTATCCGCCAGGCGCGCCAGGGTATCCGCGTCACCGGGCCGTTGCCCGTACCCACCGCAGATGATCACCGGGAGGGCAGCATCCGTTACCCAATCCGCGAGCTGTTCCAAGGCCGCTGGGTCCGGCCCTGGTGGTGCGGGTCGCACCACCGCACATATTTCGGCTGGAGATTTAGAGGTTTCCTGGGCCAAGATTTCACGGGGCAGGGTCACGTAGGTCGGCCCGCGCGGCTCACTGAGCGCGATGGCTATTGCGCGGTCGACTACTTGAGTGACTTGATCTGCGGTACGCAGTTCGTAATCCCATTTCACCGTCTCGCGGACCATGCCACCCTGATCGAACATCTCCTGACCCCAGTGGATGAAGACGTTGCGCGCACCAACACTGTCATCCTCAGTTATTGGTGTCCTCCCCGCAAACAAGAGGATTGGCACCTTATCTCGGGACGCGTTGAAGAGGCCGCAAATAGCGTTCGCGGTGCCCACGTTGACGTGCAACATCACTGCCTGGGGCCGGCCGGTCGCGTGGTAGTAGCCATGCGCCATAGCGACGGCCAGATTCTCGTGTGGAACGGCGATCGGCGTTGGGATGGCGCGGGTGTTTTCTCGGGCTCGGCAGAATCCCTCTATAATAGATGGAAAATCTGTACCCGCGTTGCCAAACAGGTAATCGACGCCGTGTGCTCCCAAACGGGCAAGGAACGCTTCGGCTGTGGTAACACGGTCAGGAGATGTATGTGTCATGATTGTGGCTCCGGCGAAGCGATGGGTTTGATGACGCTATGATTTGCGATGATGAAGATCGAGAATACGTTCCGCTTAATGCGACTACAACTTCTGGCTATCCCTTTGTGTTGCAGCGCTCAGCACCAAGTTCGGTTCATCGGCCGATTAATGAAAGTTCAAGTGACGGCTTGCGGGTTTGAGGGCTCGAAGCGTATTTGTCGAATTCAGGTCCTCATTTAAGTGTCTAAAAATCTGTCAATAAAAATGCATCGGTTGAGTTTATGTTATCCAAAGTACATCGACGATTCCGTGCTGCACAAAATAAGGAGTTGACATGCCGGAACATCTCGATCAAGAAATGAGGATCAATTGTCTCGCGATAGCGCGAGGCGCCGTTACGGAAATTTCCTGCGGCGTACTTCCCGTAGACAATCAACAAGCAACATTCCCAACCGGCCGCGCTCGGAAAGGGAGGAATCGCCCGGGGCGATTGGCTAAGGAATAGCTAGCTCCCTCGCGACAAGGATATCACCAAACATGACTGAACTTCTGTTCACGGACCTCGGCTTAGCCGAACCGGTCCAGCGTGCCGTGCAGGCGCGTAACCACACCACGCCGACACCAATCCAGGCCCAGGCCATTCCGAAACTCTTGAAGGGTCGAGACATGCTTGGCATCGCTCAGACTGGCACGGGCAAAACTGCGGCCTTCGCGTTGCCGATACTGAGCCGCATGGCCCACAACCCGCCGCCAAAGAGAGGCCGGCGCCACATCCGCTCTCTGATTTTGGCGCCGACCCGCGAGTTGGCAATTCAAATTGGCGATGAGATCCAGGCCTACGCAAAGACCCAACGCCTGTTCCAGGCTGTGATTTTCGGTGGCGTTAGCCAAAAACCCCAAGTGGAAAAGCTTAAGCGCGGGGTCGATTTTATTATCGCCACGCCGGGACGCCTTTTGGACCTCATGAACCAGGGATACATGGATTTCAGCCAACTGGACACAGTGGTCCTCGATGAGGCCGACCGTATGCTGGATATGGGTTTTGTCCACGATGTACGCAAAATCATTAAGGTTCTGCCGGAACGTCGGCAATCCCTGCTATTCTCGGCGACTATGCCGGGCGATATCGCGAGCCTGTCGAAGGAATTCCTTACCGATCCCGTCCGAGTCGAAGTAACGCCGCCATCAACGCCTGTGGACCGCATCGTTCAGACCGTGCACCACGTGGAGAAGGGTATGAAGCAAAAGCTTTTGGGCGAGATCCTTGCCGATAGGGCCTTTGCCAAGGTGATCATCTTCACCCGCATGAAGCATCGGGCTAACCGGGTTGCCGAATTTCTTGAAAAGTCCGGCATCGCGGCTGCCGCCATCCACGGCAATAAATCCCAGGGCGCGCGCCAACGCGCCCTGAAGGCGTTCAAGGATGGAGCCATCCGAGCCCTGGTGGCTACTGACATTGCGGCTCGCGGTATTGATATCGATGGCATTACACACGTGATCAATTTCGAGCTTCCCAACGAACCAGAGAGTTACGTGCACCGTATTGGACGGACGGCCCGAGCGGGTGCGGCAGGCGCAGCGGTGGCCTTTTGCGACGCCA
>MDTG01250692.1_pt1 | contig 15239 bp, 18 predicted proteins | sample 811421 | NCBI WGS metagenome assembly MDTG01 (sample SAMN05326645, study PRJNA326480) | marine metagenome | isolation source: seawater | place: Pacific Ocean: South East | collected 2011
AACGCGCCAAGCCGCTACATTGCCATCTTGTGTTTATCTGTGAGGCTGTCTCATGCAGACCCGTGCCGCCGTTCTACGTACCGCCGAGGCCGAGCGCCCTTACGATCAGTCGTGCCCGCTGGCGATCGAAACCTTCGAGCTGGCCGACCCGGGCCCTGGCGAGGTCCTGCTCAAGATTCGTGCGGCCGGGCTGTGTCATTCCGATCTGTCGAGCATCAACGGCAATCGCCCGCGGCCCACGCCGATGGTGCTCGGCCACGAAGCCGCCGGCGAGATCATCGCGACAGGCGACGGTGTATCGAACTTCGCCGTGGGCGATCATGTGGTCTGCTCGTTCGTCCCCAGTTGTGGCCACTGTGACCACTGCGCTGACGGACGGGCCGCGCTGTGTACGCCCGGAGCCGCGGCCAACAATGCCGGCACATTGCTGGGCGGGGATTTCCGGCTGAGCCAGGACGGCGACGCCGTTTATCATCATCTGGGCGTCTCCGGTTTTGCCGAGCATGCCGTGGTGGCCACCGAATCGCTGGTCAAGATCGACCGCGAGCTGCCCTTCGAAGTGGCGGCGGTCTTCGGCTGTGCGGTGCTGACCGGCGTGGGCGCACTGCTCAAGACCGCCCGCATGACCCTCGGTCAGAGCGTGCTCGTGGTCGGCCTGGGCGGCGTGGGTCTGTCGGCGGTGCTGGGCGCGATCGCCGGCGGGGCTTCCCAGGTCATCGCCGCGGATATCGACGACGAAAAATTGGCCAAGGCCCGGGAGCTGGGCGCGACGGCCACGGTCAACACACGCGACGACGACGCGCTCGAACAGGTGCAGCAACTGACCGGCGGCGGTGTGGATCTGGCCGCCGAATTCGCCGGCGTGGCGGCCGCGCTCGAGTTTGCCTTCGAGGCCACTGGCAAAGGCGGGACCACGGTCACCGCCGGCCTGCAGCATCCCGATGCACGCATGGCCCTGCCGGCGCTGAAACTCGTGGCCCAGGAGCGTGCATTGCTGGGCTCTTACCTCGGCGGCCACGTGCCCAAGCTCGATATCCCCGAATACATCGCGCTTTATCAGGCCGGGCGTCTGCCGGTCGACAAACTGCTCACTCATCGGTTGAGGCTGGACGAGATCAACGCCGGCTTCGAGCGACTGGCCGCGGGCGAGGCGATCCGCCAGGTCATCGTCTTCGATTGATAGCGCCTTGACTGCGCGGCGGCCACCCCAACTATCCGGGGCATCGTTTTGAACCAAGGCTCGTCATGTCGCCGCGTGCTCTTTTCGTCGCCGTCTTCATCGGCCTGTCGCTGTTGCCGCTGGCAGCGCAGGCTGATGCCTCGTTCACGATCGTCGGCCAGAACGACCTGCGTTACTCCAAAGATCACCTGCGCGTGGCGCCGGGTGAATCGGTAACCATAAAACTGGTCAACAAGTCGCACCTGCCGGCCTCGGCCATGGCGCATAACTGGGTGTTGCTCAAACACAGTGCCGATCCGGGGGCCTTCGACGACGCCGCCCAGAGCGCGCCGGCCAACGATTATTTCCCGCAGGCCCGCGCCGACCAGACAATCGCGCATACGGGCATGGTGGCCGGTGGTGAAAGCGACACGGTGACGTTCACCGCGCCCGAAGAACCGGGCGACTACATCTATATCTGCACCTTTCCCGGGCATTTCGCAGCCGGCATGAAAGGCGTGCTCACTGTCCAATAGACCCGCTCGAACGGCCCGGCCTTGTTCTTGCGCCCGGTCGAACCCAGATCGTGTCTATCTTTCGCACAAGGATCATCAATGGCTTACGAACGACTGCTATCACCGATGAAAGTCGGCGCCGTGGATTTGCCCAACCGGGTATTCATGGCCCCGTTGACCCGCGCCCGCTGCCCGGATCAGGTTCCGGGTAAAATGCAGCAGACCTATTACGCCCAGCGGGCCGGCGCGGGCATGATCATCTCCGAGGCCACCAACATCTCGGAATCCGCACGCGGCTATGTCTATACGCCGGGTATCTTCACCGATGCCCAGGAAGCCGGCTGGAAAGACGTTCTCGAGGCCGTTCATGATGCCGGCGGGCGCATGTGCTGCCAGCTCTGGCACGTCGGGCGCGTGGGCCACGAGATGGTGCACCCCGACGGGCGCAAGCCGGTCGCTCCCTCGGCATTGAAGGCCGAAGGCGCTCAATCGTACGTCGAATTCGAGGACGGCAGCTCCGGCCTGCACGATACGGCCACGCCGCGTGCGCTGGAGACCAAGGAAATTCCGGGCGTGGTCGACGAATACCGTCAGGCGGCCATTCGTGCCAAGCGGGCAGGCTTTGACATGGTCGAAGTTCATGCCGCCAACGCCTATCTGCTGCAACAGTTCATGGCCACCGGTTCGAACCAGCGCACCGATGCCTACGGCGGCAATCTGGAAAACCGTGCCCGCCTGACGCTGGAAGTGGTCGATGCCGTCATCGAGGTGATGGGCGCTGATCGCGTCGGCATTCGTCTATCGCCGTTCATTGAGATCTTCGGCCTGAGCGACGACGAGCCCAAGACGATGGCCTTCTACATGGCCGAGCAGCTCAACGAGCGCGGCCTGGCCTATGTACACGTGGCCGAGCCCGACTGGGCCGGTGGCGATGTCTCCTTGAACGATGATTTCCGGGCCGCCATGCGCGAGCGCTTCACGGCCGGGGCCTTGTTGTTCAACGGCCACTACACAGCCGACAAGACCGAGGCGCTGATCGCCAACGGTCTGGGCGACGGCGCCTCCTTCGGCCGGCCGTATATCGCCAACCCGGACCTCGTCGAGCGCTTTCGTCAGAATGCCGAACTCAACGAGCCCGACCCCAGCACCTTCTATGGGGGTGACGAGAAAGGCTATACCGACTACCCGACGCTCGCCGAGCAGAACGGCTAGGTTTTAATCCCAGTGATCGGGCGCAAGCCGGGGCATTCGCTCCGGCTTTTTTGTGCCCGCTCGTCAGCCAGACAATGCCGCGCCACGCCCGCGCCGACGCGCCCAGAACCACAGCCCCAGACAGCTTGCCACCACCACGCTGCCCAAGACCGCGCTGGGCAGATGGGCGATCAGCTCGGCCAGCCCGGACGCCGGCGCCAGCTGATCAAGCGCCAGACCGGTCCATTCCACGGTAGCCACGATCCCGGCCACGGCCACCGACAACGCGGTAATGGCCAGGTTGAACCCCAGGCGTCGGCGACTGTCAGTGCCCCAGAGATACGCACGCTGCATCAGCCAGCCGTTGACCGAATCCAGGCTCGTCATGCCGGCCGCAAACAACAGCGGCAGCGCCATGATCGTCCACGGCGGCCAGCCGGCATGCTGCGCGGCACCGGCCGAGAGCCCCAGCAGTGCGACTTCGGTGGCCGTGTCGAAGCCCAGGCCGAAGACGAATCCCAGCGGATACATCTTCCAGCCGCGATCGATCCAGGCCGTAGTGCGCCCCAAAAGGCGCGACCCCATGCCGTGCCCGAGACCGGCTTCACCCCTGTGCATGGCCCGACCGGCATAACGCTGCCAGAGCCGCCAGACGAGCCGCGCATTGAGCGCAGCCATGACGCTCAGAAATGTCGCCGAGGCCACGGTGCCGATGACGCTGCCAAGTGCGGCGATCCCTTCCAGCCGCCCGGCCAGCGCACCGGCGGTGAGCACCACCAGCAGGCACAGCATGAACACAACGGTCGAATGGCCCGCAGAGAAGGCAAAACCCACGAACGCCGGCGATCGCTCGTCGTCGATGAGCTTGCGCGAGACGTTGTCGATGACCGCGATATGATCGATATCGAAGGCGTGTCGCAGCCCCAGCAGATAAGCCAGGCCGCCCAGGCCGAACAACAGTGTGCCCTGGGCCGCGCCGGCCACGAGCAGTGCGATACCGGCCAGGTGCAGCGCAGCGATCATCGCGATCAATGCCGGCGGCGGCCGGCGGGTCTGAGAATACATCACCTGCATGCCTTGTCTTGTTGATGGATCAGCCCGCGTTCAATGGCTCGGTCGCTCGACACAACGAACACACCACTCCGCCCTGATAGGCCGAATACAACACGTCCGGCCGCTCGAAGTCGGCGTGACAGGACTGACAGGTATGGATATCGGCCGACGGTGTGCCGTCGGCGGTGAAGCGCGGCGAATCGATGCCGTCATCGTCGCGGGCCAGATAATAGCGTCCGCCGGTCAGTGCCGCCAGAACCGGCGGCAGCACGACGCCCACGATGACCGCCACCAGCGGCGAGTAGGACGACAGAAACGCCCCCAGCAAGCCGAAATAGGCCGCGATCGCCAACCCGGCCGAGGCCACGAAGGCGATCGTGCCCACCGGATTGACGGCATACAGCATACCGCGCCTGAACTCCGGCTCCTTGGGCGACAACCCCAGCAGATATTTGTTGATCACGATATCCGTGGCCACGACCACGACCCAGGCGATCGCACAGTTCGAGTAAAAGCCCAGAATATTGCCCAGCACGGCAAACATGTTGCCTTCCATGAGCGCCAGGGCGATGGCCAGGTTGACCACGACGAACACGATACGCCCCGGATAGTGACGGGTAATACGGGTGAACGCATTGGTCCAGGCCAAAGAGCCCGAGTAGGCATTGGTGACGTTGATCTTGATCTGGCTGATGACGACCAGAATCACCGATAGCGTCAGCGCCGCCCACAGAGGCAGCATCTCGGAGAAGATCGAGACAAACTGACGTACCGGCTCGGTGGCCGCAGAGTCCGCGACCTTGGACAGCAGATAGAAGGCCAGCAACGCCCCGATCATCTGTTTGGCGGCCCCCAGAATCACCCAGCCCGGCCCGGCGGCCAGCACGGCGGCCCACCAGCGCCCGCGGTTCTCACGGGTCTTGGCCGGCATGAAGCGCAGGTAATCGATCTGCTCACCGATCTGGCCCATCAGCGCCAGACAGACGCCTGCCCCCAGCATGACGGCCGCGATACTCACCCCGCCGTAACCCTCGGTGCCTTGATAGGCCATCCAGTCGCCCAGAATCGCCGGCTGGCTCGATACCAGATAGATCACCGGGGCCGCCATGAGAATCAGCCAGAACGGCGTGGTCCAGAGCTGAAGCTTGGACAGGGCCTTCATGCCATAAACCACCAGAGGCAGCACGATGAGCGTGGACGCCAGGTAGCCGGCCCATAACGGCACCCCCAGCCCCACCCACAGGCCCTGAGCCATGATCGAGCCTTCCAGGGCAAAGAAGATGAACGTGAACGAGGCAAATATGATCGCCGTGAGCACCGAACCGTAGTAGCCAAAGCCGGCCCCGCGGGTGATCAGGTCCAGGTCGATGTTGTAACGGGCCGCGTAATAGGCCACCGGCAGCCCGGTGACGAAGATCAGGGCCGCGGCGAACAGAATCGCGAGAATGGCGTTGACGGTGCCGAAACTGATGGCGATGCTTGCGCCGATCGAGAAATCCGCCAGGTAGGCGATGCCACCGAGCGCGGTGATGGCGACCGTGCCGGTGCTCCAGCGTCGGAACGAATGCGGCGCATAGCGCAGCGTGTAATCTTCCAGCGTTTCATTCTTCTTGGCCGTTTCGGTATCGATCGAACGGCCGATCTGCTCGGCGGTCGTTGCCACGTCTTGCTCACGTTCGGTAAACGATATACCGGTCGAAGCAAGTCCCGTGCCATGTCAGGCGAGTCGCCGGCCCCGTGGCCGGCGATCACGTGGGGTCGGTTTTGCCTTATCCGGGTGCATGCGCACCATTTCGTATCAAAGCAGTAGCCCCTCGCGCTCGATAAAGGCCACGATCTCGGCCGTGCCCTGGCCGCCACGCAGGTTGGTGAACAACGTTGGCCGTGATCCGCGCATCATCTTGGCATCGCGATCCATCACTTCGAGCGAGGCACCGACCATCGGGGCCAGATCGATCTTGTTGATCACCAGCAAATCCGAGCGGGTGATGCCCGGCCCGCCCTTGCGCGGGATCTTGTCGCCGGCCGATACGTCGATGACATACAGCGTGAGATCAGACAGTTCCGGCGAGAACGTGGCCGCCAGGTTATCGCCACCGGATTCGATGAAGATGATATCCAGATCATCAAAGTCCGCGGTCAGCTGATCGATGGCCGCGAGATTGACCGAAGCATCTTCGCGGATCGCGGTATGCGGGCAGCCGCCGGTTTCCACGCCCCGGATACGCGCCTCGGGCAGTGCCCCGCTACGAATGAGGAAATCCGCATCCTCGCGGGTATAGATATCGTTGGTCACGACAGCAATCGAGTAATGATCGCGCAGGGTCTTGCACAACGCATCGGTCAGGGCAGTCTTGCCCGAGCCGACCGGGCCACCGATACCAACTCGAAGCGGGGTCTTGTCACTCATTGTCCGGCTCAATCTCGAATTCAGGAACGGTAGAGACGCGAATACAGGGTTTCATGTCCGGCCGAGGCCATGGCCAGCCCGGGCAGCGAGCCCCCGAGTTCGTCGTCTTCCAGGGTGATCGCCCGGGCCACGCCGGCCGGAATATCACCGGCCAGTTCGAACAGCAGTCGCTGGCCGGCCGTCTGGCCCAGCGGCACGAGCTTGACGGCCGCCAGCACCTGGTTTTCCAGCCAGGCCCAGGCCATGGCCGACAGGCTGTCTGCAACCGCGATCCGCCAGCGCGTGGCCGCCAGCGCCCAGAGAGCGGCGAAAGTCACAGCCGGCGCACGGGCCCGGCCGAGACGCCAATCCGTGGCTTCGGTGATATCCATCGCCGCCAGGAGGTTGGCCAGCGCATGGCCCAGATGACGCTCTTGGGCGCGTCGCTCGGCGGTCTCGCGCATGGCCAGCAGGCGGGCACTCCAGGCCGCTACGTCATCGATCGACGCTGCCTGCCAGGCCGTATGCAAACGCTGGGTGATCGCCAGATCCGCCGGCACGACACTGTAGGTGAACGCGCCGCGCAGCCAGTCGGCGACGGCCTCGACGTGGGTGAGACGGCCTTCGGCCACGGCGGTCTCCAGCCCCTCGGAGTACGCAAAGGCGCCAACCGGCAGCGACGGGCTGGCCAGCTGCAGCAGACGCTGCAGTGCCAGCGCCGATGAAGCCTCAACCATGCGCCTGGCGCGGCATATCATCCAGCGCTGCGTGCTCGGCATGCCCATGATGATGCCCGCCCGCGGCATGAGCATGCCCCTCGTAGGCGCCCGGCTCGGGCTGGAAGGCACAACAGCAGGCTCTGGGGGTTACGCCGAGCCCGGCCACCATGGCATCGAGCACGTGATCCCGGCGATAGGCCACCGCCTCGCAGGTCACCTGCAGCGGCACGTGGCGATTGCCCAGGTGATAACAGATCCGGTTGAGCAACAGCCGATCGTGACAATGCACATAAGACAATGCTTCGGCGGCCGCGGCCACGCGTACACACACCGAGCGCTCGGCATCGGTGAGCACATCGCCGTCAACCAGAACACTGCCACGCGCCAGTTGTATGCCGGCTTCGCGTCCGTCGTCGAGAACCACGCGCTGGCGCGATTTCTGGCGGGCGTCGAAATCCAGCGTCACGGTGGTGTGAATCAGCGCGGGGGCCGCGTCTTGTTTTTTATCGAGTCGTATCATGAGTTCTGCCCGGCTGCCGGGTCTTTGGGTGTCGAGCATCGCGATCGCGGGGCAGACGCAATCCGGTGCGCTCAGAACAGGAAATAGCGCTGTGCCAGCGCAAGCTCTGTGGCCGGCTCACAGGTTAACAGTTTGCCATCGGCACGCACTTCGTATGTTTGCGGATCCACGTCGAGATCGGGGCAATAGTCGTTGTTCTTCATGTCGGCCTTGGACAAGGTGCGGGTGTTGCGTACGGCCACAAGCCGCTTGCCCAGGCCCAGCCGTTCGCCAATGCCGGCATCGATGGCCGCCTGCGAGGTGAACGTTACCGATGTGGCGGCAGTCGCCCGGCCGAAAGCGGCGAACATGGGCCGGTAATGAACCGGCTGCGGCGTGGGGATCGAGGCGTTGGGATCGCCCATCGGGGCCACGGCGATCATGCCGCCCTTGATCACCAGGGCCGGCTTGGCCCCGAAGAACGCCGGTTTCCAGAGCACCAGATCGGCCAGCTTGCCGACTTCTACCGATCCGACTTCATGGGCAATGCCATGGGTGATGGCCGGGTTGATGGTGTATTTGGCGATATACCGCTTGGCGCGGACGTTATCGGCCGTCGTTTCCTCGTCCAGCGGGCCGCGCTGGATACGCATCTTGTGCGCGGTCTGCCAGGTCCGGGTGATCACTTCACCCACCCGGCCCATGGCCTGTGAGTCGGAAGCGATCATGGAAAACGCGCCCAGGTCATGCAGGATGTCCTCGGCAGCGATCGTCTCGCGCCGGATACGCGAATCGGCAAACGCCACATCTTCGGCGATCGCCGGGTTCAGATGATGACAGACCATGAGCATGTCGAGGTGCTCATCGACCGTGTTGGCCGTATAAGGCCGGGTCGGATTGGTCGAGGACGGCAGGATATTGGCCTTGCCGGCAGCCACGATGATATCCGGCGCATGGCCGCCGCCGGCGCCTTCGGTGTGATAGGTGTGAATCACCCGATCGCCGAAGGCAGCAAACGTATCCTCGACAAAGCCCGACTCGTTGAGCGTATCGGTGTGGATGGCCACCTGCACATCGAAGGCATCCGCCACGGTGAGACAGTTGTCGATGGCCGCCGGCGTGGTGCCCCAGTCCTCATGCAGTTTGAGCCCGGCCGCGCCGGCCACGATCTGTTCTTTGAGCGCTTCGGGCTGGCTGGCGTTGCCCTTGCCCAGAAACGCCAGATTCATGGCAAAGCCCTCGGCGGCCTCGAGCATGCGATGCATATGCCAGGGCCCGGGCGTGACCGTGGTGGCCTTGGTGCCTGTCGCCGGGCCGGTGCCGCCACCGATCATGGTGGTCACGCCCGAGGCCAGGGCCTCCTCGATCTGCTGCGGGCAGACATAATGGATATGCGAGTCGATGCCGCCGGCGGTCAGAATCTGCCCCTCGCCGGCGATGATCTCGGTGCCCGGACCGATCACGATATCGATGGCATCCATCACATCCGGATTGCCGGCCTTGCCGATTCCGCTGATACGGCCGTCCTTGATCGCCACGTCGGCCTTGACGATGCCCCACCAGTCCAGAATGACCGCGTTGGTGATGACCGTGTCGGCAGCCGTCTCGCAGGTGGCCTGGCTCTGGCCCATGCCGTCGCGGATGACCTTGCCGCCACCGAAGCAGACTTCGTCGCCGGGCTGGCCGGTATCGTGCTCGATTTCTATCGTCAGCGCGGTATCGGCCAGACGCAGCCGGTCGCCGGCCGACGGGCCGAACATTTCAGCGTAGGCTCGTCGGTCCATATCGGTCATGTGTGTTCTGCCGTGTCCAGCGGGCCCATTACCGCACCGCGAAAGCCATAGACCCGACGTGCACCCACATAGGGCACCAGCGTGACCCCTCGTGTGTCGCCCGGCTCAAAACGCACGGCGGTGCCGGCCGGAACATCCAGGCGATGCCCCCGGGCGGCCTCGCGGTCGAACACAAGCGCCGGGTTGGTTTCGGCAAAGTGATAGTGCGAGCCCACTTGAATCGGCCGGTCACCGGTATTGGCCACATCCAGCGTCAGGCGCTTGCGGCCGGGGTTGATTTCGATACGCCCGGCTCGGGGCAAGAGTTCTCCGGGATTCATCAGTCTCGTCCTATACGATGGGATCATGCACGGTCACCAGCTTCGTGCCGTCGGTGAACGTCGCCTCGACCTGTACCTCGGTCAGCATTTCCGGTACCCCCTCCATGACGTCCTCACGTGTGAGCAGCGTGCGCCCGTGGGCCATCATGTCGGCCACGCTGTAGCCGGCACGTGCGCCTTCCATGAGGGCGGACGCAATATAGGCCATCGCCTCCGGGTAATTGAGCTTCAGGCCATTGTCTCGTCGACGCTCGGCCAGCAGGCCGGCCGAAAAGATCAGGAGTTTGTCTTTCTCGCGGGGGGTCAGTTCCATCGTCTCTACCGTCTAAGCCGCGGGCATGGCCCGATACGTGCTCATGTTGCCCAGATACGCGGTGCCACCGCGGGCTTGCCCATCACGCGCGGGCGCAGCGCGTGCCAGGCCAGCGCCAGCGTTTCGCGAACGAAACGGCTGCTCTGGCCCAGCGCGCGCACCACCAGCAGTTCATCCACCAACGTAACCGTGTACTGCCCGTCGCAACTCACGGCAAGCTCACGCAGCGCCTCGATATCCTGTGCCACAAACGTCTCGGGACGGTATGCAATAAGCGTGCCCATCGCGATCGCTCCGTCCAGTCCCCAACGGGCATCCTGCAGACAGGAGTCGGCAAGACCGGGCACTCGCGTGCGCTCGGAAAAGATCGTGCGTGCCTCCAGACGCACGTCGAGGCGAGTATCGAGATGGCCGTGTGTCAGCCGCTCGCCGATGGCAGGCCGGCCCAATACCACGCTGTCCCAGACGATGACGCGGCTGTCGGCCGACAGATCCACATCCAGGCTCAGCGCCACGTCCGCGCCGTCGAACAGAATCGCCTCCTGGGGGAGCCACTCCAGCCGACTGTTCGGCCCGGCATGCAGCCGCACGTGCTGATGGGTGCCCGTTGCCGGCGTGCGATAGAACTTGCCGGCCGAAGGTGTGGTGACCAGCACGCTGGCCGCATCCGTGGTCTCGATATCGATATCGATCCGATCGCCCTGTACCAGCCCACCCGGTGGGTGCAGCAGCATGAGGTGCGCGGTGCCATCGTCTTCGGGATACAGCGCCCGCTGAATATAAAGCGGGCCGGTATGCCGACGCCGCACGGGCACACTGCGCCCGTTGGATCGGGACAGGCCCAGATCGATCTGAGCGCACCAGCCGGCGCCAGCACTCGGAGCCGGTTCGAAACATCGGGGGGCCAGCGTGATAACAAGCTCTCAACAGATGACGGGCACCGGTGGTTTTACACAAACTCGTGCTTCCGGGAAAGATGTTTCACGCACAAAAAAGCCCCGCCGAAGACTCGGCGAGGCGTTGTGTCTTGCAATACACAAGACTGCGGGTGATACGGCTTACATGCCGTTATCGCCCATGTCGTCGGCATCCATCGCGTCATTGGACATCGTCGGCTTTGTCTCGACCGACGGGCCGTCGATCTGGCTTTCGGCATCGACGCTCGCCCCGTTTGCGCCGGCATTGACGCTGGCGTCTGCATTGCCGCTCATCCCGCCGGCGTTCTTCATGCGGTCGCCGGCCTTGTGCATGGCATCATGGCCCATCTGCTTGGCGTCGTGACCCATCTGCTTGGCGCCCGACATGGCATCGTCGCCCATCTGCTTGGCGCCGGCCGCTGTCTCGTGGCCCATGCTCGCTGCATGCGACTTCATGTCCTGACCCATCTTACGGGCATCGGACATCTTCTTGGTGCCGTCCTTCATGACCGTGTAGCTCTCGCCACCGCTCACGGCCTGGCCGGCCGTACCGCCGCTCGCGGCTTCCAGCCCGGCCTTGAACTGCTGCAGCGTGATACCGCCCGGCTGGGTGTCGGAGGGCTCGGCGGCCGGGTCAGTCTTGATCGAATTGTCGGTGGTCAGCGACTCGAACATCTGAGCGACCCGCGGGCTCGCCTGGGCTTCGCTCTTGGACACGACGTTGTCGTCGTTGGTATCCAGCTTGTTGAACTGGGCCATCACGCTGCTCGAAGCAGTCACACTGCCCGTGGTGGCCTGGTTCGAATCGTTGTCGTCAACGGCCATGGCCGAGCCGGAGGCAATGACAAGACCGAGCGCAATCGCGGTTTTCTTAAGCATCGAGATGTCCTTTGAGACGTCTTTGTACGATGTCTTCGAACCTACGCGTGATCAATGAACCATAGCTTAACTACTCGGGCGATCGCCCGGTCTCGCGCCCGCCCGGGGCGAAGGTGCGTGCCGTGATGATGCCCAGCTCGTAGAGCAGATAGACCGGCACGGCCAGAAGTGTCTGAGAGATCACGTCGGGCGGGGTCAGCAGCATGCCGCCGGCAAACGAGGCCACCAGCACATAGGGGCGATAGCTTGCAAGCTGCTGCGGGGTGACGAAGCCGGCCCACACGATCAGAAAGATGGCCACGGGCATCTCGAAGGCGATGCCGAAGGCCATGAACATCTTGAGCACGAAATCGAGATAGCTGGAGATATCGGTCATCACCGATACCCCGGCCGGCGCGACCGAGATGAAGAATCCGAACACGATCGGGAAGATGACGAACTGGGCAAACGCCATGCCGAAATAGAACAGCAGCGTCGAGGAGATCAGCAGCGGCGTCATCAGCCGGCGTTCGTTGAGATACAGCCCCGGGGCGACGAACATCCAGATCTGGTACAGCGTCCATGGCAGCGACAGAACGAACGACAGCATGATCGCCAGCTTGACCGGCACCATGAACGGTGCGGTCACGCCGGTGGCGATGAGGCTGTTGGTGTCGGGCATGTGGACCAACAGCGGCCCGGAGAGAAACGTGAACAGCGGGCGCGAGAAATAGAAACACGGCAGAAACACGACCGTGATGCCGAGCACGATACGGATCACCCGAGTCCGCAGCTCGAGCAGATGCGCCATCAGAGGCTGTTCTTGTTCGTCCGGCGTGCTCACGTGTTGCGGTCTTTATCGGTCGATGTCGTTGTCGATGCGGGTGGATCGTCGAGCGCATCTCGCTCGAGTTCGCTTTTGAGTGGCCGCATGACCGAATCGACCTCACGGTCGGTATCGTCGCGTGCCTGTCGGGTTTCCGACTCGATCTGCTCCCGCGCTTGGCGAACCTCGCGCCGGATATCGTCGGCCTTGACTTCGCGCTCGAGCTCGCTGGTGAGCGCGCCCATGTAATGCTTGGCCTGCCCCACCCAGCGGCCCATGGTGCGGGCGACCACCGGCAAGCGCTCGGGCCCCAGCACGATCAGGCCAATGACGGCCAGAACGGTCAGCTCCCAGAAACCGATATCAAACATGACGGCTGGTTATCGTCGCCGGCGCGCGCGGCTCAATCGCGCGGGGTCTTGGAGCGCTGACGATCGGGTGTTTCGGACTCGGCCCGATCGCGGTTGGCGTGCTCGACGATCGACGGATCCTCGTCGTCCTCGGTCTTGTCCTTGTCTTCGTCCTTGATCGCCGAGCGAAAGCCCTTGAGCGCCGAGCCGAGATCCGGGCCGAGGTTGCGCAGGCGCTTGGAGCCGAACAGAAGCAGAACGATCGCCAGAACGATCAGGAGCTGCCAGATACTGATACCGCTGAGCATGATTTCCTCCAGCTAGTCGTGGCGGCTTTCGCCGCCGCCGTGTCGTGCGGCCTTTTCATCGTGGCCGGATACGCCGAATCGGCGTGCGAGTTCGTCTTGTACCGCCTGAACGTTTAAGCCGCGTGACTGTAGTAGCACCATACAGTGAAACCATAAGTCCGCGATTTCATGCACGACATGGTCGTCACCGTCATTCTCCGCAGCGGCCTCGACCACCTCGTCGGCCTCTTCGCTGATCTTCGCGCAGATCGTTTGCGTGCCGCCCGCATAAAGCGACGCGGTATAGCTCTTGCGCGCATCCGCACGGCTGCGCTCGGCCAGCGCCTGATCGAGTGCAGCGAATATATCCTGTCCGGATCCTGGGTTCATAGCGGGCTCACGATTTGCCATACATCTGCTCTGGGGCGGTGATCACGGCCTCTTGTGCCTGCCAGGTGCCGTTGTCGAGCACCTGGTAGAAACAGGATTCCCGCCCGGTGTGACAGGCCACACCACCGATCTGCTCGACCTGAAGCAACAGCGCGTCGGCATCGCAGTCCAGGGCGATGGAGACGATGCGTTGCAGATTGCCCGAGGTCTCGCCCTTGCGCCAGAGTTTGGCGCGCGAACGTGACCAGTATGTGGCATAGCCGGAGGCCACCGTCGCGGCCAGGGATTCGCGATTCATCCAGGCCAGGGTCAGCACGCGCTTCGTATCCGCCGACTGGGTGATCACCGGGGCCAGGCCCTGCGCGTTCCAGGCGACCTGCTCCAGCCAGGCCGATGTGTCTTGGTCGTTCATCGAGCGTGTCTTCGACAGGATGTTTGCGATGGCACGTCATCCTACGCCTTGTCGGGCTCTCGCGCAGGCCGGGGCGTCCCCCGGGCATGTCTCGTGCACGCCCGCGCCCCGGGCCGAACGCGTGCTTGTACGTTACGCCAACAGCGCCTACTGTTGCCGCGCATGAAGATCATCATCCTGGGGGCCGGTGAAGTCGGGGCCACGCTTGCCGAGAATCTGGCACACGAGGCCAACGACGTCACCGTCGTCGATACCAATCAATCGCTGCTTCGGCCCTTGCAGGATCGCCTGGATATCCGGGCGGTGCATGGCTATGCCGCCCATCCGGCCGTGCTGCGCGATGCAGGCGCCAACGATGCCGATATGATCATCGCCGTCACTGCGGTCGACGAGATCAATATGGTGGCCTGTCAGATCGCTTATACGCTTTTCCATACGCCGACCAAGATCGCGCGTATCCGCTCGTCGGAATATCTGATCGAAGACCGGCTGTTCCATCAGGACGCGATTCCGATCGACATGTCGATCAGCCCGGAGCAGCTGGTCACCGACTACATCAAGCGCCTGATCCAGTATCCCGGGGCGTTGCAGGTCGTGGACTTCGCCGGCGGGCGTGTCCAGGTCGTGGGCGTGAAGGCGTATTACGGCGGCCCGCTCGTGGGTAACGAGCTGGCCACGATCCGTACCCACATTCCGAACGTGGATACGCGCGTGGTCGCGATCTATCGGCGCGGCAAACCGCTGATCCCCGAGGGCGATACGGTCATCGAGGCCGACGACGAAGTGTTCTTCGTGGCCGCCCGCCGCGACATCAAGCAGGTGATCGGCGAGCTGCGCAAGATCGACCGACCGGTCAAGCGCGTGATGCTGGCCGGCGGCGGCAATATCGGCACCCGCCTGGCCCGCGCGCTTGAAAACCAGTGCCAGGTCAAGGTGATCGAGCACAACCCGGAGCGTGCGGCCTGGCTGTCCGAGCGCGTCAACCGAGCGATCGTGCTCAGGGGTGATGCGGCCAACGAGACCCTGCTGCGCGAGGAGAACATCGAATCGATCGATGTATTCTGCTCGGTCACCGATGACGACGAGGCCAATATCCTGTCGGCGATGCTGGCCAAGCGCCTGGGCGCGCGCAAGGCCATGTCGTTGATCAATCGCCTGGCCTACGTGGATCTGATCGAGTCCTCGGGCACCCAGATCGATATCGCCATCTCGCCCAAGCAATCGACGATCTCGGCACTTCTGGCCCAT
>MDTG01337376.1_pt1 | contig 15237 bp, 8 predicted proteins | sample 811421 | NCBI WGS metagenome assembly MDTG01 (sample SAMN05326645, study PRJNA326480) | marine metagenome | isolation source: seawater | place: Pacific Ocean: South East | collected 2011
CATATTTTGATAAATCTTTCAAACTAGCTGATGTGGAATATTTTGGAAAAATATTTGAAGATGAAATTTATTTACGCTTTAATGCCTTTAAAGACGAAATGGAAATGACTACAAACCCAAAAGCTGAAGGTTCAGAAAATATTTTAATAAAAAACAATAAAGTTTCTTGTGTATTAAATGGAGATATTTACCGTTATCTTGGTTTTATTGAGGAAAATCAACCACCTAAAATAGGTTACTTAAAACAATTATATAAAGGTAATGTTTTTGCTTTTTACGAACGCAAAACTAAAGTTTATATGGAAGGGAAAATAGCCAGAACAAGTTTGGAGCGATCTTTTCCACCAAGGTTTGTTGACAAAACCAAATATTATTTTTCAATTAACAATATGACCTTAAAAGAGATAAAACTTTCGAGGAAAAAATTACTTTCAAAACTAAAACCTTACAATGAACAAATAAAACTTTTTTTAGGTAAAAATGAAAAACTAAAGTCACAAGAAGATTTCGTTAAATTATTCGTTTATTTAGACCAAAATAATTTATAAATATTCATAAATAATTATTTAAAAAAATATTGTTGAAATTTTTTCAAAAATATTTAAACTTTTTTCATAAAATTTCACAATTCTTTAACATATTTTCTTATTTTAGCGCCTCTTAAAACTAATTTTATTTTATGAAACAAATCTATTTATTTATGGTTTTTGTGCTTGGGTTAAGTGTAGCCTTAGCTCAAAATACCGTATCAGGAAATGTTACCGACGACCAAGGTGTTCCTCTTCCAGGAGCAACTGTCTTGGAGGTTGGAACAAACAATGGTACTACGACAGATTTTGATGGAAACTATTCTATTTCGGTGGGTGACGATTCTTCAATTGCAGTTAGTTTTGTTGGATATGAAACTTCAACAATTGCAGTAAATGGTCAAGACCAAATTAATTTTTCATTAAATCAAGCAAATGAACTTGAAGAAGTTGTTGTTACTTCTCTTGGTATCAAGCGAGAAGCAAAAGCTTTAGGATATTCTATACAAACTGTTGGAAGTGATGAAATTGTAAATTCAGGATCAAATAGTGCACTAGATGCCCTAGTGGGAAAAGCTGCTGGTGTCCAGATTACAAGATCTGCAGGTTCTGCTGGTGGAGGATCTAGAATTTTGATTAGAGGTGTAACTTCAATGATTGGTAATAATCAGCCATTAATTGTTATTGATGGTATTATCACTAATAACGAAACTTTAAATTCTGGTTCAAGTACGGCAGGTACTGCAACATCAAACCGTTTAATGGACTTAAATAATGATGACATTGAAAGCATCAATATCTTGAAAGGTTCAGCAGCAACAGCTTTGTATGGAACTGCTGGTGCACCAGGTGTAATTGTTATCACAACAAAAAAAGGTGAGGAAGGTGATATGAAAGTATCTTATACTCACTCAACCGGTGTTGACTGGTTATCAACAACATTTGATTTACAAAATGAGTTTGCTCAGGGTAGAAATGTTAGTAGAAGTGATCGTTCACCATATTGGAGATCACCTGGAACTGGAGAATCAAGTTCTTATGGTCCTAGGATTACTGATTTGGAATATTCTACAGATCCTAATCACCCAAATGCTCCAAGAGCAAGTGATTTTGATGCTGATGGGAATTATCTATGGGACAAAAATGGATTTTTAGTTCCAAGGGGAACTGGAAACGGAATGGCTGCTAACAATTATCAGGATAATTATCGTGGATTCTTTAGAGAGGCTATGCAGTCACTTAATAACTTAAGCATCCAAGGAGGAACTGAAAAAGCAACTTATGCTTTTTCAACATCATTTTTAACTAATGAGGGTATTGTTCCTAATGAAGAATATGGTAGAAAAACATTTCGATTAGCAGGAACTTTGAAAGCTTCTGATAAACTTACATTAGCAACTACTTTTAATTTTGTTAGATCCGATTATTCAAGAATTCAACAGGGTTCAAATACATCAGGATTATTGTTAGGTTTGTACAGAACCCCCATTTCTTTTGATAATGCAAATGGATTTAGTCCTGAAGATGCGGTTGATAGTCCATCGTCATATATATTTGCTAACGGTAAACAAAGAAATTATCGTGGTGGTGGCGGATATGACAACCCCTACTGGCTTATCAATAATGGCTTGAGAGATGAAACTGTAAATCGTGTTTATGGAAGCTTCACGGCAGATTACAATCACAGTAAGTGGTTTAATGCCTCTTTAATTATTGGAGCAGACTTTACAAGTGATATACGTAAACAAAATTTTGAGAAAGGTTCAAGAACTCGATCAACAGGTTATGTTTCGCTAACTCAATATACTTCATTTCTAACTGATGCTATCCTAAACATTAGCGGAGGTGATGCTATCACTGATAAATTAAATCTAACTTATTTAGTTAGTGCAAATGCTTTTGATAGAAGTAGAACTGGTCTAAATTCAAACGGATCTAATTTTGCATTCCAAGGCTTCGTGAACTTAGCTAATGCATCTAACATTGCAGGTAGTGAATCATTTTTGAGAACAACCCAAATGGGATTTGTTGGACAAATAGAAATGGATTGGGATAGTACTTTTTATCTTACTCTTGCCGCTAGACAGGATTACGATTCGCGTCTTGGTGTTCCTGGTACAGCTTTTAAAGCATCTGATTATTCTTTTGTTTATCCAGCTGCTTCTTTATCATTCCTTCTTAGCGAATTATTACCTCAAAGTGATATTTTAAGTTTTGCAAAAATCAGAGCGTCATGGGCACAAGTTGGAGGACCTCCTCCTTTCGCCTACCTAACAACATCTGGTTATTCAATTACTAGCGTTGGAGACGGATGGGGTGACTCATTATCATGGCCAATTCAAGGAATTACTGGTTTTGAAATTGACAGTATTCTAGGGAACAGCGAACTATCTTCTGAGCTTACTGAAGAGATTGAATTTGGAATTGACTTTAGATTCCTTAATAATCGCATTGGACTTGATGTAGCTTACTATGAAAGAAAGATGACTGACGCTATTCTTAACGCTTCATTACCTCCTTCGACTGGTTATAACAATGTTTGGTTAAATTCAGGTAGAATGACTGGTAGAGGAATTGAAGCTTCATTAAATTTAAATATTGTTGAATCTGAAAATTTCAGTTGGAATTCTCAAGTTAACTTTACAAGTAGTGAAAATATAGTTGAAGAACTAGCTCCTGGTTTAGATAAATTATTTTTAGCAGGATTTTCAAGTGCTGGTTCTTATCTTATTGCTGGAAACCAATATGGTGCTGTTGTAGGTGGAACTTACTTGAGAACTGGTTCAGGTGGAGCTAATGATGATGGCCTTAATATACCGGATGGTGATGTTGTTGTTAACAGTGACTCTTCATCAAACGAATATGGTTTTCAAGCAGTTGATCCAGTTCAAAGAGCGATCGGTAATCCAAATCCTGATTTTATTTTAGGTTGGAACAACCAAATCAAAATTGGTCCTGTAAATGCTGGTTTTCTCCTTGATTGGAGAGAAGGAGGTGACATGCTTAACGGTGTTGCCTGGGCATTATCATTTTTCGGAAGATCTCAACTAACTGCTGATACTAGAACAGAAGCTCCAACTCCAATTCCTGGCGTGAAAGCTGATGGATCTCCAAATGACATTCCCGTTGTTAGAGATCAATACTATTATCAATCATCAGTTGGTGGTTTTGGTTCAGTTTGGGAACAATTCGTTGAAGATGGTGGATGGATTAGGCTGCGTGAAGTTAGTCTAGGTTATGATATTCCAATGTCAAAAATAGGTATAGACTTTATTGATAGTGGAAACTTAAGTATAGTGGGTAGAAACCTTTGGTATTCTACTGATTATAATGGAGTAGATCCAGAAACATCCCTAACAGGTGTAGGTAACGGTCAAGGTGTTGATTACTTCAACATGCCATCGACGAGATCTGTAATGGCCAAACTAAAATTAAATTTATAAAATCATGAAAAGATTAAATTATTTTATAGCAATTTCTTTTTGTGTACTATTTTTCAGTGCATGTGAAAGTTTTATTGCTGATGACATAAACTTAGATCCAAACAATCCAAGTTCGGTTACTTTAAATGCTATTTTACCAAGTATTCAGGTAAGACACATGGATGTTTATGGTGGTCAAACTTCTAGGGTAAATTCAATGTTTGCTCAGCAAACAGAAGGCGTCGCTAGGCAATGGTCTTCATTCAATGACTATTCAGGTTTACAGCCTGTAAGGTTTAACACAGTATGGGATATTTATTATGAAGATATCCTTGTCGAAGTTAATGCCTTGATTGCAGACGCTACCGAAGATGGTTATAATCATTACGCTGGTGTGGGTCAAATACAAAAAGCTGCTGCTTTATTAGATATGACAGACTGGTGGGGAAACATCCCTTACACAACTGCAGCAACAGGTATTGAAGAAATCAATCCAACATTTGATGATCAATCAACTATTTACAGCGAAGTATTCAACCTATTAAATTCCGGTATTAGTCTTCTTAACGGAAGTAATGGAGGATTTGCCGTTGGAGGCGATGATGTTATTTATGGTGGAGATGTCAGTAAATGGATTAAAGCAGCTAATGCTATTAAAGCTAGAGCTCACTTACATTTAGGTCAATATGGCGAGGCATTAACAGCTGCAAAATCCTCTTTTGGATCTGCTGCTGATAATATGTCTTACACATTTGGAACTACTCAACAAGCAGGATGGTGGAGATTCAATGATGGTAGAACTGGTGATATTGAATTTCATCCATATTTGAGGCAATTATTGACAGATCTTAACGATAATGACAGATTAGGTGTTTGGGATCAAACATTTATAACAAGTCATCCATATTTGAAAGCTAACTATCGTCAAGATTATATTTCATATAGAGAAATCCAGTTTATTATAGCTGAATGCCTAAGCAGAACAAATGGTAGTTCGGCTGAAATGGAAACAGCTTACTTAAATGGAATTCAGGCTTCATTCATTGAAACTGGATTATCAGATGCCGAGTTCAACACTTATGTTGCTCAAGCTGCTATAAATCCTGGAGGTGCTAGTTTAGATTTAGAAGATCACATATTAACTCAAAAATACATTGGGTTATTTGTTCAGCCAGAGGTATTCAATGACCTCAGAAGAAATGATTTTCCAAATCTAGTTCCTACATCAGGGTCTCAAATTCCTGTACGTTGGAATTATTCTGGTGATGAAGTTTTATTCAATCCAAATGTTCCTAGTGGGACTACACTATTTTCACCTAGAAATAGTTGGGACAATAACTAAGCTAGTGATTATTAGTTTATTAAACCACCTCTAAATGAGGTGGTTTTTTTTTGTTTAATTTTTTTTTACCTACATTGCATGTAAAACAAGTTATTTATGAAACATCTTTATTTTTTGATGTCGCTACTATTGTATATAAATTTTACAATGGCACAGAGGACTGTCACAGGTGTAGTTAGCGATGATCAAGGTGTGCCACTTCCTGGAGCAACAATCCTTGAAACTGGAACTAGTAATGGTACAGCAACTGATTTTGATGGCAATTATTCTATAACTGTTGAAGAAGGTGCTTCAATATCTGCTAGTTTTGTTGGCTATGAAACATTAACTGTTCCAGTTGATGGTCAAGACCAAATAAATTTCACTCTAGCCGAAGGAAATCAATTAGATGAAGTAATTGTAACATCACTTGGAATTAAACGTGAGAAACAGGCTCTTGGATATGCTGTTTCGGAAGTATCTAATGAAGCACTTGAACAACGTGCTGAAGGTGATATTGCTAGGGTCTTAACAGGTAAAGCTTCTGGAGTTCAAATAACAAATCAAAGTGGTTTGTCTGGTTCAGGTACAAGTATTATTATTAGAGGATTTAATACTTTTTCTCAAGGAAATCAGCCTTTATTTATTGTAGACGGTATTCCGTTTAGCAGTGAAACAAACTCACAGGGTAGTTTTGTTGACGGTAATAATGGATCTTCTCGATTTTTAGATATTGACCCTAATAATATTGAATCAGTAAGTGTCTTAAAAGGTTTAGCTGCAGCTACTCTATATGGAACGCAAGGAAGAAATGGGGTAATTTTAATAACTACAAAATCTGGTAGTTCTTCATATGGAGAAGCAAGTAAAAATGAAATTACCATAAACTCATCCTACTTTAATGTTGATTTTGCCTCTATGCCTGACTATCAAATGCAATATGGAAATGGTTTTGATCAGTCTTTTGGTTGGTTTTTCTCAAACTGGGGACCAAGTTTTGACGAAGGTGGTCCAGCTGGATGGGGAGGACAATCCTCAATAAATGGAGCTCTCTCAGGAACTCCAGGTTTTTTAAGACACCCTTTCACAACAGCTAGCAGTGCAACCGGTATTCCACAAGTACTTGATGCTTTGGGAATTGCATCCGACGCTTTATATGAGTGGAAACCATATGATAGTGTTGGTCAATTTTTTAAGACTGGACACGTATTTAGCAACAATATAAATGTAAGAGGTGCAACCTCTGACGGTACCGTTAACTATAATATAAATTACGGTAATTTAGAAGATATTGGATTTACACCAGGAAACTCTGTAAACAGAAATACATTAAGTTTTGGAGGAAATGCTCAGCTTTCAAATAATTTTGTTGTGGGTGGCACATTAAACTTTTCCCAGACTAAATTTCAAACTCCCCCAGTAGCTGCTGGATATGGAAGTAATGTTGGTGGTGAAGGGGCTTCAGTTTTTGCAAATGTTTTCTATACACCTAGAAGTGTTGATTTGATGGGGTTACCTTATCAGAATCCAGTGACAGGAGAATCAATATATTACAGGCAAAACAACTCCATCCAACATCCCTTGTGGACAGTTAATAATACTGCAAATATCCAGAACACTAATAGAGTCTTTGGTGGGGCCAATATTTCTTATGGTATTAATGATAACCTAAATGTTTCTTATCGATATGGTTTAGACGTATATTCTGAAAACAACATTAATTACTCTAACAAAGGAGGAAAAACAGGTTCACTTGTAAATAGAAATGGTATATATGAAACTTGGAATAATACCAAATCGATATATAATCACAATTTAAATTTAAGTGGTGATTATGATATAGATGATTTTGGAATTACTTTTAATGTTGGGGTAGATTCTCGAAGTGATACATATGATCAAAATGGAACAAGAAGTACTGGACAACAGGTCTTTAATGTTCTGAGACACTTTAATTTCGAGCAGCAAAATGAAATACAATATTTTGAAAAGAGAAATATTCTTGGTGCATTTGCACAAACAGAAATTGATTATAATCGATATATTTATCTGACACTTGCAGCACGGAAAGATTGGGTATCTAATTTATCAGAAGAAAACAGATCTATTATTTATCCTTCTGTAAGTGCATCATTTATTCCTACCCAAGCTTTTCCTGAAATAAAAAATGATCTTCTTAGCTTTTTAAAGGTAAGAGCAGGTTACGGAACATCTGCTAATTTTCCATTTGGTTATCCAATTGCAGCGACTCTTAATATCGATACGCAGTCTTTTATTAAAAATGGTGGATATGTAATTTCAAATACATCAGGAAGTGTATTAGGAAACCCAAATTTAAAGCCTGAGAGAATTGACGAAATTGAGTTTGGAATTGAAGGTCGATTTTTAGATAACAAATTAACTATGGATCTTTCTATTTATAATAAGAAAACAAATGATCTAATTATCGATAGACCCTTAGATCCATCTACAGGCTATACATCAACGCAAACTAATATTGGATTAATTGAAAATAAGGGAGTCGAACTAGATTTGTCAATGGACTGGTTTCAAAGTAATGATGGATTAAATTGGAACACATCTATAAATTGGTCTACAAACGATGCAATTGTTGTTGATTTAGGTGAGGATACAGATAGAATTGTTTTTGCTGGTTTTGGAACCTTAGGTAACGCTGCTATACCAGGAGAATCTTTAGGGTCAATTATAGGTTCATCAATTACTAGACTAGGTGGAACAATAGAGAACTCACGTTGGATTGATGGAGGCGATTATATTGTTAATAATCAAGGAAGTTATGATGAAACCTTTGATCCAACAATTATAGGTGATGCAAATCCTGATTGGATTGCTAACTTGAGTAACAGTATTTCCTATAAAAATATAAGTTTAAATTTTCTATTTAATTTTCAACAGGGAGGTGATATTTTCACTTATACTGTAGCCACACTTCTAGGAAGAGGACTAACTACAGATACATTAGATCGAGAGTTAAGTTTTGTTCTTCCAGGTGTAAATTCAAATGGCCAACCTAACACAAAGATGATTAACAACTCTACTTTTTATTTTAGCAATGTTCTATACGGTCCTGATGAGATGTTAGTATATGATGCGAGTCACTGGCGATTAGGTGAAATTTCTTTATCATATAATTTACCTAAAAGCCTAATTGAAAATACACCTTTTGGAAGTATTTCACTCACAGCATCTGGATTTAATTTAGCGTATAATGCTTGGAACACTCCTGAAGGAACAAATTTTGATCCAAATATTGCTGGAGTAGGGGTAGGTAATGGTAGAGGCTTTGATTTCATCAATGGGCCAAGTGCCAAAAGATATGGTGGAAGCTTAAAACTTACATTTTAATTTTGAAACTTGAAATTATGAAAAATATTAAAAATATTTTTGGCCTTCTTTTAAGTGCCATGTTAATTTTGACATCTTGTGATACTATAGAGTTAGATCTTACAGAAAATCCAAATGCATTAAGTCCAACCCAGGCTGACGCAGGCTTCTTTTTGAACTCAATTCAAATAGATTTTGCTTTTTGGGTTAGCAGTATGGGAGATCGTGGTGGTGAGCTTACAAGAATTAATTACATGTCAGGAAGAACTTACAATAATGTTTATTCTCCTGATAGTTGGAATGGACTTTGGTCGTCGGCTTACAGAGGAATGTTAGAAGACATTCGCTTAATGAATATACTTGCTGATGAGGCTGGACTAAACTACCATAGAGGTATGGGGAAAGTTTTTCAAGCTTATATTTTATTAACGCTAGTTGATTATTTTGGCAATGTCCCTTATTCAGAGGCTCTTCAAGGAGCTGAAGGTGTTTTAAATCCAATATCAGATGATGGTCAAAGTGTATACAATGCCGCAATTTCAATTCTTGACGGCGCAGTTATTGACTTTAATTCCGGAGGACCAATACCTTCTAATGATTTTTATTATGGTGGTGATGCAAACAAATGGATAAAAGCTGCTAATAGTATTAAAAAGAAAGCACTTCTTAACTTGGGTGACTTCTCAGGATACAACTCAATTTCTAATTATATTAGTGACGCAAATGATGACTTTCAATTTGAGTGGGGGAAAAGTCCAGCAACCCCTGATACTCGTCATCCTCTTTACAGGTCAAATTATACCTCAACTGGAGGAGGAGAGTATATGTCAAACTGGGTGATGTTTAATATGATAAATGGACATGCTGGGAATTCTGATCCAAGAATAAATTATTACTTCTACAGACAGGTAGATAATACTCCTGGTTTTGATAGTGACGCAAATGAAGAAGTCTTAGAATGTGGTTTACCTGGATACTATGTTCCTCCCCAATTACGTGGTGATGATACTCCTTTTTGTGCGCCTACAAACTCATCTAGTAAACCAGCTAATGGATATTGGGGAAGAGATCATGGTAATGATAATGGTATACCTCCTGATGGGTTCACTAGAACCTTAAGAGGAGTTTATCCTGCAGGAGGAACATATGACGACGAAAGTTTTTCAGGTCAAGTAAACGGAGATGGATTTGAAGGACAAGGGATAACTCCGATTATGTTATCATCTTGGATGCATTTTATGAATGCTGAAGTTGCTGTGAGCACCGGTGGAAATCCAACAAATGAAACCTTAATAGCCTTAGAGCAAGCTTTAAATAAAACTGACGACCTTGGTGGGCCCTTATTGAGCAGTGATGATATTACCGCATATGTTGCTGCATTTACATCTGATTGGAATGCCTCTAGCTCACTATCTAATAAACTTGATATGTGGGCAACTGAGTATTTTATTGCTTTGACAGGAAATGGAATTGATGCTTATAATTCCTATAGAAGAAATGGATATCCAACTTCACTTCAACCTAATGTTGAACCTGATCCTGGACAATTTCCACTTTCTCAATATTATCCTGCTAATTATGTGAATACTAACAAGAATGCAACACAGAAAACAGCAAAATCTGAACGTGTATTTTGGAATTCTAATGGACCAACTAACTTGAAATAATTAAAATGAAAAAAATAATATACCTTTTAAGTTTAGTAATTGTATTTCATTCTTGTGAAGAGCCTGACAATACAGTGAACTTTGTGCTTGACAATTTTGATAAAGGCGCAGTAATTAGAACTATCAATACTGATGGTGATTTTAATTTCTATAACCAAAGTACTTCGGTTTTTACTGCAGAAATAGAAGAACACGATTCAGAAAATGGTGATTTAATGGAAAATGTGGAAATTTATCTCTCGGTAGATGGGGGATCAGAGGTTCTATATAGAACTCTGCAGCCAGGTGAATTTTCAACCGGCCCTACAGGACTTCCTAGGACAACTTTTCAAGTACCACTAAATGATGTTGAAAATCTAATTGGTTTTATAGGTGGAAGTACTGTTAAAATAAGATTAAAATTAAATCTGAATAATGGTAAATCTTACTCTGAGGAACAAGTTACAGGCTCTATGACTGGATCATACTTTTCATCACCTTTTGTTTATAATAAGATTGTTTTATGCAATGTAACTGATGGGTCTGCGGTTCCAGGAATCTACACAGTTAAAATGCAAGATTCTTATGGGGATGGCTGGCAAGATAGTAGAGTTAAACTTACCGTTGATGGAAAAGTTTATTTCTTTGCAATTCCAAGCCCATATACAAGTGGTATTGAGATAAATAAAACACTTGAAAGCTATACTGGTGATGATAATGCGGGTTATTCGACAATTACTATTCCCACAAATTCATCAACTATGAAATGGGAATGGATAGTAGGGAGATATCCTGAAGAAACATCCTATACCATATCGTATTCTAAATTAGATGGTTCAAGGGCTCAAGATAGTTTTAATGAGGCTAATGGTCCTGGAGGTGAAAAAATCCTTAGTGTATGTCAATAAGTTTTATATAAATAATTAGGATATACGTAACCTCTCCAAAAAGTAGTATCTCCACGAAACTTCCATACAACTTCACCTTCTGGAGTTACTTCCCAATAACCAAAATCACCTTCACAAATTAATGTATTCCCGTTGGGCAGTCTAAGCGCACCAGAAATCTTTAAATTAAACAAATCAGAATTTGAATATTTCCAAAAAACTTGTGGTGTTGTCCAATTTTTTGGTTCAATATCAATCTTAGGAGGAAGAATGAATTCATAAACAATTGATAATTCATCTTTTGAACCATTCATATAAATCAAAAAGTGATTTTTTGTTTCTGGATGTAAAGTAACTAAATTAGGATGATGATTATTAAAGAATAGGCGAGTTTCATTTCCATTGTAAGCTTTTGGATTACCAAACCTAAAATTTAAATCCCCCTTTTCAGTGATAGTTGTTTTAGTATCGTATTGATGAGGTATGGCCCATACCTCACTGAAAAAATTTACACTTAAATATATCAAATCTCTTTGCTCATCGTAAAATAGTCCATTTGCATGCATCAAATCTCCATTCTCAATTTGAGAATAATTCAAGTTAATTTTTTCTGGATGTTCTGAAACGATTCCAAAATTTTTTGCTTCAGAATCAAAATCTTGTATCAAATGATCTACACTTCTCCATTCCCAAACTACTGATCTGTCTTCAGGTGTAATTTCTACAATCTTTTCTAAAAAAATATCACCAACACCATCGAAGCCAAGTATTGATGCCTCATCTTCTTTAAATCGTTCCCAAACTAATACTAAAATATTGCCATTTGGTAAAACTTCAAAATCATGATGAGCTAGTTCGTTTTGGGTGTTAATTTTAAAGTCCCATTCTAATATTCCATTAGTATTAAATTTTTTAAGAACCCCTCCATATCCTCCAAAAGAAAAAAAGACTTCATCTGGTTTGAAAATTCCCAATAAACTACCATCTGAAAGTAACTCAATATCATTACCCAGTTTTGAGTCAAAATTCCATGTTTTCAATCGTTCCCCAGTTTTTGAAGTTAGATACACTTTTGATCCTCCATTTTCAATCATAAAAATAGGGTTAGGATCTACATTTTTAGGGCTGTATACTTCAACTTCATTACTAAGCTCAGGAATTGGTAAGAAAATTGCTCGTATGGTTAAATTATTTTTTACCACATGATTGTAGGTTTCAGTTTCAATTCTTTTGCCAGAGACTTCCCAGCAATCAAAATAATAACCTGTTTTAGGATTTGCTTCAAAAAGAATGCTAGTGTTATTATCATAAATTCCTGATTCAGGTTTAACAATACCTTGTCCTTGAATTTTTATTGTAATCGAAAACGAGTTAGTTTCAGTTTGATTAGAATCATGTACACAATTAAGAAATAGACCTATATAAATAAAAGTTATGAAAATAATAGTATATGTAGTTAACGATTTCTTAAGGGATGACATATTAATTTTTTGACAAGTTTAAAATCAACTTGTTATTAGGCAATATTAAATATTTCCAACGAAATGAAATAACACAATGAGAATTAAAGTATTTTTACTAAATGGAAACGTTTACCATTTATGGGATTCGAGCTATTTTAGAAGCCATAAAATCAGAAAAAGCAATTGATAAAGTTTGGCTCTTAAAAGGAGTTAAAAGTAAACTCTATGAACAATTATTATATACATTACGTAATAATAATATTGCCTTTAGTTTTGTTCCTCCTGAACGACTTGAACGTTTTTCTTCAAAAAATCATCAAGGAGCTGTAGCCAGAGTATCTGCTATAGAAACATATGAGATGGAAACTTTAATAGAAGAAATTCTAGGACAAAATAAAACTCCTTTATTTGTGCTTTTAGACGGAATAACTGATACTCGTAATTTCGGAGCTATTCTTCGTTCAGCAGCTGCTGCAGGTGTTGATGCAATATTTATTTCAGCTAGCAGAAGTGCTCCATTAAATGCAGATGTTATAAAAACTTCGGCAGGTGGAGCTTTTAAAATACCAATTGCAAAAGTGCAACACCTTAAGGATGTTATTTATTTTCTTAAAGCTCACGAAATTCAAACCATTGGAGTTTCAGAAAAGGCTAAAGTAACAGTCTACAATATGCAGTTAAAGGGTCCTATTGCATTAATTTTTGGTTCTGAGGATAAAGGAATATCAAATGGTTTGATAAAAATATTAGATAATCAAATAAAACTTCCAATGCAAAACAATATTGAATCACTAAATGTATCGGTAGCTTGTGGTATTGTTTTTTTTGAAATTTTAAGGCAACGAAGCTAGTATAAATCAACTATATTTAATTTATGAATATTCCTTTAGCAGAACGGATGCGTCCAAAAATTTTAACTGATTATTACGGTCAAGAACATCTTGTAGGACCTGAAGGAAGCCTAACTCAAATAATAAAGAATGGGTTTTTTCCTTCATTAATTCTTTGGGGACCACCAGGTACTGGAAAAACAACACTTGCTCACCTTTTAGCTATTGAAAAACAAATTCCATTTTATCAACTTTCTGCTGTTAATACAGGAGTTAAAGAAATCAGAAAAATCATTAAAAAAGCAGAACAATCTGGAGACTTATTTAATGGAAAAAAACCTATTATACTTTTTATTGATGAAATTCACAGGTTTAGTAAATCTCAACAGGACTCTTTACTCAATGCTGTAGAAAAAGGAATAATAACCTTAATTGGGGCTACAACAGAAAACCCAAGTTTTGAAGTTATTAATGCATTACTTTCTCGTTGTCAAGTATACGTTCTAAACCCATTAGAAAAAAAGGATTTAGAAAGCATCTTAGAACGTGCTTTAAATGAGGACAGTGATTTAAAAAAATATAACTTTAAGATAAACGAAACTGAAGCCCTGATCGAATTATCTGGAGGTGACGCAAGGAAATTACTTTCTCTTTTGGAACTTATAATTCAGAGTCAGGAAAAAAAGAGCTTTGAATTGACTAATGCAATGGTGTTTGAAACAATTCAAAGTAAATCAGTCCTTTTTGATAAAAATGGTGACTTTCATTATGATATTGTTTCAGCATTTATAAAGTCTATAAGAGGAAGTGATCCCAATGCAGCTTTATATTGGTTAGCCCGAATGATTGAAGCTGGTGAAGATATTAGTTTTATTGCTCGTCGAATGTTGATTCTTGCTGCTGAAGATATTGGAATTGCAAATCCAACAGCAGTTGTCTTAGCAAATAGTACTTTCCAAGCTGTCAATTCAGTAGGTTATCCTGAAGGAAGGATCCTTCTTAGTGAATGTGCTATATATTTATCAACCTCACCTAAGAGTAATACTTCCTATAAAGCTATTAATGCAGCGATGGAAAAAGTTAAAACTACCGGAAATCTTCAAGTACCTATTCACTTAAGAAATGCTGAAACAAAATTAATGAAAGAACTTGGTTATGGTGAGGGCTATAAATATTCACATGATTATGATAATCAGTTTACTGATCAAGAATATTTACCTGAAAAGATTCAAGGGACAAAACTTTATGACCCTGGAAAAAATAATAAAGAACAAAATATCCGAAATTTCTTAAAGATCCGATGGAAAAATAAATATAACTATTAGTTCTTTTTCCAAAAGAAAGGTGTGAACAGAATTAAGACTGTAAAAAGTTCTAAACGGCCCAAGAGCATTAAGAAACTTGCCCAGATTTGACCCCACTCAGGAAGCGAAGAATAGCTATTACTTGGACCAAAAGAACCAAGAGCTGGTCCGACATTACCCAAAGTTGATGCTGCCAATCCAATCGAGGACTTAAAGTCAATTCCAAAACTACTAAATCCTAAAGATCCAATAATAAAACTGAGCATGTACAAAATAAAAAAGGCTAAAATATTATAAGATATTGAATCACCTACGGTCTTCTCATTATAACGAGCTTGGATAATTGCATTGGGGTGTAAAGCACGTTTAAATTCTAAAAAACCGTTTTTAATCATCAAAAAATGTCTAACGACTTTAATTCCACCAGAAGTAGAACCTGAAGAGCCTCCTAAAAACATTAATACAAAAAAAACAATAGTAATAAAAGGTGTC
>MDTG01432267.1_pt1 | contig 15237 bp, 10 predicted proteins | sample 811421 | NCBI WGS metagenome assembly MDTG01 (sample SAMN05326645, study PRJNA326480) | marine metagenome | isolation source: seawater | place: Pacific Ocean: South East | collected 2011
CATGCCGGGTTGCGTGAACAGGAGCGTCCAAGCCAATCGGAGCCGATCATAGGCCTCTGATTCTTCAGGCCACCCTGCTTGACGGAGTTCGCCGTCCGGGCAAACATTCATCGAACCCTCGTGCCGATCGGTCAAAAATCGGCCCACATCGAGGTTGCCGAGGAAGGTCGACATCTGGCCACCCGGGTAGATGTCGGCGACTGCGGCCGCTTGATTGACGGCATCGGCAACAGACACCGTGTCGTAGACGAATGCGTCTCGGATCGTCCAGTACAGCGGGAAGTCGAATTGCCCATGAAGCAGGTGCGGACCAATGGAGGCATTGATTGCATCGGCGCCGTCAAAGGTTTCACCGATGAGAATAAACTCGAAGCCGGAACCGGGTGGAGAGAGGTTCGCATCGAGGGTGCTGCGCAGGTTGAACAGCACGGCCTTTGACATGTGCTTGGCTGCGTCAACGCGCAACCCATCCAGCTTTCGATCACGGGCCCACTCGAGGGCCATGTCCACCACGGTGTGCGCCACCGCTGCTTGGCTGTGGTCCCAGTCGGGGAGGTAGTTGGTGAACCAGCACTCCTCAGGAATCCGATCCCAGTTGCTCACACCATCACCGCCGCGGTCGTTGCACACTGCTGTAGGGTGAAAGCGATCGTCATCGGCTGCGCTGGGATGGTTGTCGTGGACATGGTTGCCAACCCAGTCCATGATGACCCGCATCCCGCGGTTATGGGCGGCTTCGATGAGCGCATCCAGCGCATCGACGTCACCGAGGTGAGGATCGACTTTGTCGTAGTCTGTGGGCCAGAAGCCGTGGTAGCCCGAGTAGGTTGCATTGCAGTCACCGGGCCACGCGTCGCTGGGTGCGGATTGAGGGTTGGACAGCCACAGTGTATTGATGCCCAAGTCGCCCAAAAACGGGAGGCTTGCGTGGAGCCCTGCAATGTCTCCGCCGGCCCAGTCGGTGATGGCATGTGTTGTATTGGCGCTGCCGTCATTGTCGGTGTTTCCGTTGGCCACCCGATCGATCAGAGCGTGGTAGATGACGGCCTCGGCCCAGTCAAATCGGTCCGTCCATATCGGTGTAGCGACCGGCGCGGATTGGCCGCCTTCTTGGTCTTCTGCGGTGATGACAATGTGGTGCCTTTGGTTGGGCTCGGTGGAGTGTTCCACGTGAAACACTCCATCGACTACGGCGTGTTGTTCTTGCTCGCCGTCAATGGAGACGCGGATCGTCTCGACCGGAAAGAGTCCGTCGGTGACCCGCCCATGAATTGCAACGCGCTCGTTGTCTTGAATCACCTCATCGATGCTCACGACGGGCTGGGTGCAATCCGGTACCACAACCATCGATGCGCAGTCAGAGGCCTCTGGGCTGCACTCTTGGCTCCAGTTTGATTCGTAGGCTGTCGAGTACTCGCACAGCGCCAAATTCGCGGAAGGGTCGCATACTGGAACCTCGGCTTGATCGTAGGTCCAGTTGGTGACCTCGGTGAACATGTATGGGTGCGCCCCGGGCGGAAGTTCCACCTCGACTTGCCATGTGTTTTCACCGGTTGTGACCAGCGGATGTCGGGTCGGGTCCCAATTGTTGAACGGTCCAATCAGGCCCACGCCGTCGAGCGCCTGATCGGCGGTGTATTCAAACACCGTTGCGCACAGCTCCGAGGATGACTCGGGGTCAGAGGAGACGGAGTCTGTGGTTTCGGCCGGCTTCGAACAGCCGACGGTGCATAGAACTATCCAGAAGAGTCGCACAGGTCTTGCTCCACGACGACCGTACCCGTGACGGCGCGATTCTCCAGCAGTGCATGGGCGGCTGCAAGCGATGTCATTGGGAGAATGCGGTCGACGACCGGTTGAACTGCACCGGCCTGAACGGCGGTCCAAGACTCACGCATTTCGTGCATGGTTCCCATTGTGCTGCCAAGGAGACTGAGTTGTTTGAAGAAGAGGACGCGCAGGTCAATTGCGGCCTCATGGCCCGAAGTGGCGCCGCAGGTAACCAGCGTGCCGCCGCGGGCCAAGCACCGAATTGACGATTTCCATGTGCTGGATCCGACATGATCGATGACGATGTCGACGCCACGCTTATTTGTCCAAGCTCGAACCTCGTCTTTCGCGGAGTCGTACGACCAGGCGTGCGTCGCGCCCATTTCGAGACAACGGTGTCTTTTTTCTACTGACGAGGCGGTTACAGCCACTTCAGCCCCGTGCATGGCTGCAATTTGAATGGCCAGGGAGCCGACCCCAGAGGCCCCCGCTTGCACGAGTACGGTTTGTCCAGACTGGATGTTTGCTCGCCCCACGAGCATGTGCCATGCGGTGAGGAGGCTGAGGGGGAGGGAGGCGGCCTCAGCGGGATCGAGGGGACAGGGCAGCAGGTGAGATGTTGGCACCACCAACCGCTCGCGCATCCCCCCGTTGACGGTTTCCCCTCGGATGGCGTAGCGCCGGCACAGATCATGGCGACCGTTGGCGCATGTTGGGCATGCCTCACACCCAAAACCGGGGTGCAGCACCACTCGCTCGCCGGTATCATCTCGGATCCCTGCAATGTCCGATCCCGGAATTAAGGGCAGCGGAAAGTGGTGTGAATCCACGCCTCGTCGGACCCAAACATCGAGGTGATTTAGGCCCACATGGGTGACGTGAACCAGCACCTCGTCGGCTTTCGGTACGGGGTCAGGTACATCCACGATTCGAAGAACTTCAGGGCCACCGTGCTGATCGATTCGGACTGCTTTCATGCGAACGATTTATGATGCAGACCATGGCCGTCAATCGCCCAAGCTCAGAACAGTCAGCATTCTTGCGAATTCTTCGCTGGTTCTTCCGCAATCAGTCCAGCCCAGTTCGGGCCCTCGAGAGTGCCCTTCGGCTCAGACGATCGATGCGAATCATCGTCACGGGCTCGGTCATGATTTTGCTGCCGTCAATGTTGCTCGCCTATTTCGGAATCGTTTCGATTCAGAGTGAGGAACTCTCGGCCATGAACGACATCCAGAAGCAGGCCGACGGGGTCGCAGGTTCCTATGTTGCGCAGGCAGAGCGAGCGTTTGGCTATTTCGAGGCATCGGTGATTGACCGACTTGAAGCCGGTCGAAGCCCGCTTGAAGCGGCCAGTGAGCTGCATCCAAACTTGTTGATATCACTGAAGCTGGACAGGAATCTTGATGTGGTGGCACCGTTTTATCGGGGTCCAACCAGCCGGTTCGAACCAGTCGAGTACCTGTTTGACGCCGATGTTCGCACCGCGATTGCTGCGGAGCGGCGTGGAGAAGAAAGCGGAGTCGTGTCGTCGCTGTATTCTCGGGCAAGCCGTACTGTGAACTCGGATCAAGTCAAGGCCCGGATGCGCTTCGATCGCGGCCGTGTGATGCTGAATTCGGGGCGCCGTGCGGACGCCCGTGCGGTTCTCGATGACATTCAGCAGCTGTACGGAGACATCCGTGACCCGTGGGGCTTCCGGATGGAAGACCTGATCGAGTTGTTGCAGGCCGAGGAGCGGATCGGCAGGGAGCCGCTTCGAGGCGCCGAAGATCTCCGGGCGCTGATCGATCGGCTCATGGACCAGCGATGGGCCATTGGCGAAGGTGGAGAAGGTGCAGTGGCACGGAGGGCTTTGTCACGTTTAGAGCCGTTCGCGGATGCGGAGTGGGCTGCATCGACCCGGGCTCGAATCGATGATCGCATGCGCATGCAGTTCTGGACCGAAGCCCTGTTGCCTGAACTCGACAGCGTTCTGGTTGGACAAGGAACTCTGCGGGTGGACAAAGGCAAGATTCGGTGGGTTCAGGGGGAGCGCGGCTTGTGGGCGCTCACGTGGTGGGACGAGAACTTGTACGCCTTCGCACTCGATCGCATCACTCTTCTTGAGGATGCTCGCGCCCTCGCCGACGACATCGGAGCGCCGGGGTCTGCGGTTCGCGGAATGTTGGTTGGGCCCAATGACCGAATGCCGGACGAAATCTTAGTGCGTCGATCTCTTGTGCCTTGGTTGGTCGGGTGGTCCATGGTGGTTGTGCCGCGGGATGCTGTCGCCCTTGCCGCCGATCTTGAGTCCCAGCGCAGTCGCCGAATCGGCATCATTTTCCTTGCCGTGACCCTCATTGGTGTCGGCGCCCTCTCGACGGCACGGTTTGTGAGCACGGAACTGGAGGGCGCGCGAGTCAAGGCAGACTTCGCCGCGAATGTCTCGCATGAACTTCGGTCGCCCATTACCCAGATTCGCCTAAAAGCCGAGAGCTTGATGCTCGGGTTGAGCGATACGGAAGAAGAACAGCAGCGGGATTACCGAGCGATTGTGCGGGAGTCAGAGCGGCTCAGCCGATTGGTGGACAATGTGCTCGATTTCTCGGCGATAGAGCGTGGAGCGAAGACCTACGCACTGATTCCGGGCGACATCGGTGAGTCTGTCCGATCGGCCATTGACGTTGTTGAGGGTTCTGCTGAATTGGTGGATCGTGATGTCTACCTTTCGATCGAACCGCACCTCCCTCCGGTGGCCCATGACCCCGACGCGATCGCACAGTGCGTGATCAATCTCACCAGCAATGCTGCAAAATACTCGGATCCCGGGGCGCCCGTTCGCATCAAGGTGAAACGCCGCAACTCCGGGGTCCAGATCGATGTCGTTGACGAGGGAATCGGCATTCCCGAGTCGGATTTAGAGCAAATTTTTGAGCCATTCTTTCGCGGCGGAGATGCTTCGGTGCGTCGACGAAAAGGCACAGGAATCGGCTTAGCGATTACTTTCTATATCGTATCGGCTCACAATGGCCGGGTGGACGTGGTATCCAAGCCTGACAAAGGAAGTACGTTTTCATTATGGTTCCCTCTGCTGATGAGAGAGCCTTCGAATCGACAAGGAGCATGACATGGCGCGAATTCTGTTCGTGGAAGACGAAGCAGAGGTACTTGGCACCCTCAAAAAGTACTTCGAGCGGCAAGGGCACATCGTTCACGGTGCTCGCACGGGTGAGGATGCCCTTGAGATCGTCGACAAGTTCCAGCCCGACGTGGCTGTGCTCGATGTGATGCTTCAAGAAGGCCCTGCGGGTCCCGATGGGATGAACGGCTTCGAGATCTGCTCGGCCCTTCGTGATCAAGGATTTCATCGGCCAATCCTGTTTCTGACGGCCCGAACCAGCGAAGAAGACAAGATTGTTGGATTCGATGCTGGCGCAGACAACTACGTCACCAAACCCTTCTCGTTGCCGGTCTTGGAAAAGCGAATTGAGGCCATGCTGAAGCGAGTGGGCGGTGCGCGGTACCTGTACCACTACGGAGACATCAAAGTGGAGTTGGGACCCAACGATATGGCCATTCACCATCCCGATGGGGACGAGCCGTTGTCCAAACGGGAGGCAGCACTCCTGAAGTTCTTCATCGAGAACAAGGGGTTGATCCTCAGCCGCGATACCCTGCTTGAGCGTGTGTGGGGATACCGGGCGGGTGTCGCCACGCGAACGGTGGATACCCATGTGCTGACTGTTCGAAAGAAACTTCGCGACAACGCGCAAGAGCCGCAATTTATCCGGACCCTTCACGGTGTCGGGTACCAATTCATCGGTGAGGAGAACTGAGTGCTCGCCGCTTGGCTTACCTTGTTCGTGGCATGGGGCGGTACCCCGCAAGAGTGGTCCAGCGCCTACGATGCACGACTGAGTCAGGCCCTTGGGTCGGAGCCCAGCGAGGCGATCGCCGTTTACGAGGCGTTGATCTCACAGATTCCTGCACAAGAGGAACAGCGTGGTGAAGTGCTCTATTGGCTGGGACTGGCTCGATGGTCAGCTGGCGACCTCGCCGGGGCCCGTAGAAGCCTCGAGTCTGCACTTCCGTACCGCTCCAGCCGTGACCGCGCGCGGGGACTGCTGGGTCGAATCTCACTTCGGGAGCAGGCGATTCAGCGGGTGCCATTTACACAAGACTATCGACTAAACTCCCTGCCGTGGGTTCGCGGCTGGGAGCGGGGAACGGATACGGACTTGAGTGTCCAAGATGGGCCCGATGGTCGGGCACTGCGATGGAACACCGAGTTGCTCGATGGCCAGACGGACTTCATCGCGTTCGGTTTCAACACCGACGGGTCGCGGATCACCAGCGTGTCCATGAAACTTCGGTCGGACTCTGTTCCGGCCAAGGTCCGTCTGGTTCTTGAGGACGCCGATGGCGATGTCTGGCTGTCGGAAAAGCAGACGATCCGGATGGGGCGGTGGACCGAGGTGTCTCTGCCCATCAAGGCCTTTGTTTCGCCCACCGACGGGTCGCCGGTCGATCCGAGGACCATCGAGTCGCTGACGTTGCAAGACCTCACCGCCTTGCACACGGACTCCCGCGGGATGAATACCGTGTGGCTGGACGACCTTAGCGTTCGATGACTTCGTCGGTTGTCTCGTGGCCAAAGAGGTCATCGAGACTCAAGTCCTGATCGTCGATGAGTTTCACCCGCTTGCGACTGAAGATGGCCTCGACCGGTCCCGATATTACATAGCTGCCCAGCAAGAACACGAAGGCTGTGGACACCCGGTAGCGAACCGCGATCAACAGGAGCATCCCCCAAAACAGCGCAGACAAAATCATGGTCCCGCGTGACAAGCGCAGTGTTTTTGGAGTGCGGTATGGGATCGAGCTGACCATGAGCAGCGAGAGCACGATTGCCAAGGACCAAACGTTCCATGGATGCTCAACACCCACGCGGCCCGAGGCCGCATGGGCCATCACGGCAGCGGCAACCATGCCGCCTGCCATGGTGATGGTCAGGCCCTCGGAGTGATTCGTTGGGGATTCAGTGTCTGCGGCGCAGTTGAATCGCGCCAATCGGAAGGCCCCGCAAAGAATGAAGCCGAATGAACCAATCAAGCCCCACACACCCAGCGAATGGATGCCCCAAGCGTACAACAAGACGGCCGGGGCGATCCCGAAGCTCACCACATCGGCCAGCGAGTCGAGTTGAACACCGAAATCCGATCCGCGGCCTGTGATTCGGGCCACGCGACCGTCGAGCATGTCGAAGACAGACGCAAACAAGACCATCATTGCGGCGTGATAGTGGTTCGGTTCGCCTTCCACGCCGGTTGACAGCACGATGCTGTAAAGCCCACAGAAGATGCCGGCGGACGTGAACCAATTTGGGGGATTAAGGAAATGGCGAATCATGATTTATCTGGATGACAGCGAGCTTTTCACCAAACAGTGTACGGTCAGGTGAACCCGCCGACAAGCCGCTTTAGAGGGTGCTGACAATCAAAGCATTGTGCAAAGCACGCTCCGTATCCGCTGCATGAGAACGATCAACCAAGAACGAGAGGGTTTGACCGTGCGACCACCAGCAGACATCAGGGTCAATCGCAGTCACAGCATGGACCGCTCGCTCAAACACCGCTGGATTCGACACGGCCTCGCGACCAATGGCGCTGACGGTTGCGATGGGTCGAGCGGGGACGGCCCACGTGGCGAGGGGCGGCAAGTTGCGTTCGTCGACGAGGGTCCGGCCGTCGGGAAGCCTCCCGCGGATTGAACCATCGAATTCAGCCAGTGGCGCCTCCGGCGGGACCAAACACAAGCCAATGTCGGCGGCGATTCCAACGATGTTGGATGAAGGAGGCGTCGGAACAACCCGGGTTCCCGATCCGGATGGTTTCGCGGTGGCGCTGGCTGACAGGGTGACGCCATGAGTCTTGGCTTGGTGAAGTGCCTCAGCAAGAAGCACTTTTGATCCCGCCTGCGCCATGTCGATTGCGGAATCCAAGGGCAGTTCGTCGATCTTCGACGCCGCCGAAACCGTCCGTGGGTCAGCGGTGTAGACCCCGTCGACGTCAGAGCAAATCTCACAGTATTCAGCGCCCAATGCTGCAGTTAGCACCACCGCGGTGGTGTCGGACCCACCCCGTCCAAGTGTGGTGACCTCGCCGGTACGGCTGACGCCCTGAAAGCCGGCAACGATGGCGATTTGCCCCTCATCGAGGGCACGCTGAATCCGATAGGGTCGAACTTCCTCCACCGCTGCATTGACATGACGGGTATCCGTGATGATGCCCGACTGAGAGCCTGTGAAGGATTGGGCTGGCTCGCCGAGCTCCTGAATTGCCATGGCCAATAGGGTCATCGAGACCCGCTCGCCCACGCTGATCAGAAGGTCCAGTTCCCGCCGTCCGGGACTGGGACTGATTTGCTCCGCGAGGGCAAGCAACTCGTTGGTGGTGTTTCCCATCGCCGAGACGACAACGACCACGTCAAAGCCGCTCCGCCGTGTCGCTACGATGCGCGCTGCGACCGCGCGAATCCGTGTCACATCCGCGACGGATGAACCGCCATATTTTTGTACTACACACGCTCGGCTCACCGAACCCTCCGCGAAAGTGTGCTAACCGGAGGGCATGGATGCACCCACGCGAATGCTCATAATCTCCACGCATTGGGACGGATCGCCGGCCGACCCTGCCGACCAAATCACTGTGGCATGGACTGACCGAGGCGCGGTCATCGAACTGCGGGTGGACGCTCCCTTTTACGGTGAGCCCGCGGCGCCGACCGGTCCAAAAGGTCCGACGGATCGGCTGTGGGAACACGAGGTTGTGGAGGTGTTCATTGGGGGAACCGACGCGCGGTACACTGAAATCGAGCTGGCGCCGAGCGGCCATCACCTTGTGCTCCAACTCGATGGAATTCGGCAACCTGTCGCCACATGCCTCCCCATCGAGTTCAAGGCCTTTGTCGTTGGAGACCGATGGACTGGCGTGGCTCGGGTCTCCCGAACGTTGATGCCACCCGGACCTTGGCGGGTCAATGCGACCGCGATTCACGGTTCCGATGACCATCGGGTGTACCTGTCGATGCATCCGCTCGCGGGCAGTGAGCCTGACTTTCATCAGCCCAGCCGGTTTCAACCCTTGCCCACCTGACCGTTAGTTTTTGTTCTTCGATTCATCCATTTGTTTGGACAATTCCTGCTGGTACGTGGCGTACAAGGCATCGATGTCCGATCGCGGCTCAATAACTTCGTCTGCCATCGCGTTTTCGGCCCGCTCCCGCTCGACGGCTTTTCGCAGGCACATGAGTGCCTGAATGTAGAGATCGAGTTCCGCGTAGCTCTGCGCAAGCGCAATCAAGCCATCGACGCCCACGGTGGCTTCGAAGGGCACGAGCGGTACCTTGCCGACCGACTCATTCAGCATCAGCACGTTTTCGTCGCCGGTCCACGTGTAGAGGTTCAGCGGCGCTGAATACTCCACTCTCATGTTGTCGTCAGTATTGCGCTCGACGCCCTCCGCCAGCTCTTGCAGGCGCGGTTGGTCGAGGCGATAGCGGGCCAAGATGTCGGTTGCGGAGTCGATACCAATCTCGAGCAGGCTGGCCTTCAACTTGGGATTTGAGTCAATCTGGGCCTGAAATTTCGCCAAGTTCATGTCCAGTGGTTCTTCGGAGCCCACCAAGACGAGGTCAGCATCTGAGATGGTCGAGTACAAGTGAACATACGGGTACGTGTCGGAGAAGGTTCCGAGGAGAGATCGCAGATCGGCCGTGTCCATTCCGTATATTTGTATCCACTGCGACCAAATTCCGCCCCGCTTCAGCTTGCGCTTGCCCATCTCGAAGTACTCACGCGTGAAGAGGTTGGACACGCCAGTCAGCCATGGATTTGAGGGTTCGGCGACAATCAGGTCGTAGTGCCCGTCGGGAGTGAGATTGAGGTGGTTTCGCGCGTCGTTTACTTTCATGACGACCCGCGGATCCTCGAGGGGTTGATTGTTCCAGTCGTCGAAGAAGTGGGAGGCTTCAATGATTCGCTCTTCGATCTCAACAAGGTCGATGACCTTTGGACTCGTGTGCAGCGCAGCGGCTCCGGCCGAGTAGCCCGCGGCGAGACCGAGCATCATGACCGTCTCAGATTGCGGCCGGTAGAAGTACGGCATGTGGGAGACCAACACCTGGGTGGGCATGTCGGCCTTGGATGATGCGTCGATCTTTCCGTTGTTTGCCAGCCAGACGTCTCCCGTCTTTTTGTTCTTGGCCACGGTGACAACGCTCGAAAGTCCTTCGGCGTAGTACATCAACTCGTACGGGGCCACGGTCGACTTGTAGACCGCATCCCGTGTTCTGATGTCCATGTTGTAGACGTATTTGTAGGTTCCAGCCGTCATTTGCAGCGGGTTCCACGGTGCCGCACCAAGGTGGACGACGGAGGCAAGAATTAGCCCTCCAGCGAGCGCCTTCGGGATTCGCTGCGCATCGCCTTTGGCCGCACGGAAGTACAGCAGCACCGCCAAGAGTACGTTCATGGAGATCGCCAGCAGAACCGTTCCCTGCACAAAGAGCCACGGCAAAAAGAGCAGTCCGCCAAGGCCCGCACCCAAAATGGCCCCCACGGTGTTCCATCCGTACAAGCGTCCAACCGGCTTGCCAAGCGCCAGTTGTTCGCCTGCGGCAGCGCGCACGAGCAGTGGAAACGCAACCCCCATCAACATCGCAGGCGGCACCATCACGAGCATCGCCAAAAACAGCTTACCGGCCCAAAGCAGCAGGCTGGATGCGCTCATGGTGTCGTAGACGACCACAAACAACCAAGGGAGTTCTTTGTACAGGTACATCGCACTCCACGTCAGGAGTGCGATCCCAGCCTGCAGTCCCGCCAGGGCAAATAGAACACGCTTCACGCCTCCTCGGGCGTACAGTCGATCCGCGAGACCACCGCCCAGCCAGCCACCCGACCCGATGCCCAGCAGGAAGCTGAACAACATCACGGAGAATGCGTACGCGCTGGCGCCGAGGATCAGGGCCATGAGTCGGAACCACGCCACCTCGTACAGCAGACTGGAGAAGCCCGCGAGCATGGCAACAAACCCCAGAGTGCTCAGGGACCAGCCGGTGGCGTCGACTTCGGGTTCCGATGGTTGCGTGCCGAGGCGATCGACCGAGTTCGACAGCGCGAGGGCGGCGAGGCACAAGAGAACATTCGCTGCCGCTGTCACGGCCGTGGTCAGCTGAAGGCCGATGGTCGGCAAGAGATAGAAGCCGGCGAGGCCCGTTCCCATCACTGCACCGATGGTGTTGGCGCCGTAGAGTCGCCCGATGCGAGCTCCGGACTCTTCCGATGTGGTGGTCGCAAAGCGACTCAGGAGCGGCAGGGTCATTCCCATGCAGAACGTGGGCGGAAGCAACATGGCACCCAACAACACAAATTGAAACGTTCCAAAGGCTGCAGGGGTGGGGTCAGCCCAGTGGTAAAACCCCATGTAGACCGGCTTGACGAGATCAACGAGCCAAGGAAAAGCGAGCGCGTACAGCCCGATGAATGCTTCCAGCAGGGCGTAGGCCCGAATGGGCCGGCTGATGCGGTCGGCCCAACGAGCGCCGCCGAACCCACCCAAGGCAAGTCCGGTCATGAATGCGGCCAAGACTGTCGATACAGCCACCTGACTGGTGCCGAAGATGAGGTGCAGTTGGCGCTCCCAGATGGTCTCGTAAACAAGCGATGTGGCGCCTGATGCAAGGAAAAGGGGAACGAGCCATCGGATGGCCCGTTCACGGCGAAATTCTGCGAGTTCCGGATTCATGCCAGGCGTGTATCACCTGCGAGGGTATGGCGGGGATCAGCGGATGGATTAGGCTACCAGCATTCCTTGGAATCCCGCGCCAATGTCCTCATCCATACTCCCCCATACCAAACTCGATTGGACCATCTCGAAACTTGAAGAGAAGGTGTCGAGTCAGCCCGAAGACCTTGATGCTCGCTTGGAGCTCGCACGATGCATGCTCAGTCGAGGGTGGATGCATGAAGGTGGCGAGGCGGATTGTGCGGCGGCGTTGCAGGGTGCACGTCGCGTGCTTCAGGAGGACCCCACGTCCGTTCTCGGACTCGTGGTTGCGGGCGCGGCGCTTGTGGGCATGGGTCGTCCGGAGGCGGCCGATAAATACCTTGGCCAGGCCGCCGGTATCGAACCCGATCGGCCCGACCTCAACCTCGCGTTGGGCGCTCTGGCCATGGCCATGGGTGACCACGGCCGAGCAGTCCGGTGGTACGAAGTGGCTTGTCGCGCGGCATCGGAAGCATGGGAGACCCACCTGATGCTCGGGCAGGCATTGATGCGTCTCGCAAAGACTCAAGATCCTCGTCGACCCATTGAGCGCGCTTCGTATCATTTTGTGCGGGCCATGCGGCTGGAACCGACCCCCGATCAGCACCCGCGGCTGCTCAGGGACATGGGCGTATGTTGCATGCTGACGGGGCGAACAAAAGAAGCACAACGCTTTTTCATTCGTCTTCGGGAAAATCCCGATCACGCCGCCATTGCGAAGTTTCATCTTGGCCAAGTGGCGTATGAGTCGGGGAAATACAACAACGCTGTGCAGCACTTTCGAGCGTACCTTCGGGAACGGCCGGATGACTGCAATGTTCTCGCGCGGATGGCGATGGCGTTCTTTCAGATGGGCGACTTCAACAAGGCCCGAGAGGCCTGCAATCAGGCGCTTCTTGTCGAGCCAACCCACCTGCAAGCCCGGTACGCCCTTGGGTGTACCCTGCTCGAAGAGGGCGATACGGCTGAGGCGACCAAGGTGTTTCGCGACGCGTTGTCTGACCACCCAGAACACATGCCCTCGTACGTGGAGATGGTTCGGTCTCGGCGGCACACGCAAGACTCTTCTTGGTTGGTTGGCGCACTCCAAGCGGAGGTGGGCACGTTTGACCGTCTTCCACCCGGCGGTTCGGTCGACGCGCGCGGGGTGACTCGACAGCGCATTGAGACCATTTTGGAGGAACTGCGCGATGTTGGTCCGAGCATGTTGGCGACCATCTTGAGCGCCATCGACCGTACCCAAGATGAAGGACTTCGGTTTCAGTTGTGGGAAGCGGCCTGCACCATGGTTCTCGGTGCGGTTGCCGATGCGGCATCATCGCGACTTCGTGAGCCGTCTCGGCATTACGGACCCGGCCTCGGCCTCGAGGCCCTCTCTGCCGCTGCAGTGCTGCCTGAGCCGGTGCTCACGGCAGGCCTCAAGCTGGATGAGTCAGACCTTAAGAAAGCGGCGGTAGACCGGCACAGCCCAGCCGACGATGTTGCGGCTCATCGGGACAACATCGCGACCGAGCGGAAGCGGGCGCGGGCCTACCAAGCGCTCTTGTTGCTGGCCATTGGTGTTCGGCGAAGCACGTCGGGAAAGTCGCTGTTGGCGCGTTGGGCTGTTGACGCCGATTCTGACCTTGCGGCTGCGGCATGGGCGGGTCTGGCCATGTACGGTGAGCCAATCGCGACCGCTAAGCTCGCGGCAACGGCCAGTGAGTCGGGAGCCAATGCGCAGGTTCAGCGGTTCCTCTCCTACGTCGTTCCGCCAGCAAAGGCGGCCGGTCCTCAAAAAGTTGAACGTGCTGACGCAATACGATGCACAACCTGTGGCCGTTCCAGCACAGAGGCCGACTACTTAATGTCGGGTTCGGATGCTGTGGTTTGCGATCGATGCGTGATTCAGATTGGTCAGCATCGGAGGAGCTTGTTGGCGGATGAACGATCGAACTGCACCCTGTGCTCGCGAACTCATTTCGAAGCACGGGGCGTCTACAGCTACAACGGTGTGGATGTCTGCAGTGAGTGCCTTGACCTGTCCTTGGGCCAACTGGAACGAGAGGAAGTCGACCGCTTTTTAGCGGCGTGGTGATCACTCGTCGGGTGGGCGCGGGATCAACTCGGGCGCACCGCCTTGGCACGATGCGCGCGCCAAGTAGGTGGGGTAGTCAAAATCGGGGCTGTTGGCCTCATCGTGGCAGCCAGTGCAGGTGGCTTCGGTGATGGCAACGGCTTCAACGGACGTGTTGTTTGGGTGACCCCCCAAGGGGCCGTGGCACATTTCGCACTGCACGCTCTTGTACTTGCGAATATTGGTCGTGGACAGCTCGCCAAATCCGCCCGCTTCGCCGTATCCAGTGGTGTGGCACGCGATGCATTCAGGGTTCTCCGTCTCGCGCCGTTCGACCAACACTCGCCAAGCGCGCGCGTGGCCGGTGAGGGTCCATCGTGCAAACTCATCGGAGTGGCAGTTCACGCACGATCCGGAAGACGCGTAATGAGGCCCTTTGTCGGGCACCACGGATGCGGCTTTGGTAGCACGCGCTCGCTGCTCGATTCGGTAATCACTGAGCCGGCTTGCCACCGGCCCCTCGCGGTCGAGATCGCCGCTCAAGGGAATGGTGTTGACCAAGCCGAGGTTGCGGCCTGCCCCTGAATCAGAAAAGGCATCGACACCACCGCGGCGCACCGACGCGAGCCGTGCTCGCCACTCGGGAGGATCTGGGTACAGCAGCAGGGGCTGATGGGCCGCTGTTGCCAGCCGCGCATGCACCACCTGTAGATAGCGACCCCGGTCGGGCGTTTCGATCACCACACGTTCAGAGCGGCCCAACGGTGGGTCGGCATAGGCCTCTCCGCGTGTTGAAAAGACGGCACTCAGACCGTCAATAGCGGCCACGTTGCTCGCGTCTCCGTCCGAGACATTGCCCGCTGCAATGATCCAGTCGAGGTCCTCTGGCAGGAGCGGGAGCGTTTTATGCACCGCCTCTACCGGGTCGCGATACCCGACGGACTTGGTGCCTTGAGGGGGGGCACTCAGTGCAATGACGCCGATTCGCATGCCCCCGCGTTCCAGTACGGCAAAACTGGGAAGAACATTGGCACCAGAGGACGGTTCAATCCATGTCGCACTCGCGACCGGGAGCGTCGACTGAGACGCGATGGCTTCGATGGACATCGCCACGAGGTCACTGGGCCCAGGGATCCACAAATCCACGCCGACCATCTTGCTCATCCGGAGCATCTCGGTCGCTCGTGCCAGAAGCTCGTCGCCGCGGGATGTTGAGATTCCTTTGACGAGCGTGTCGCCGAGATCGAGATGGAACACCGGAGCAGACGACTCCTCTCGAAGTCGGTCCAGTTGGGTATGCCTTCGCTCAAAACCGCCATACGGCAAGGTGGGGCATCCGCACGGTTCGAGTTCGCCGCGGACCTCTCCCACGATCGCGAGTGTCAGATCGCGGTGAACTTCTTCGGGCCCTCGAGGAACCTCGGTTGCGTTTTTGGGGTCGGGAAGTTTTGGTAAAGTTGAGGTTATAACTGGATAAACGGGATCATAATCCTCATTGCAAGCCACAGCCGTCAGCATTCCGATAAGGAATGCGACTGAAAAGAACGTGTGTTGGCCTACAGTTCTCATTTACATTGGCAGTGTAGTCAACCAACCATGGGGACA
>MDTG01136868.1_pt1 | contig 15236 bp, 11 predicted proteins | sample 811421 | NCBI WGS metagenome assembly MDTG01 (sample SAMN05326645, study PRJNA326480) | marine metagenome | isolation source: seawater | place: Pacific Ocean: South East | collected 2011
AGCAGGTATAATAGCCAAGGCTTTTCCTCCAATCAAACCAGATTCATAGATTTGCGCAATGCTATTTTTAGAAAAAGGAAAATCGTTTTCTACCCTAAAAGTGACAAAAATTTTACCACTGGGAAACATCAACTTGCTATTCTCAACAGATCCTACTTCATAACCATTTATGGTTACAGGTGTACCATTTAATAATCCCTCTGTGTTGTCATATATGCCGTAGAATAATCGGTCAGAAACAAAAACATCATTGGATTTGAGATAACTAAAGCCAATAAAAAATAAGCTTATCCCAAAAATGAAAAGCAAGGCTGTTTTTATTTCATTAGAAAATTTCAAAATCAAAGTATTTTTTCAAAAATACATAATATTTGTGCAGCTCAACAGCCTTATTTAGATTTCATTTCATGAGTTATTGACACTTCTTTGTTGCCCTTAAATGCCTTGATGTAGGCACCTCTGTAGCCTTTTGTAGTGAGTTTGGATACCGCTTTTTTAGCCGTTTTGTACGAAGTAAATGAACCGTAGTAATACCTGTAAAGATTACCCGACTTTAAACGAGATATTTCTGATAATCCCTTAAAATTATACGGTTTTAAGGCCATCTTTTTGGTGCTGGCAGCAATTTGAATTCGGAAGGTAGTAGCAGATGCACTGCTGCTTGTTGTTGACGCACTGGTGGTTTCAACAGGAACCGTATCCATAACAAGACCTGTGAACAAAGTGCCGTCTAAAGAAGATTTATACTGCATGATGGCTTTGGCTATAGCCTTGCTAATTTCGGTTTGTCCTCGCTTTGAATTTAGATACGCACCTTCCTTTGAATTGGTCAGAAAACCTGTTTCGACCAATACACTAGGCATATAAGTGTTGCGAAGTACCAAAAAACCACCCTGTTTTACGCTTCGGTTTTTGCGCTTTAGATATTTAACAAAACTCTGTTGAATATAGTTTGCCGCTTCGATACTTTGGTTGAGATAATCCTCTTGCATCAACACCAAGCTAATAACCGACTCGGGATTATTGGGATCAAAACCGTCATATTTTTGCTCATAATTATCTTCCAAAAATATTACGGCATTTTCTTTCTGAGCAATTCTAAAATTATCCTTGTTTCGGTGTAGACCCAATACAAATGTACCTGCACCATAAGCGTTAGAAGTATGTGCATCACAGTGAATGGAAACAAACAAATCGGCCTTTGCCTTGTTGGCAACATTAGCCCTACCGTTCAGCGTCACATATTTATCTGACTTCCTCGTGTAAACAACCTTAACGTCTTTTTCTTTTTCGAGTATGGCACCAGTCTTCAATGCAATATTGAGCACTATTTTTTTTTCGTAATAGTTATTACCCCTATTGCCTGGGTCTTTACCGCCATGACCTGCGTCAATTACTACTGTAAAAGGCTTGTCATTTTGGGCATACAAATTGCTGCTAAAGCTTAGGGCAGCAACAACAAAAAATAATGCAATTTTAATGAAACGCATTCTGGATAAAATATGTGTATTTTTGAGGCATTCAATCTGATGTCTTTGTCAAAAGTAATACATTATTCTGGCACCTCACATAAATGGCATATTTGCTATCTTATGTTTTTATTTGGCGCCCTCACTTTTGCACAGGAAACAGCTGCTGACGAAGCGGTTAAAGACAGCATAGTGCAAGATAGTGTAGCGTTAAAGGAACCCGCATTAATCGATAAAATTAAAAGACATGCTGATGGTTATATGATTGTCAACCGCAAGGAAAACAAGTTGTATATGTATGACGGGGCTGAATTGTACTATCAAGATACTGAGTTAAAATCGGGAATAATAGTATTAAATTACAATACTAATGAAGTTTCTGCTGGACGTATTAAAGATTCGTTAGGTAATTTAGTGCAGCCTCCCGCTTTTAAGCAAGGTGGCGACGAAGTGTTTCCAGACTCCATACGTTTTAACTTTGACACCAAAAAGGCCATAATCTGGAATTCTAGAAGTGAACAGCAAGGAATGAATGTCAAAGCGACTACAACAAAAAAGCAAAACGACTCGGTCTATTACCTTAAGAATGCCAGGATAACAACCTCGAAAGATGTAGATGACCCAGAATATTACATTCGTGTTAGAACTGCAAAGTTTGTTCCCAAACGCAAAATGATATCAGGTTTGAGTAACCTGTACATTGCCGATGTCCCTACTCCTTTGTTTCTGCCTTTTGCATATTTCCCCATGACACAAAACCGTGCTACAGGATTTTTATTTCCAACCATAGGCGAAAATTTTAACAGGGGATATTTCCTTCAAAATGGCGGATATTACTTTGTGATCAACGACAACCTTGATGTAGCAACACTCGGAGACTATTATACCAATGGAAGTTATGGTTTTCGAGTAGAAAGCAATTACAACAAACGTTATCGCTACAGAGGAAACTTTAGCTTTAGATATGAAAGTTTAATCAATGGGGAGCGCGGACTTCCAAACTATGGTAAGTCTACCATATTCAACCTAAGGTGGTCACACAGCAAGGACAGTAAATCCAACCCGAACAGCAGGTTTTCTGCATCGGTAAATTTGGGAACCAGCAACTACTTTAGGGAGTCACTTAATCAAATCAACACCACTAATTTTCTAAACAATACGCTAAACTCCTCGGTTTCATACACTAGGACGTTTCCCAAATACCCTTCCGTAAACCTTTCTTTATCGGCCACACATAGCCAGAACACACGCTCGGAGACCGTGAACATGACGTTGCCTTCATTGACAGCCAATATGGAACGTATTTACCCATTTGCAAAGCGCAACGGCATCAAAAAAGGGATTGTTCAAAACATCAACTTCCAATACAGCATGAGGGGTGATAACCGCATCAACACAACTGATGATCTCGTTTCTGAAAAGGGCTTATTTTATGGTGCTAAATCAGGTGTGCAACACAACGTTCCCATCAACACAAATTTCAAAATAGCCAAACATTTTAATTTTACTTTGGGTGGTAGTTATAAGGAGGTTTGGACCAATCAAACCATCAAAAAAAATGATTACGATCTAGTGCTAGATGCACTACCCGAACAGGACACCGTCTCAGGCTTTGATAGGTTTGCGCAGTATAATTTTAGCATGGGGGCCAACACCACATTGTACGGGGTGTTTAATTTTAAAGAGGATAAGAAAATTCAAAGCATACGCCACGTTGTCAATGCAAACTTAAACTATAGCAATAGCCCAAGCTTCGAACAATATTATGACGAATACATCATTGATGCAGATGGAAATACTAGAGACTACACCCGTTTTGAAGAAGGTCTCTACGGCAGACCCGGCAACACAAAATCAAGTTCGATAGGCATTACTGTCCGTAATAACTTAGAAGCCAAAGTAAAGGATAGGGATTCAACCAAAACAGAGTTGAAAAAAATTAAAATTTTAAACAATCTTAATTTTAGTACTAACTATAATATAACATCCGACTCTCTTCGTTGGAGCCCAATACGTATGAGTACCGTTATACCCCTACTGGATAATAAGCTCAATATTAATGTGGGTGCTACATTTGACCCCTACGCATTGGGAGAAAACAAGCAACGCATCAATACCTTTAGCGCAGTCAATGGTGGCCCACTATTGCGTATGACAAGCGCTAACATCAACTGGGGGTATAACTTTAAAAGTAAAGGCAGTAAAAAGGACAGTAGCAATGACAATAACGGAAGCATTCCAGGCCTAGATAACAACAGAGGTTTGGATGAACAACGGAACTATGACACTTCTAATGACGAAGAGGACGAGGAGCCTGAGGAAGATAAAAATAATGCTTTCTACAAAACCAATATTCCTTGGAGTATAAATTTGAGGCACAGTTTTACGTATGCAAACAATAGGAAGCAACGTCAAATCAGCAATAACTCCCTTATGGCATCGGCAAATGTATCGTTCACGCCCAAGTGGAAAGTCAATATATCTTCTGGTTATGACTTTAAAAATAAAGGGGTAACGTTTACGAATCTAGGCATAGACCGCGACCTTGACAGTTGGAGTATGAATATTTCTTGGACACCATTTGGAAATCGTGAGTCGTGGTTTTTCTTTATTGGAGTTAAATCGGGAATACTACGCGATTTGAAATACGAAAAACGACGTGAACCAAATAAAAGACTATAATTTATGAATATGAAAACGATCATCAAAACAGAAAAGGCACCCCTACCAATCGGGCCCTATAACCAAGCCATATTGGTAAACAATACGTTATATGCCAGTGGTCAAATTGCAATAAACCCAGCTACAAACAAATTAATTTCGGGTGGTATTGAGGTGGAAACCAAGCAAGTAATGGAAAATTTGGCGGCAGTGTTAGATGCCGCAGGCATGCATTTTTCAGATGTTGTTAAGTGCAGTATATTTATTTCAGACATGGATGACTTTGCTGCCATAAACGAGATTTACGGTAATTATTTTGACGATGAAAATGCACCTGCAAGAGAAACCGTTCAGGTCGCAGTATTGCCAAAGCATGTAAATGTTGAGATATCCTTAATAGCCGTTGCCTAGGACATTTTTAAGTGGTACTCCACTAGTCCCTTAATAGGTTTTTTGTGCACATTTCCAATTGTCAAACCCAAAACACTTAAGACTTCTGCTAGCTCATCTTTAAGGTAAAAAGCTATGGAACCTACAAAGTGGATAGGTAAGTTTTTAGCATTATCAAATTGTAGTATCTGATGACGTGCAAACAAATCAAACCCTTTTTTTATTAGGGCTTGGCTGTACGCGTTTTCTTTGTTTTCAATCAAGAAACGTGCAAAGGTTGCCAAATAGGTGTTGGGATTTGATTTTTTGTAGAGGTTTGATTTGATAGACTCTGAAGACAAATCAAAAGACTCTTCAAAAACCGCAGCCATTTTTTCAGGCATCTTGTTGAAATAATAATCACGCAACAACTGACGTCCAAAATAATTTCCGCTGCCATCATCCATCAAGATATATCCCAATGAATCAACGCGTTGTTCGATATCTTGTCCATCAAAATAGCTACAGTTCGATCCTGTTCCAAGAATACAAACGATGCTTTTTTCTGCAGGCTCAGTTGCTGCATATACAGCCGCATAGGTATCTTCTTTAACCTCTATTTTTGCACTCGGAAAAATACTTTGCAGTACTTTCTTCAGCAATACTCTAGGTGGCTTAGTACCACAACCTGCGCCGTAAAAATGAATGTAGTTTACAGATTTACGCTTTCGGTATAAGTCATAATTATTGATAATTCGTTCCTCCAAAACAGCATCCGATAACACTTGCGGGTTTAGTCCTTGTGTTTGCGTTTCGAAAAGCACGTCCTCTTGCGCATCAAATGCAATCCAATCCGTTTTGGTTGAGCCGCTATCAATAATAAGTTTCATTTGATTATAATTGGCTAACGTGTGCTGCTAAGTCGAGAAGTTTGTTTGAATATCCTGCTTCATTATCGTACCAAGTAACAACTTTAAAGAAAGAACTATTTAGTTCAATCCCTGCATTTGCGTCAACTATAGATGTTCTAGAGTCACCAATAAAGTCTTGAGATACAACCAATTCTTCTGTGTAACCCAATATACCCTTAAGGGCGCCTTTAGAAGCAGCTTTGATCACTTTCATTACGCCGTCATAGCTCGTTTCAGTAGCAAGTTTAACGGTAAGATCCACAACAGAAACATCTGCAGTTGGTACACGGAATGCCATACCCGTAATCTTTCCTTGCAGAGAAGGAATAACTTTGGTTACTGCTTTAGCAGCTCCAGTTGATGCGGGAATAATATTCAATAAAGAAGAACGACCTCCTCTGTAATCTTTTCTAGAAGGGCCATCAACAGTCATCTGCGTGGCAGTAACTGCGTGTACCGTTGTCATAAGCGCTTCTTCAATACCAAAGGTGTCGTTTAAGACTTTGGCAAGAGGTGCCAAACAGTTGGTTGTACACGAAGCATTTGATACAATACTGTCTGATGCTGTCACATCTTCATGGTTAACACCCATCACAAACATGGGAGCGTCTTTTGAGGGAGCCGAAATAACGACCTTTTTTGCACCACCATCAATATGGGATTGCGCCATGTCCAAGGTGGTAAAAATCCCCGTACACTCGGCAACAACTTCAGCGCCAATCGCATCCCATTGTAAGTTTTTGGGATCGCGTTCCGCAGTGATACGAACCGTTTTTCCGTCAACAACAAGGTGACCATCAGCTATTTCAACGCTAGAATCCACTATTCCGTGGACAGAATCGTATTTTAACAGATATGCTAGGTGTTCCACATCTAAAAGATCGTTTATTGCAACTATATCAATGTCATCTCTTTTAAGTGACGCACGGAATACCATTCTACCGATTCTCCCAAATCCATTAATTCCAATTTTTAGGTTTGCCATAGTGACTTAGTTATTAATTTATAATCTCATTATTTCAGAAACACGAACAAGTTCGTTATCAATTTTCGATTCCCCCTTTATTGCTTTATCCAAAGGGGTTAATGTCATTTTTCCATTGCCGATTCCGATCATATAACCAGAAGTGCCTTTGCGTAGTTCTTCAACAGCACGCAAGCCCATTCGGCTGGCCAGTACACGGTCAAAACAAGTGGGTGCACCACCGCGCTGCATATGTCCAAGCACAGAAACACGCACTTCATAATCAGGAAGGTTATCCTCTATGTACTCAGCTAATTCAAATACGTTTTTTCCAATTTTATCACCCTCAGCAACCATAACAATACTGGAGAGCTTACCGGATTTTTTTGAACGCTTTAGCGATTGTAACAAACGGTCAAGACCCATATTTGCTTCAGGAATTAGGATTTCTTCAGCGCCTGCGCCAATACCAGTATTCAATGCAATATGACCTGCATCGCGCCCCATTACTTCTACAAAGAATAAACGGTTATGTGAAATGGCTGTATCTCTAATTTTATCTACTGCTTCGACGACTGTGTTCATGGCAGTGTCATAACCCAAAGTATGGGAGGTGCCAAAAATATCATTGTCAATGGTTCCAGGGATGCCAATAACGGGGATGCCAAATTCTTGCTGAAAAATTAAACCACCCGTAAAACTACCATCACCACCAATAACTACAATTGCGTCAATGTTGCTTTTCTGTAAGTTAGCAAATGCTTTTTTTCGGCCTTCCTTGGTTCTAAATTCATCGGAACGTGCGGACTTAAGAATGGTGCCACCTTTATTAATTATGCTGTTTACGCTTCTTGGCCCTAAAGGTTTGATACTTCCTTCAATCATGCCTTGATAACCTCGAAAAACACCAAAGCACTTAATTTTGTAAAAAGCTGCTGAACGAACTACTGATCTAATGGCGGCATTCATGCCGGGTGCATCGCCTCCTGAAGTTAGGACTGCAATGTTAGTAATTAAAGCGTCAGATGAAACTGTGGTTTCCATGGTATGAATTGCAATGCAAATTAACGAATAATCTCTCGTTTTAAACTAATAATTCAAGGCTTAATGTTTTCTTTTTTGTTAAAAATTTTATTGACAAGCTCTCTGAAGGAATCGAATCTAACTTGATAACCAACCCCAATACCTTGTGTATATCCCAATTCGTCACCAAAATATTGGAACTCATTTTCCTTGTTAAATACACGTGCACGGAGGTCTCCCATCTTATTTAGCAAGAATTCAAGCTTTACATTCCCTATGACCATGGTCTCCTCTTCATTCCCAACAGGAACACCCACTTTGCCATCAATCAATATGCGCTCGTTGATGTTGGTTGACAAACTTACCCCTAACCTATCGCGATTTTTTATGGAAACGGCAGCATTGCGATCCCCTTGAAGGTAGTCAATGCCCAAATTCAATTTATCGTTTTCGTTTGTGAATATGTTTTCAAAAATACCTGATGCTTTTTCAAAAAGATTGGTTGTTAGCGTTTGACTGGAAATAGCCGCTAAAGAAACTTCATTAATAAAGCTTCCTTGTGAAAGCAACGAAATGGCCTGCAACTGCCTTCTTTCTTCGTCATTTAATCTGTAATTCAATTCATTTCTAACGATTCCCGAGGCGTTGGGGAAGTTAATCTCAAAAGTTGGTGTTTCGGGATTAAGCAGATTTCCAAAAAGCGTGATGGAAACATCCGTTGGTATCTTTTGGCTGATATTATCGCCCTCCAAAAGCACTGCTGGGTTTGCACCACCCGGTACCTCATAAACGGCCTGCATGTTTATTTGCGCACCATACGGATCCCCCTCCCAAAAAATGACACCGCCAGGTTGCAAGCGAAACGTTTTATCTATAAGCCCAAGGTTCTTGAAGTTGTATATTCCTTCAAAGGCAATAAAGTCACCCCACATGGCAAACGAACCCGCTGTATCAATTTCGAGTAGCAAACCCCCTGCACCACGACCGCGCAAAAAACTTTTTGTTTCTGGATCAACCACAATTTCAACCTCTGCTTCTGGCGTAACATCCAATTCAAAGTTTAATTGCAGGCCTTTTACCTTGTTGAACTGTGCTGGTTCAGTATCTTCTTCCGTTTGTTTATCCACAAAATTGATAAAAGAAACATCTCCAATTTTGGTATCGTATTGAATCGGAATAAAGATATTAGTGCCCGTTGCTGTTTCGCCCACAACATCTATTTGCATGTTTGAAAATGCACCGTGAAGGTGAGCATCTCCATTGAAAAAAGCATTGCCATAATACAATGATTCTTCTGTAAAAGCAGTGTTAAGCACCTCCAGATTCGTAGCATTTATGTTCATATCCAATCCCCAGTTTGAAAAAGATTGATGGGTTAAAACCCCTGAAAGCTGAGCTGTTTGTTCGCTCCCAGTACTAAAATCAGATAGATTAATTCTAATAAGATCCTCACTAAATCGAAATGGAATAGCATCGGAGAAGTTGTATAGCGTGTTCAAATACGGAACACCCAATTTAAGTTCATCAACAACAAAGGAACCTTCAGGAATAATGTTACCAGCTTTAGAGGATAAGTGTACGTTTCCGTTAGCTTTTCCACTAAAAGGTGAAAAAACGTCGCTTGTAAGCCCTGCAATTAGCGACAGATTATAATCTGATAAAGCCACATCAACCTCCCAAGTGGGAACGGAATTTTCTATCCCTAAGGTGCCCGTAGCAAGGAAAACTTCTTTACCGACATCAGAGATTTGCAATTCCAGTTGGTAGTCTTGGTTATCTTTGTTTGATTGGAGCTTAAGCGCTGCTTCTCCAAGAGGCAAGCCATTTAATGCCAAATCGGACAAATGCAAGTTAGAGTTCCCCCCAAAACCTGCTGGCGATTGGCGGATATTGAGGAAACCATTTACGATACCCTTCCAACGGTTTTTTTGAAAAGATAACAAATCGTTCATATAAACATTGGAAAAGTTTACATCAATAGTAAAAGCATCACTCCCCTTTTGACTGGCATCGACATTAATAGTAGAAGTTTCTGTCATAAAATTTAGATTGCTAAAAGCAAAGTCGCTGGTGCTTGCAGCAACCAACACGGGATTGTCATTTTTCTTATCAATGGTCCAGCGCTTGTTATTAAAAAACATTTCAGCATCTTGAATTTCTAAAATGGCTTGGGCAGAGTCATTAATGGTAAATGCCGTATTGATGATATTAAGCGCTTCCGTTTCCATTTCAGAAGCAAATTCGATGCGACCGTATAACTTATCTAATACTTGAGCGTTAATCCACTCGACACCATATAAATTAACCTTTGGGGTGGCAATTTCTTCAATACTAATATTTGAATGGTAGATAAGCTGCTTGGTGTCAATTTTCAAAGACAAACCGTTTAATTGGGTTTTGTTTATACCAACGCTAGGCGCGCGAATTTCAAGTTTAAAAAGGGCATCATCTGGCTTAATACTGCCTTTTATAAACGTATTATCATCCAATGAAACCACACCACCATAAAGAGCAGATGCAATTTTTCCGCGTAAATTGAAGTTGAAATCGACATGTTGGTTGGGAGAAATAGGAATTGGTTTATAGCTTTTAAATTGACTGCCCAACGCATTTTTAGCAAGCACTCCCAGTTGCGAGGGTTTGAAGTTTCCAATCAATATGCCTGTAGCCACATCTTCAGAATTTATATTTACCACTCTAAGCCCATTCGTAAGTCTAGATTGTGCTAAAAGCGATGAAAACGTGTAGGTTTCATTTTGCGTTTTAAGCGCTCCCTGATCGATGTATAAATCCCCTATCATTTCGTCGATAGTATTGCCCTGCAAGGCCAAATCAACAGACCCAGAAAAGACACCGTCAACAGCATTAGGCATCCAACCTAGAGCGGAAAAATTAGCATGATCGATATCGGCATTAAACGAAAAGTTCTGGGTATCCGAAGCAAAATCTAATTGGCCGTTTAAATCAATTATGATGGATTTATCCACAATATTCATATTACCCAAGAATAATTCAGGGTTTATTGTTCCTTCTATTGCCAAGGAATCGTAGCTGTATTCGCGATAGTTAAAATTTGTAAGTTCTCCACTAATTGCCGCATTTAGATCGGACATATCAAAACCATTTCCAGAAACGACAACACCAAGTCCTGTGCGCCCAATTGTTGGTACGGCAGTAAGCTGCCCAATATCAAAATCATTGGACGATAGTGAAATTGAATAGTCACGAATTTTTTCATCAAAAGCAAAGGTGGTACTGCTTTTCATGCGACCAAGCGCAGTTACTAGGTTAGCTTTGATGTTCCACAACTTATCTTTTAAGATCACTTTGGAGTCAGTAGAAAGGCTGCCTAAACGCGACACAAACCGAGCTAGTTCGGGAGACAACCTAAAAGGAATGGAAGTGGGATTATCATTAGCGTCTATCTTCAAATTAAGTTCAACAGACCTGCTGTCTACATCTAAAATATTTTTAATTTTCCCGGCAACGACAAGCTCAGCATTCTGATGATTGATTTTAACGTCTTGCGTAGTAAAGTCATTAACAAGTCCATTAATATTTCCTTTTGTTTTAACAGATTTTCCATTCCAATTTGGTATAATTTTTTTTAATTCAGATGCACCAATTGAAGCGGATTTAAGGCCAATATTGAGGCTTACTTTTTCAACAAAATCTTTTAATCCGCCCTTGGGATAAGCAAGACGAATATCCACATCAAACACGCTTTCTTTAGTTTGAATAACTGCATTTTCCAATACCATATGGGTTGGAGAAAATTTATATTTTCCAGCAAGTGAGGTTAGTGCTGTATTTCGCCAATTTGTGTTTGCATTAAGTTGTTTTATGTCAGCGCTAATTACACCTCCATAAACACGAAAGTTCTGAATATCAGCATTAAGTGCCATAAACCGCTGAGGACTTCTCTTAATTTTGTTTTGGTTTTGAACACGTATGGAAGCATCAACCAGGCTTATAGAAGCAGCTACAAGTTCTGTTTTGGCTTTAGGGCTTTCATCAGCGTTAAAACGATCAAAAAACTGACTTACATTGGAGTTACTTTCGTTTTCGTAAATGGTGCTGTTGAACATCACATCTTTTAAAAAGACATTACCTAGATCATTATCTCCATTTAAAATTGCTCTTAAGCGCAGGGTATTTAAACGGGCATGGCCTACATAAAGAAGCGTGTCTTGCTTATGGTCATAAGCCAATATGTCATGCAGTTCAACATAGCCAAAGGTTGATACCTGTAAACTGCTGATGTCGATATTAGCACCGAAACGTTCATTAATATTTTGAGTAAAGCGTTGCCCCAAATAAGTTTGGGTTGCGGGAAGCATTAAAACCAACACTACCAATACCATAAAAAATAAAAAAGCAGCAATGATGCGTCTTATTTTCTTTTTTATGGTATGCTTCTTTTCCAAAGTGCTAATTTTGTGCTTAAATATTTATTTTGGCAACTATCATTTTAGGCATTGAAACTTCATGCGACGACACGGCAGCTGCGGTACTTGTCGATGGCAAACTACGTGCCAACGTCGTTTCGCAACAGCTTGAACATGAAAATTACGGTGGCGTCATTCCAGAATTGGCATCTAGAGCTCACGTAGAACGCATTACTGCTGTCGTGGAAACTTCATTGTCAAAAGCAAATATCGACAAAAAAGACCTAACTGCAGTAGCCTATACCCAAGGCCCTGGCCTTCTTGGATCTTTACTTGTTGGAAATGCTTTTGCGAAATCGCTTTCTCTTGCACTAAATATACCTCTTGTTGCTGTGCATCATATGCAGGCACATCTGTTGGTACACTTCATTGACGACTCCTTTCCCAGACCCCGTTTTCCATTTTTGGGATTAACTGTTTCTGGGGGACACACACAGCTTGTCCATGTTGATAATTCATCATCTTTTAAAGTTTTGGGTGAAACACTAGATGATGCCGCAGGAGAGGCATTTGATAAAACAGGAAAAATGCTAGGATTGCCCTACCCCGCTGGACCCATCATGGACAAATATGCCTCACTTGGCACGTCAAAGTTTACTTTTGGGAAGCCAGCTGTTGCCGACTTAAACTTTAGCTTTAGTGGTTTTAAAACAAGTGTATTGTATTTTTTAAGATCAGCACAAGACAAAGACCCTGATTTTATTAAAACCAATCTTTATGATTTGTGTGCTTCTATTCAAGATACAATCGTAGATATACTTGTTGGAAAAGTAAAAACGGCAGTTAAGCAAACGGGGCTTAAAAAAGTTGTTTTGGGCGGTGGCGTTTCTGCCAACAGCGGTTTGCGAAAAGCGCTTGAGGCCCTTGATGTGGAACTGTTTCTACCGCCACTACCCTACACCACAGACAATGCGGCCATGATTGCTATGGCTGGCTATTTAAAATATAACGAAGGGGCGCTAGACAACCTATCTAGTGAACCAAAAGCAAGAATGTCTATCTAATGCAGCAATTCTTTACACCCGATATAGATTTAACATCAGAAAACTACAGCTTTATCGAAGTTGAGAGCAAACACATAACCAAAGTATTACGCAAAAATATTGGCGACTTATTGCATATGACAGATGGAAAAGGGCATCTTATAACAGCTAAACTTAGTGTTGTAAGTCCAAAAAATTGTAGTGTTAAACTTTTGGAAATCAAAGAAATTCCAGCACCCAAAACGGCTATTCACATGTTTGTAGCTCCCACCAAAAACATCAATAGGTTTGAATGGTTTTTGGAAAAAGCCACTGAGCTTGGCGTTTTTAAAATTACACCCGTATTATGTGACAAAAGTGAACGAAAACACATCAAACATGAGCGCTGCGAAAAGATAATTCATGCAGCCTTGAAGCAATCCCTACGTGCTTATGCACCCATTCTAGAGCCCTTAAGACCATTAAAGCAAATAGCGGTCAACGGATTAACCCTTATGGCACACTGTGATGACAGTCCTAAAAAAAGCTTAAAAGATGTGGTTAATGCACAAGCTAAATGCAGCATACTCATTGGTCCAGAAGGCGATTTTTCCAAGGCCGAAATCGCATGGGCAGATGCGCAAAACATAACAGCTGTACATCTTGGCAGTAATAGACTACGGACAGAAACAGCTGCATTAGCAGCATTGCATACTGCATTACTTATGAATCAATAATAATTTTTACCTTAGAGCATTGAATGTAAATAATCTCACCCGTGGAATTGTTCAAGCCTTTCTAATCATTGTTGGGCTTACAGCACTATTTAACCTTATTGTGATGGCACAGTCCTTACTGGGGTATGTGTTTTTAGCGATTGTTGTTTCGCTTGTGGGTCAGCCCATAAAGGGTTTTTTCACGAATAGACTAAAGTTTAAAAACACACTTGCAACAGTTATTACGCTATTGGTGTTATTGTTGCTCATACTTGGGCTCGGATCCTTAATTGTACCCATTATTACAGCACAAGCACAAAACTTATCACTGCTTCAAATCGACCAGTGGGAAGCTGATTTACTCAGACTTGTTTCAGACTTAGATATTTATTTTGAAAAATACGACATAAATCTCACAGAAAACATCAAGGAGCTGCTGTCCAAAGTTGATTTTAGCTTCCTTCCTAACTTATTAAATGGGTTTTTAGGATTTTTAGGCGGATTTACCATTGCATTATTTTCTGTCTTGTTCATCAGTTTCTTTTTGTTAAAAGACAGTTCGCTACTTTTGAGAAGTATCTTACTTATATTTCCTGATAATAAAAAAGAACGTATAAAACGGTCGTTTACTAGAGTAGTTACTTTGCTATCCCGATATTTTTCTGGAATACTATTACAGATAACAATCTTATTTTTATTTTACGCTGGCGTATTGCTGATTTTTGGCATTCCAAATGCCTTGACCATTGCGCTTATATGTGCCTTATTTAACATCATTCCTTACATTGGTCCACTCGCTGGTGCCGTTTTAATGATTATACTAACCATGGTCAGCAACCTTGATTCAGACATAGCCAGTGTAATTGTACCCAAGACCATTTATGTATTAATCGGATTTATAATTGGCCAGCTTATAGACAACTTCCTTTCACAACCCTTTATTTTTTCGACTAGCGTAAAGTCTCATCCCCTTGAGATATTTCTAATTATCATCTTAGCTGGACTTTTAGCAGGGCCGCTGGGTATGTTGTTGGCTGTACCATTATACACCGTTTTGAAGGTGATTCTAAGTGAGTTCTTTAGCGAGAATAGAATTGTCAAAGAAATAACTAAAAATATGTAATTATGTTATATGTTAATACAGAAACAATAGCCGGTAAAAAAATTATTGAAACTTTAGGAGTGGCACGCGGAAGTACGGTACGATCACGGAACATTGGAAGGGACATTTTCGCTATGATTAAAAACATTGTAGGCGGAGAAATTGAAGAGTACACCAAACTACAAGCAGATGCGCGTGAACAGGCATTAAAACGCATGCTTGACGACGCAAATCGTATGGGAGCTGACGCAGTTGTAAATATTCGTTTTACTACATCTGTTGTTGCGCAAGGAGCTTCTGAAATTCTAGCATTTGGTACTGCAGTTAAAACAAACTAGATGAGTCGCATTATTTGGATTGCTATCATTATTGTTGTGATATTTGCTGTCTTCAACCGAATTCGTCAAAAAGAAAAAGAAGATTTTGAACAACGCGACAATTAGTTGTCGGATTGCTTTTGATAGCGTATTTTTGCCGACGTTTATAACTTTAGAGGAGAGGTGCCAGAGTGGTAATGGAGCAGATTGCTAATCTGTCAACGCGTAAGCGTTGCCTGGGTTCGAATCCCAGTCTCTCCGCAACTTACACAGTAGATTGTTTCGTTGTTGAAT
>MDTG01350483.1_pt1 | contig 15236 bp, 9 predicted proteins | sample 811421 | NCBI WGS metagenome assembly MDTG01 (sample SAMN05326645, study PRJNA326480) | marine metagenome | isolation source: seawater | place: Pacific Ocean: South East | collected 2011
CGTGCACCTGCTCGGCATCGCCCTGCTGTGGCTGGGCAGCCAGAGCTGGGAACCGAAGCGCCCGCCCCAGATCGCGCCCAGCTTCACGCTGGTGGATGCCTCGCCTTATCTCGAGGCCGAGCGGCAGGAGCAACTGGCCGAGGCGCAGGCCGAGGCGGCCGAGCGTCGGCTGGAACAGGCGCGTCGCGAGGAGGCCGAGCGGCAGCAGGCGCTTCAACGCCAGCGCGAGCAGGAGCAGGCCGAACAGGAACGCCAGGCCGCGCTCGAGGCCCAGCGCCAGCGTCAATTGGAGCGCGAGGCCGAACAGGCCCGGCTGGCAGAAGAACAGCAGCAGGTCGAGCGCGAGCGGCGCGAAGCCGAGCAGGCGCGTTTGCGCGAGCTGGAGGAATTGCGCCAGCGCCGCGAGCAGGCCCAGCGCGAGCGCGAGGAACAGGAACGTCGCCTGGCCGAGATCGCCGAGCGACGTGAACAGGAAGAACAGCGCCAGCGCGAAGCGGAAGAGGCCGAGCGGCTTCGGCTGGCGAGCGAGCAGGCGCAGGCCTCCGAGCAGCGCGCCACGCTCAGAGACGAGTACGTGGCGACCATTCGGGAATTGGTGACGCGCAATTGGATTCGGCCGCCGACCACCCAGCCCGGGGTGCGCTGCTCGGTGCGCGTCGTTCAGATTCCGGGCGGCGAGATCATCGACCAGGCCATCGCCAGCCCGTGCAACGCCGACCCGGCGACGCGACGCTCGATCATTGCCGCGGTCGAACGTGCAGCGGTCTTACCCTATCGAGGTTATGAGGATGTATTCGAACGTGAAATCATTTTTGAATTTGTTTACAACGGCTAGCCTGGCGCTTCTCCTCGTTTCGGGAGCCGCGCGGGCCCAGCTCCAGATCGAGATCGTCGATGGCGTCGAGGGCGCGTTGCCGATCGCGGTAGTGCCATTCGACTTCGGCAACGCCGAAATGCAGCCCGAGACGCCCATCCACGAAGTGATCGCGGCCGACCTCCAGCGCAGCGGCCTGTTCGATCCCCTTGCCGTGACCGACATGATTGACCGTCCGAGTCGCCCGCCGGAAGTCAAGCTCGGGACCTGGCGTCTGTTGAAGGTGGACTACGTCGCCATGGGTCGCTGGATTCCCGGCAGCGATGGGCTTTCGGGCGAAATCGAATACCACCTGGTCGCGGTGCATTCGGGCCGCACGCTGTTTTCGCGCGCGATCGCCGCGGGGCCCGGCGCGTTTCGCCTTCGCGCGCACCAGATCGCCGATGCGATATACGAAGAACTCACCGGCGCGCCCGGCGCGTTCGCCAGCCGGATTGCCTACGTGCAGGTGACAGGCGCCGGCACCGATGCCGAGCAGTTCGAACTGATCGTCGCCGATTCCGACGGCCACAATCCGCAGACGATCGTTCGCCACAGCGAGCCCATCATGTCGCCTGCCTGGGGCCCGGAAGGGCGCCGCCTGGCCTACGTCTCGTTCGCCACCGGTCGATCCAACGTGGTCATCCAGGATATCTATACCGGTCAGCGCGACGTGATCGCCGACGGACGCGGCATCAACGGCGCGCCGGCGTTCTCGCCAAATGGCGACTTGCTCGCGATGAGCCTGTCGCGCAGCGGCAATTCCGAGATCTGGGTGCGCACCCTGGCCACCGGGCGCATGGAACAGTTGACCGAGCACTATGCAATCGACACAGAGCCGGCCTGGTCGCGCGACGGGCGCAATATCTTCTTCACCTCCGACCGTGCCGGTCGGCCGCAGATCTACAGCGTGCGCCGCGACGGCACGAATATCGAGCGGGTGACCTTCGAGGGTGAATACAATTCGCGGGTGTCGGTGGACCCGTATTCGGGCTTGCTGGCGATGGTGCACGGCGGACAGGCCAATTTCAGAATAGCGGTTCTCGATCGCGAATCGGAGCGTTTGCGTGTATTATCCCCGGGACGGATGGATGAGTCCCCGAGCTTCGCGCCGAACGGGCGCATGGTGCTGTACGCGACCCGCGAGGGCGAAAAAGGCGTATTGGCCGCGGTTTCTGTTGACGGCAACTTCAGGCAGCGGCTTGTGCTGAGCGACGGCGACGTACGTGAACCGGCCTGGTCACCGTTGATCCAATAGAAAATCGGACAAGCAACAAATCGATTCGGCCAATCCGACAAAACCCGAAAAATAATCCCACACGGAATTCTGGAGGCAGCATGAACTTCGCATCGAAAATTTTCCTGGTCCTGGTCCTGGCGCTGGTGCTCGGCGCCTGTGCGACCGATACCCGAGACGTTCCGCCGGCGCCGGAACCCGAACCGCAGCCGACGCAGCCTTCGGATCCTGTAGAAGTCGATCGCGTCAACCCGACCGATTTCGCCGATTCGCGCAACCTGGACAACCCGGACAGCACGCTGAGCCAGCGCGAAATCTACTTCGAATTCGATCGTTCCGACGTGCGGCCCGAGTACCTGCCCATTGTTCGCGCTCACGCGGCCTACCTGCGCGCCAATCCGAGTGCCCGCATGCTGCTCGAGGGCCACGCCGACGAACGCGGTTCGCGCGAGTACAACCTGGGCCTGGGCGAACGTCGGGGCAACTCGGTGCTCGACCTGATGCGGGCCGAGGGCGCGAGCGCCGGCCAGATCGAAGTCGTCAGTTACGGCGAGGAACGCCCGGTGTGTCGCCAGTCCAGCGAGTCGTGCTGGGAGCGTAACCGGCGCGTGGAGATTGTCTACACCGCACGGTGACCTTGATGCTTCAAGTACTGAAATCGAACTCCAGGCGCGCCCTCGGCGGCGCGCTTGCCATCTGTGCCCTGGCGGTCGCGGCCGCATCTCCGGTTATGGCGCAGGAAGACAACATGGCCTCGCGCATGATCCTGGAACTCCAGCAGATGCGCGAGGAAGTCCGTGAACTTCGCGGCATGGTCGAAGCCCAGGCGCAGGAGATCGAGAATCTCAAGCGCCGTCAGCGCGATCAGTACCTGGATCTCGACCGTCGGGTAGGGCAAATGCGCGGCGGCTCGACCGAAGCACCGATGCCGCAGACCAATGCTTCGGAAGGGAACGAGGTCGCGCAGAACGGTTCGGGTCGGGATTCGGCTCGTGATGTCAGTCAGCCGGAGGTCCGCCAGCCCACGACCGATCCTGCGCAACAGCAGCCGTCCGGGCAGACGGGCCGCGTGGCACCGCCCGAAGTGCGTGAGCCGATAGCAGAGCAGCCCGAAGTGGTGACGCTGGCCGACCCGGGCAGCGGCGACGGGCGCCAGTTGAGAGAGCCCACCGAGGCCGAGCAGCAGGCCTACGACCAGGCATTCCGTGCGCTGCGCGAGACCCGTTACGCCGATGCCGCCGAGGGCTTCGATGCGTTCCTGCGCGATCATCCACAGTCGAGCTATGCACCCAATGCGCTTTACTGGCTTGGCGAGGTCTACTACGTCACGCGCGATTTCGAAACCGCCCTGGCGCAGTTCGAGCGTCTGCAGGAAACCTACCCGGACAGCAGCAAGAAGCCCGATGCGCTGCTCAAGATCGGTTTCAGCCACTATGAACTCGGCAACTGGGAACGCGCACGCGCCGCGCTCGAGCAGGTCATCGCCGATTTTCCCGGCACCAACTACTCGCGCCTGGCCGAGAACAGGCTGCGGACCATGAGGCTGGAAGGCAATCTCTGATTCAGGCTCTTGATCCGGCGATGCCGGATTAAGAGCGTTTTAGGTTTTAAGTTTTACGTGTTAAGTAAAAGGCAAAATGCGGGTTTGATGCAGGTGAGCATGGCCTGTGCTTTTGCTTGAACCCTAAAACCTAACACCTAACACCTAACACCTAAAACGCGCGCTCAGAAGCGCCAATCCCTCCGCCTCCCCATGCCCAATAAGACATCAGACCGTTCGGCAACCGCCCTGAAAATCACCGAGATCTTCCGGTCGCTGCAGGGCGAGTCGGATTCGGTGGGCTGGCCGACCGTGTTCGTTCGGCTGACCGGCTGCCCGCTTCGCTGCGTGTGGTGCGATACCGCTTACGCGTTCCAGGGCGGGGAGTGGATGGAGATCGACGCCGTCGTCGACCGGGTCGGCGAACTCGATACGCGTCACGTCTGCGTCACCGGCGGCGAGCCGCTGGCGCAGAAGCGATGCCTGGAACTGCTGACGCGGCTCTGCGATGCCGGCCACCGGGTTTCGCTCGAAACCAGCGGGGCCTTGCCGGTGGACCGGGTCGATACGCGCGTGGTCAAGGTGCTGGACCTCAAGGCGCCCGCCTCGGGCGAGGTCGCGCGCAACCTCTGGTCCAACCTGGACCACCTGCAGCCGCACGACCAGATCAAGTTCGTCATTTCAGACCGGGTCGACTTCGACTGGGCGGCGGGACAGATCCGGTCGCGCAACCTGACGCGCTGGGACGTGTTGCTGTCACCCGTTTGGGAGACGTTGCCGCCGGCGACCCTTTCGGAGTGGCTACTCGAATCCGGTCTCGACGTCCGCCTGCAGCTCCAGCTGCACAAGGTGCTATGGGGTGATCAGCCGGGGAAGTGACCTCGGCTGCCTGTCGTGCCGGAGCATGACCGGGTGCGCGCTTGACGGCTGCTGAATCCTAATTGTTCCTGTTCGCCTCGACCAACCGATAAATCGCGTCCAGTGCCTCGCGCGGGCTGAGCATGTCGGGATCGATCTCCGCGAGCATCTCGACGACCGGATCCGGCTCGACCGGCTCGGGCTCGCTTTTCCTGCGGCCGCCGAACAGATTCATCTGGGCCGATTCGGCGCGTTCTGCGTCGGCCTCGAGTTTTTCCAGGTGACTGCGGGCGCGGGCCAGGACGTCGTGCGGCAGTCCGGCGAGCCGGGCGACCTGCAGGCCGTAGGACTGGCTGGCCGGGCCCTCGCGAACGCTGTGCAGGAACACGATGCGGTCGCCGTGTTCGCGCGCGGTCAGGTGGACGTTGGCGATTCCCTCGTGGTCTTCGGCCAGCCGGGTGAGCTCGAAGTAGTGGGTCGCGAACAGCGTCATGGCGCGTACTTTCATGGCCAGCTCGGTGGCGACGGCCCAGGCCAGCGCCAGGCCGTCGAAGGTGGACGTGCCGCGGCCGATCTCGTCCATCAGGACCAGCGAATTTTCGCTGGCGTTGTGCAGGATGTTGGCGGTTTCGACCATCTCGACCATGAACGTCGAGCGTCCTCGCGTCAGATCGTCGCCGGCGCCGATGCGCGAGAAGATTCGGTCGACCGGGCCGCAGCGCATCGCGGCGGCCGGCACGAAGCTGCCGGCGTGCGCCAGCAGCACGATCAGCGCGGTCTGGCGCATGAAGGTCGACTTGCCGCCCATGTTGGGACCGGTGATGACCAGCATGCGGCGTTCCGGGTCAAGTGCGCAGTCGTTGGGCACGAACGGCGCGTCCTGGACGGCTTCGACCACCGGGTGACGCCCCTCGGTGATCTCCAGGCCCGGAGAATCGTCGAGCATCGGGCGATTCCAGTCGAGCATTTCGGCGCGCTGGGCGAACGTGGCCAGCACGTCCAGCGTGGCGATGGCGCCGGCCAGTCTCGAAAGTTCGGCGTGTTCGGCGGCCAGCTGTGCCACCAGCTCTTCGTAGAGCGCCTTTTCCAGCGTAAGCGAGCGTTCGCGGGCCGACAGCACCTTGTCCTCGTGCTGCTTGAGCTCCTCGGTGATGTAGCGTTCGGCGTTCTTGAGGGTCTGGCGCCGCGTGTACTCGTCGGGGACCCCGCCGGCGCGCGACTTGCCGATCTCTATGTAATAGCCGTGCACCCGGTTGTAGCCGACCTTGAGGCTGGAGATGCCGGTGCGCTCGCGCTCGGCGGCTTCGTACTTCTGCAGAAAATCGTCGGCGTTGCTGCTGAGCGACCTGAGCTCGTCGAGCTCGGCGTTGTAACCGTCGCGAATAACGCCGCCGTCCCGTATCAGGACCGGCGGGTGATCGACGACGGCGCGCGCGAGCAGTTCGGTGATATCGGGCCTCGGCGGCATTCGTTCGGCCAGTTGCTGCAGTAGCGGGTCGTCGATGGCCTCCAGCAACTCGCGCAGCGCGGGCACGCGCGCCAGGCCCGCGCGCAGCGTGGTCAGGTCGCGGGGACGCGCGCTGCCCAGCGCGATGCGAGTGAGAATGCGCTCCAGGTCGCCGCCGCCGGACAGCGTTTCGCGCACCGCGTCGAAACGCGAAGCTTCGGTCAGCGCCGCCACCGCGGCGTGCCGTCGGCTCAGCGGATCACGTTCGCGCAGCGGATGTATCAACCAGCGACGCAGTTCGCGACTGCCCATGGGCGTGACCGCATGGTCGAGCAGCGCGATCAGCGTGTTCTCGCTGCGGCCTTCGGGATGACGGTCGATCTCGAGATGCCGTCGGGTCGCCGCGTCCAGCAACAGGTGCGCGCTGGCCTGCTCGAAACGCAGGCCGCCGATGTGCGGCAGCTCGCCGGCCAGCATTTCGCGGGCGTAGCCGAGCAGGGCGCCCGCGGCGGCCACCGCACTGCCCGGGCTCTCGATGCCGAACCCGGCAAGATCGTGCACGCCGAACTGCTTGCAGAGCGCGCGCTGCGCGGCCTCGATATCGAACTCCCAGTCCGCCCTACGGCGGATCGCGGCGCCGTCGACCTGGATCAGGCCGGCATCGAAAGACTCGGGGACGAGAAGCTCGGCCGGGCGCAGTCGTTCGAGCTCCGCGCCCAGTACTTCCATGCTTTCGGGTTCGCTGCAACCCAGCCGGCCACCGGCCATGTCCAGCCAGGCCAGTCCGTGGCGACTATCGTTGCCGTTGGTGTGTCCGCAGATCGTCGCGAGCAGGCGATCGCCGCGATCCTCCAGCAGCGTCTCCTCGGTCAGGGTGCCGGGGGTGACGATGCGAACAACCTTGCGCTCGACCGGCCCCTTGGCGGTATCCGGGTCGCCGACCTGCTCGCAGATGGCAACCGATTCGCCGTGCCGGAGCAGGCGCGCCAGGTACGAATCCACGGCATGGTAGGGAATGCCGGCCATGGGAATCGGCTGGCCGGCCGACTGTCCCCTGGCGGTCAGCGTGATGTCGAGCAGCCGCGCGGCGCGCCCCGCGTCATCGTAAAACAGCTCGTAGAAATCGCCCATCCGGAAGAACAGCAGGATGTCCGGATACTTTTCGTTGACCTGGGCCTTGATGCGCAGGTACTGCTGCATCAGCGGCGTATGATTGGCGGCGGCCGAATCGTTCATCAGTGGCGGATCATGGCGGGACGAGAGCGATCCACAGATTACACGGATTGGCGCCCGACCTGTGGCTCGGGCTGGAAGCTCGGGTATCGGACGAATGGCGCGTTCGCACCGTCTCGACTTGATGGTGTAAAGATTCGCCTCAACCCGTGTACTCTGTCGAGATAATTGTGTACCGGCAAGCGATGAATTCACGATACGACGATGAATCCCTGACAATGCGCGCGGCTGCCGTGGCGGCCGAACTCAAGGCGCACGGTCGGGTCCTGGCCCTGGCCGAATCGTGCACCGGCGGCTGGATTGCCAAGGTCTGCACCGATCTGTCGGGTTCCTCGGCCTGGTTCGAGCGCGGCCTGGTGACCTATTCGAACCGCGCGAAGTCCGAGGAGTTGGGCGTGAGCGCATCCAGCATCCAGCGTTTCGGCGCGGTCAGCGAAATCGTGGCCGCCGAAATGGCGCGCGGAGCGCGCAACGTCGCCCACGCCGATTTCGCCGTCGCGGTTACCGGCATCGCCGGTCCGGACGGTGGGTCTCCGGACAAGCCGGTGGGCACGGTCTGCTTCGGCTGGGTCGGGCCCGACGACGAGCCGGAGACCGAAACCTGCCTGTTTTCAGGCGACCGGGACGAGGTTCGCCGCCAGACGGTGGCGCACGCGCTCGATGGCTTGCTGTCGCGGGTGTGACTGACGAGCGTGCGATCCGCAGGCTGTTTTTCGCCCTCTGGCCGTCGCCGGTCGTTCGGGCGGGCATCGTCGAGCGGCGACAATGCATCGGGGGCCTGTCGAAGCGAATGGTGCCGGATCACAACCTGCATCTGACGCTGTTGTTTCTGGGCGATCAGCCGAGCGATCGGCTGGATGAAATCGTGAGCGCGGCCGAAGGCGCCGAATCGGCGGGCTTCGAAGTGGTCCTGGACCACCTCGGCTGGTTCGCGCGCGCTCGCGTGGCCTGGCTGGGCGGGTCGCCACCGGACGCGGGTCGGCGGCTGGTCGCGGAATTGTCGACGCGGATGGCGGCACTGGGGCTGAAGTTCGACGACCGCCCCTGGGCCCCGCATGTGACCCTGTTCCGCCAGGTGCGCCAGCGCCCGGAATTTCCTCGCGTCGAGCCGCTGGCCTGGCCGGTCGACCGTTTCGAACTGATCGAATCGGTGCCCGGACGACCCTACCAGTCACTCGCGACGTTCGCCTTGGATGGGTCCTGAGGATTTATCAGGTTTTGAGAAAGCGGTCCGTAGAATGGGATGAAAGCCGATCGGGTTTACGACGATGTTGGGTGGGAAACCGCGTCAAAACGTAGCGAGCGGGCGGCTGACGGTGGCCGCCGGAGCGCAGAAACCGGAGTGTATATGTCCATACATGAGGATTTCGAGCACTGCCGGACGCCGTCAGCTGCACGCGCAGTAGTTTTGACGCGGTTTCCTAGGAAAAGCGGACGAATCCGTGTAGGAAAATCGCCCGAATCCCGGTTGACCGGTTGGCAGCCGACGGCCCTGTGAGATAATCGAACCAAGTCAAGAATGCCTACCAGGCGGAGAGAAAAATATCGTGGATGACAACAGAAAACGAGCACTTTCGGCGGCCCTGAGCCAGATCGAGAAGCAGTACGGAAAGGGCGCGATCATGCGCATGGGCGACGACCTGGGCGCGCGCGATGTGCCGGTGGTGTCCACCGGTTCCATGTCGCTCGACGCGGCGCTCGGCGTGGGCGGGCTTCCGCGCGGCCGGGTCATCGAGATCTACGGGCCGGAGTCGTCGGGCAAGACGACCCTGACGCTGCACGCGATCGCCGAGGCGCAGAAGGTCGGCGGCACCGCGGCATTCGTCGACGCCGAGCACGCGCTGGATCCGAGTTACGCCGAGAAGCTGGGGGTCAACGTGGACGACCTGCTGGTCTCGCAGCCCGATACCGGCGAGCAGGCGCTGGAAATCACCGACATGCTGGTTCGTTCCGGCGCGGTCGACATCGTGGTCGTCGACTCGGTGGCCGCACTCACGCCCAAGGCCGAAATCGAGGGCGAGATGGGCGATTCGCACATGGGGCTGCAGGCACGGCTGATGAGCCAGGCACTGCGCAAGCTCACCGGCAACATCAAGCGCACCAACTGCATGGTCATCTTCATCAACCAGATCCGGATGAAGATCGGCGTCATGTTCGGCTCGCCGGAAACGACCACGGGCGGCAACGCGCTGAAGTTCTACTGTTCGGTTCGCCTCGACATTCGCCGCATCGGCGCGCTCAAGCGCGGCGACGAAGTGATTGGCAACGAGACCCGGGTCAAGGTTGTCAAGAACAAGATGGCGCCCCCGTTTCGACAGGCCGTGTTCGAGATCCTTTATGGCGAGGGCATCTCCCGGGAGGGCGAATTGATCGAGCTCGGCGTCGAGCACAAGATCATCAACAAGTCCGGTGCCTGGTACAGCTATGGCGACGATCGCATCGGGCAGGGCCGCGATAACGTTCGCCAGTTCCTCAAGGACAATCCGGAAATGGCGGCAGAGATCGAAAAGCAGATCAGGGCCAAGCTCATGCCGGAGAAAAAACCTGCCGGCAAGAAGGCCGAAGAGGCGCCGGCGGCAGCAGAGGAAACGGCAGAGGATTGAGCGCGTGTCGTCGTCCGATTGCTCGACGACCGAAAAGGGACTGGCCGAGGCGCGCGAGGCCGCGCTTCGGTTGCTTGCCAGGCGGGAGCACTCGGCCGTCGAGCTGAAAACCAAGCTTTTGAACAAGGGCTGGCCGGAAGTTCATATAGACCAGGTCATTCCGGCGCTCGCCGAGGCTGGCCTGCAATCCGACCGAAGATTCGCCGAAGCCTTCGCCAGGCAGCGGGCCGGTCGCTTCTACGGGCCGCGCAAGATTCAGGCCGAACTGGCCCAGCGCGGGATCGATTCGGCCCTGATGCACGAAGCCATCGAATCGCTGGAAGTCGATTTCGCCGAGCTGGCGGCCGACTTCTACCGGCGCAGGTACGGCCGAGACAAGCGCGAGCCGGACTTCCGGGAACGCGCAAAGCGCTCACAGGCCATGTACCGAAGAGGTTTCGAATCCGAACATGTTCACGGGCTGATCTGACTCGGGGCGCCTCGATTCGGCTGGACTAGGAATTTTCCTACCGACGCGGCGTAGGAAAAATCCTATGAAGATTTTCCATTTTTCCTACCCCTATTCGGCGTTTTTCCCGACTCGATCCCGCGGGATCGTCTGTAACCTTGGCTTCAACTTTGGTGGGGTGACCCGGAAGCAACGCGCTTCCGGGCTTTAAGGCGGCACTCGAGACTCTCTCTGCTCTTGTGCCGCCTTTTTTATTCTCGATTGATACGCATGCCTCAGTTCCCGCCGTCGCCGTTGTTCGGGCTCGTGGGAACGAAGTTCGCGACGAACACGGCCCAGCCCCCTGACTCGAGATTGCGCGCGATGATCAGAACCGGTCCCGGGAGGCTCAGCCCGCCAGCCTCGTAGACGCTGGCGAATCCGTCCGGGTAGATCAACTGGCGACAGCCCGGCGTGCCGTCGAGGATGCAGCCCCGGCTCACGCCCATGGGCATCGAGTTCGCGTCGTCCCAGGCCTTCTCGAGCGCATTGGCGTTGTCGACGGTCGACTGGACTGCGTCCATGACGGAGTTGACGTCCTTGGCGCTGGTCGCGCCGGCAAGCCCGCCGGCGGCGGTCGACGCCGCCTCGAACAGGCTGGGACCGATCATCGTCACGGCGTTGTTCGGGCTGAGTCGGGGATCGAAGCCGAAGCCCTCGATGGCCGACGGCCTGATTTCGAACACGTGCAGGGCCTGGCTGGCGCCGGTGATGATCCCGACGATTGATCCGGCGTTGAAGTAGGTCTGCATCACGTCGGCGGCGATCACGGCGCCGAGCATGCGCGCGGCTTCGCCGAGATAGGGGAGGTAGAAGTTACGGATGATGCGCCGTCGAATGTTGCTGGCGGTCAGGATGCCCGGCAGCGTGAAGCGTCCGGCCCGCGCCGTGCCGTCCGGACCCACGATCCCATCGTCGCGCAGCGCCTGGCGTACGGCGCCGATGTCTGCGACCAGCATCCGTGGCGCATAGGTCCCCAGGATCGCGGTGATCGCCGGCGACGCCCGCAGCACGCCGACCGCCGATGGCACGAGCGCGTTCCTGGCGCTGGCGGCGGCCGCCAGGTCTTGGTTCAGCGCGTTCATGACCACGTCCGGCACGCTGCCGGAGCGCACCAGAAGATCGAGTTCCTCGAGCAGCACCAGCAGGTCGAGCCCGACGTCGCCATAGGGAGTGTCGTCGAATGACCCGCCCAGGCCGCCGGCGATGGCCTGCGCCGGCGTCGGCAGCATGCCCTCGGCCGGCGCGAACGGCGTCAACGTGCGCAGCCGACGTACATCGATGTCGGCCTCCAGATCGGCCAGCGCCTGGTCCAGGGCTTCGATCGCCGGTGCGTCGCCGAGGTCGATGGCCTCGATCAGCGCTTCGACCAGCGTGCCGAACTGTTCGAGCTGTTGCGCGAACTCGATATGGATGGTCCCGCCGGGGCCGTCGCTGATCGCCGGCAGGACAGCGGCCCGCGCCAGGGCTGTCTCGGGCGTTCCGGCATCGAATTCGGCCTCGATCGTGAATTCGCCCTGCGTATCGAGACCCGTCTCGATCGTGCTTCCGACCAGTGTCGGCGCGGTCCCGAACAGCGAGCCGGGATCGATCTGCAGCGAGAGCGTCACCGTCGGCTGCGGGTCCAGCGGTGTGCCGTCGACGTCGCGGATACTGACCTCCACCGACGCCGTTCCGCCGGCCGGGACGCTCGGCGGATCGACCGTGACGACGGCGCGAGGCCCGCCGGAAACGACCACCGCGACGTCGCTTGCCGGCGCGACCAGGGCGTTCGGCGCCGGATCCTGGGACAGCACGACGCCGCGCGGAACGCCCGGATCGTTGACCCGGTCCACCGGTGCCGCCGAAAGCCCGACTGCCGCCAGCATCGCCAGCGCATCCTGCTCGTCCAGCCCGACCAGCCGGGGCACCGGCACCGGTACCGGCCCGCGCGAGATCTCGACCGTCACCCCGGCACCGGCGGCAACCAGGGTGGACGGGGCAGGATCCTGTGCCGCGACATTGCCGACGGGCACGACGTCGCTGAACGTGTCGCGCAGCGGATCGGCCCGCAGAGATACGCCTTCGAGGGCCGCGACGGCCGATGCTTCGGTCAGACCCGACAGGTCGGGGACGGTGACGGGATCGACGACTTCGACGACGAAGTTCTGATAGGCGGGCACGCCGAGAGAGTCGGTGACCGAAATCACGACGGGATGGGACCCCAGGTCGCCCACCGCGGGCGTCCAGGTCAACCGGCCGTTGGCGTCGGCGCTCATGCCGTCCGGGCCTTCTGCGAGGGCGAAGGTCAGGAGTTCGCCCGGGTCGGCATCGACGGCGAGCGGGTTGTAGACGTATTCGAAGTCCGGCGAGGCCAGCAGCGGCGGCGTCGACAGGATGCGCGGCGGCGAGTTCGGCGGCAGGATCTCGATGGTGACCTCGGCGACGTTGGACTGGAGGTCGCCGTCGCTTGCGCGGTAGGTGAACGAATCGGTCGACTCGATCCGAGCTTCAGGCAGGCGCTGGTTGATCATGGCCTGGTTGAGGCCGGGCAGCAGCCAGTGCGGACGCTCTTGTGCGGGGATCGTCAGGTCGTCGTTGACGTTGGTCACGTGGTAGCGATGTTCGTTCCAGACCGAGCGCATCGGCGCCCAGTCGTCGGTCGGGCTCTCCCATATGCTCAGCGCGGTGTCGAAGCCGAACGAGAATCCGCCGGGCACGACCAGCTCCGAGGCCCCGTCGGCGTCGATGTCGGCGAATACCGGGATGGTGTGGTTGCCCGGCCTGGGATTGTTCATCAGCAGCTGCAGTTTTTCGGTGCCGTCGCGACCGTCCCAGACAAAGAGGTTCGACGACTCGTCGATGAACAGGACCTCGACGAAGCCGTCGCGGTCCATGTCGAAGACCGTCGCGCCCATTGTGCGCGTGGTCACCGACTTGCTCCACTTGACCGACCCGTCGCGGCCATCGAGGACCTCGAATTCGTTGATGTCGTTGGGCAAGGGATGCAGCACGTCGGCGTACCCGTCGGCATCGACGTCGGCGATCGAGATCGGCGCGGTGTTGAAGCCGAACGGGCGGGCAACCTCCCAGGGTTCCCCCGAGGGAGTCATCAGATCGGTCCCGTCGTGGTTCCATGCAACGATGTTGCCCGGTCCGGAAACGCCGCCTCGCGTTCGGACCAGCTCGGGGTAGGGGTCGTCGTCGAGGTTGGCGACCAGCGGGAAGGTGGTCGCCCAGGCGTGCCCGAAATTGTCGACCCGCTTCCACAGCATTTCGCCGTCGTGCGACCAGGCGACGTTGCCGACCACGATCTCCGGGTCGCCGTCGAGATCCAGGTCGACGACGGTGACACGGGTCGGCGCGGCGTCGGCGACCGTGGTGCCGGGTTCATGGACGACCTGAAGCGTCAGGCCCTCGTGGTCGAAGACGTGGTAGCCCGCGGGGCCGAAATCAGGGGCGACGAGAATCTCCGGCAGGCCGTCCTGGTCGAGGTCGGCGACGGTGATCGCTGCGCTGGTGAGCTGGCGGTTGCTCCGCCGCGCCCCGTCCAGGTAGAAGAACCCCGGCAGGTCCTCGCTGATCCACTTGAGCTGGCCGTCGTGCTCGAAGGCGTAGATCCGGAGCGCAGAGGTCGGCGAAGCATCGGCCTCGCCACCGATGACCAGGATTTCGGGGCGGCCGTCGAGGTCGATGTCGGCCAGCGCGGGCTTGCTGGACATGTCGAGCTGCCGGCCCGGCATCGTCACTACCCACTCCTCGAGCCCTGTGATGCCGTCGATCGCGATCAGGAAACCGGTGCAGCAGCCGCTGCCGTCGCCGATGATCAGCTCGGACTGCGGGTCGTCGTCGAGGTTGCCGATCAGCGGGGTCCAGGTCGACGATCCGTTCGCCCGCTCGTAGGACAGGGTCTCGACCAGGCCGATCGTGCCCACCGGTGCGTCGGGCGTGTAGTCGAAGCCGCCGTCGGCCGCCAGCGTCAGCGCGCCGCGCTGGGGCGCGTCGACCAGCAGCGCCGATAGCGGGTCGGAATTCGGGTCGGAATCGTTGCCCAGCACCCCCGGCGCGGCAACCTCGAGGGTGTCGCCGCGCTCGACGCGGAACCCGGCATCGTCGACCGCGATCGGGGGCCGATTGTGGTCGACGAAGACCTCGAGACTCTGCGCATCGCTGGCACCGAACGTGTCCCGAACGACAACGGTCACCGGGTGGCCCCCCAACTGCAGCGTGGTCGGCGTCCAGCGAACCTGCCCGGTTTCGGCATCGATGCTCATGCCGCTGGGGCGCTCCGACAGCGACCATTGCAGCATGTCGCCGGGATCCGGATCGGACGCGCTGGGCTGGAAGGTGGTTTCGACCCCGGGCGCTGCGCCGCGATCGGCCAGCGGCGCGAGCAGGGGCGGGGTGTTGACTGCGACCGAAACGACGAAGGCCTCCAGGTCGAAGCGTCCGCCGCCGTCGGTGGCCCGGACAGTCACGGGGTAGGTGCCGACGTCGGCGGGAAGCCATTCGATCAGCCCCGAGGCCGGAGCGATGGTCATGCCGGGCGGCGCCTCGTCGAGCGAGTAGATCGGGACATCGCCCGGGTCGGCATCGCTGGCCTCGGCGACAAGCGTCAGCGCATCGCCGAGGTTGATCGCACGATCGTCTATAGGCGCCAGGACCGGGGCCGCATTCGGATCGACCACGTCGATCTCGAAGGTCAGGGTATTGGACAGGCCCTCCAGGTCCTCGGCGCGAACCGTCACCGACGATGCGCCGACCTGGTCGGCCTGGGGCGTCCAGGCAATTCCGCCGGTGTTCGCGCGGATCGTGAGGCCCGACGGCGCGTCGTCCAGCGAGAACGCGATCCCGGCCTGGCTGGCGGGCTCGGAAGTGTCGATGTCGATCGCCAGCAGGCGGCCGACCACCGCGGCCTGAGGGTCGACCGGGACGAACTGGGGCACGTTGCCGGTGCCTTCGAAGGAATTGACAAACAGGATCTCGCCGTCTCCGGCGA
>MDTG01399712.1_pt1 | contig 15236 bp, 13 predicted proteins | sample 811421 | NCBI WGS metagenome assembly MDTG01 (sample SAMN05326645, study PRJNA326480) | marine metagenome | isolation source: seawater | place: Pacific Ocean: South East | collected 2011
AGATTTTGTTTAATTTTATTTATACTTTTTTTTAAAAAATTAGAATCAATCAGGGTTTCCATTATTTTACAGTCATTTATATCTTTAGCTTCGCCTCTATTTATTTTCATTCTATAAAGCTGTTTATAGCTTATAAATTTTAAATCATTAAAATAGAAAAAATTTTTTGGATTATATATAAGATTAATTTTATCTTCGTTATGGTATTTTAATTCACTATCATGATATTCAACGTTTTCAACATGGCAAGTAATCTTAGAGTTATCATTAACAAAATAATCTATATCGATCGTCTCTCTTAGCCCATAAGATGAAAGAACCATCCCACTATCTAAAACCACATCATTAATATTAATATTATTTTTTAAAACAAACTTAGTAAACATATCTATTTTTTTATGTGTAGATATATAAATATTTGGCTTTGCATAGTTTAAAAAATGAACACTATTATTATTAAATATAACTCTAGCTACTCGCGCAGCTTCTTCCTTTGTATCTGTAATGTGTACAGAATGTTTTCCTACATTGAACAATACTCTTATTTTATTTTTTATTTTAAAAGCTTCGTCTAAACCATCAGCCTGAAAAGCTACAACTCTAACTGGGTCAAAACTTTTAAAACACTCTGCAAGCTTACTCTTTGCACCCTTGAAATCATTTTCCACATTTCCTAGCCACTCTTCACCATAATATGTTTGAGACAATAAGTTGTGAGCACCATTTGGAGTAAGCACCATTTCTTTTCTGTACACGATATTAGGAATAATATTTTCTATCTCTTTATCATGCCCCTTTGCAGTAGGCCATAAAAAAACTATGTGCATATTATCTGCGTACTCTACAAATCTTGTAGCAACTAAATCTAATATTTCAGCAGAAACATTACGATCGTAAAAAAACTTATAATCATATATATGATCATCTGTCTCTATTTGCACACAATCGACTGTTTTTTTTAAAAAAATTGCACTTGCAACTCTGTGAGCACCATTTGCTATTGATCCGTTTTTTGAAAGCGGTATAAGAGTTTTACAGTTATCAAATCCATTTTTTTTTATATCTTCAAAAGTTTCATTAAAATCATTAACAAATTTTTCAAAACTCTTTTTATTATCATTCGCAGGCTCTATAAATTTTCCTAAACTAAAAGCTCTTATATGCTCCTTATAAATATCTTTTGTAAACTGTGCATCAAAATGTAGCATTTCTAAATAGACAAGCTTAAATGCTATGTCAAATCTATTAAAAGTTAAAAGTTTTTTAGCTGGAATTGTTTTTGTTTTATAACTTTTTAATTTTAAATCGCTAAAAAAATGATTTTCTAACAGGTTTTTTAATTTATGAGCTTTTATCATTGAAATTTATTTTATCCTATTTATATCCATAATAAATTTGAATACAAGTTTTCGAATTGGGTAAAAGAAAGCATTAGTTTGCAAAATAAAAATATTCCTTAGTTTATTATTTGTAAGATTAAATAAATAATAAACTATAATTATTGATATAAGTGAAGAGTATGCTGCGCCCTGGATACCATATTCTTCAATCAAGGTGTAGTTTAATATGATATTTATAATCGCTCCAACAATTGATCTATAAAATAAATATTTTTGCATATTTTCTACTATAAACCAATTTTGAATGGCTATTCCAATAGACACAAATACTGCAGTCCAAATGTGAATCATTAATACACTAGCTGTTTTATTATATTGAACACCGTAAAGTAATTTGACTATTAACTCACTATTAAATGCAGTAATAATAGAAACAAATATAGAAACCCATAAAAATACATCAATTAAGTTTTGTAATCTGGAATAATACAACTTTTCACTTTTCTTTTTTAAATTTATAATAGCAGGTAAAAGAGACGAGGCCACAATGGCCGGTAATAAAAGCCATCCTTCTGTAAGTTTAATTGCTGCTGAATATTGACCTACAGCTTCACTATCAAGAAATTCCTTTATCATTATTTGATCTATTTTAATGTATATTGAGGTAATAAATCCTGTTAAAACTAAAGGATAACTATCTTTCAAAAGAGAAATGGCAATGTGTTTATTAAAAATCAAATTAGACATTTGAACTTTAAATTTGTTTTTAGTATAGAAATAAATTAGTCCAGTAGCTATTACAATACTATCAAATACATATATCCAAGCAAAATAGATTAAACCTGCTTCATTTAAAATAAGAGCTATTTTAATTAAGCCACTAATTATAAGTGTAAAAATTTTGGTAAAAACAACATATTTTGATAAAACATGGCTTTTAAAATAGAAATCTATTACATCAAAGCTTTTAAATATCATCGTACTGGCCATGATAAAAATTAATATAACCTCCAAAGTGTCAAGACCAATAAAGTTGATTACTATTATTATCATAATTATAACAACTATTGCCCCTATAAATTTAAGCCAAAATGACGTGGCAATTAATTCTTCTTGTTTATTTCTATTGTTTACAAGCTCTCTTACAACGATGCTATCTAAGCCTAGCGTTGCAAATACCATGAAGAGTCCAACAAAACTAAGAGCATAACTTACCAATCCAAATTGCTCTGGACCCAAATATCTAATAATCCAAATTCCAATAAATAGGTTTACAATTATCTGTAATGCTTTTTCTAGAAGAAGCCATGATATATCTTTAGAATATTTTATTATTCCTGGATATGTTAATATGTTATTCAATTTTTCTTTAAAAAAAGTTATTATTCTCATTTTTGTCTGAGTTTAGTTCCAAAGTTGGTTTGAGAAATTTTATATAAAAATCTATTAATTTTTCCAAACATGGTATGATTTTTTGATACAACAGAAAATTGTTTTACGTGTAAAACTTTCTCAGTAAAGATTGATATAATAAAAATAAAATAGCAATATAATCTACTTTGATTGGCATTTAAAAATATTATTGAATCAAAATTAATAAAAGGTTTTATTTGCCTTGTTAAGGCCCCATTTTCTACAGTATTGAAATACACAAAATCAATTTTGCCTTCGTCTGATGAAACTTTCTTAGCTATTTTAATATGATTTAACACTTCATAATCTAAATTACTATTATCTGATGGATAATATGTGATATGTTCATTTTCTAATGCTTTTAATATGTTATATTTTGAAATCTTTTTTTTATTGAATTTGTTGTTCATTAAATTATTAAATAATTTTTGATACATTGTTGAGTAATCAAAACTACTCTCAACTTTTTCATACAGTGCTTTTGCAATCTTTAATCTTTCTTTACTATTATTTACATAGTAATTTACTTTATCAATTAAATCTTTTTGATCCTTATACATTACGATATTTTTACCATCAACCAATTCATAATCCTTCACTAATCTATCATAATAAGTTGTAATTGGTAATCGCCCGACTCTAACTGCCTCCCATATCTTTGTATTCATATGTAATGAACCTGTTAAATGATCTTCTAAAAAAGCCAACACAATTTTGGAATTAGACAATACAATATCAAATTCGTTTGTATCAATAAATCCGAAGTAATATCCATTGGAAAAGCTATATTTTTTCCATTCTGGACTTCCATAGATAGCTAAATTGATTCCTGAATTTATTAATCCTTCTACCATTTCAGGTCTATTTGCACTTGGAGCGCCAATAAGAACTGCATCGTATTTTGTTTTTTGAGAATGCTCATGGAATTTTTTATCTCGTAAATAGCAACTATTAGGAAAATAATAACCTTTAGACAAATTGAAATTTTCATAATACTCAAGACATGGCTTGACATAGGCAACAAATAAATCGAACCAACCTAATAAAAATCTATATTGAGGATAGTTAAATTCGTCATCTCCAAGAATTCCTATAACTTTAATACCATTCTCTCGAATATTTCTTATTGTTTGCGGTAATAAAAATTCTCTATAATTATCTGCAGTCCCAAGAATAAGGACTTTTGGTTTTTTCCTTATTATTTCTGTTTCAAAGTTCTTATTTACGGATATTAAATCTGTTGACTGAAAAAATTTATTTCTAAACTTAGTATGTGTAGGCATATATTTATGCCTACCAAGCAATCCATAAATATCAATAATTTCACAAGAATAATCTATTTGTTTAAAAGCTGCCTCAATAGAAGGAATTCTATCTCTAAACCAAGGTCTTGTTTTATTTGTATCACAAGCTAATAAAATATGAAGTTCTGTCTCCACTGGGTACCTCTTTATAGATCTCTTTGTTTTTTTAATACGATATCTATCTAATTTTATTATAATTTCTTGATGTAAAAAGAGCCAGGTTCACTCTTTGAACTTAAATTGGGACATACGTTCTTTAATTCTTTGTAATAATTATGACGTAAAAAATTTAAAGAACCTATTATTTTCCAAGAAGTGTTATTAGTCAAAAATGCCTCTAGTAAATATTGTTCGTTCCAAAATAAAATATTATCTTTCAACAATCTATCAGGATAATTTCTTGGAGAAAAAATATCATGAACATGCACAATTACTCCTTTATTTAAATTAGGTAATATTTCTAGATATTCGAAAATTACATCACCCTCTGGTCTTATAACATGAGAAGAATCGATAAATAATATGTCTCCGTCTTTTAACGAAGAGAAAAATGACAAATCGACATTCTCAACTTTTTCTCTTATTACAGATATATCTATTTCTTCTAACCAAGGCATTTCGTATGGCTCAATGCATATATGGTCACAAACATATTGTTTATCATCGTGATGATTTTTATTTATGGCTTTTCTGGCCATAAGAGTTGAGTATCCACTTCCAATCTCGATTACTCTTCTTGGCTTAATATATCTTATCAATTGATACCAATATTCAGAATCTCCTTCTTCGAAAGAATTATTATTTAAGTAATACTCTAAACCTATACCTTTTTCTTTTGGAACATCTAGAAGCTCAGTACCAAACCTAAAATTTTTCAAAAATTTTAATTGTTCTTCTATTTCCAAATTAATTCCAGGAAGGTTCCTTTCTTGGGAAAAAGATCGTTCTAATGATCTAAAATCAAATTGCGGTTCATAATAATGATTTCTAATTGGGAAAACACCAATTGCGAGTATAAATTTCTTGCACAGAGGTAATCTTTGAAACCCAATTCTCCGAACATTTTTAAATATCCAGCCAGAAAATATAACTGGTATGACAAGTAAAATATCGATTAGACCAATAATTTTAATTATTAATTTTTTCATTAATATTAATATTCACTTTTCAATTAAACGACTTGCAGATATCCAATTTTTACTTATTCCATTATGTAGATTATCTAAACAGTACATTTTTTTTTTGAATTCGTTTAAAATCTATTACATTTAATAACTCTAAGTCATTAAAAACTTTCAAGTTACTAATTGTTGACGACACACCTTCTTCAGATGATAAATTGTTTAACCTGACACTGCTACTTTTTATATTTGTCTCAGTACTGTAGTAGCCGATATGCACTACATCTGCTTTCATCATTGTCTCAGTGACCATTATATTTTTAATAATTGACTTTGAATAAAAAAATTTTTCTATGGATTTAAAAATTAAACGAGCAATTTTAGCTAAATATTTATTATCTCTTAAAATATTAAAAAAGAGATTTTCAATATTTCCTGACTCCGCATTACTATGATTTGTATAAAAACAAGAAATATGTGACCAATGATCTATGAAGAAATCTTTTCTATATAAAATATTATTACACAAATAATGACTAATTTTTCTTTCTTGAGAACGATCATAATATCTATAACTTTTTTGGTCGTATAGTTTTTTGTTATCAAAAGAAATTTGAGGATAAAGAACAGTGTTACCTTCTATTTTAAATACTTGTTCGTTTATGACAGGATATTGAATTACGTTTATATTTTTAACTTCTTTCATTAATCTTATATCATTTTTTATATACTCAAAATTGTTGTCACCTAAGTTGATATAGGCACAATCTTCAAGTAATCTCAAAACAAAATCAGTTTTTATTAAATGCAAATATTTTTTGCATCTAGTAAATGGATTAAGATCCTCGTCATGAATATATTCTAAATTTTCCATTTCAGAAAAAAGCTTTTTATTTTTTATAAAATCTTTTTTTGAAGATGCGTCAACAACAATAATTGGAATGTCTTTTTTTGAGTTTAAAAATAAAGTTCTTAAAGCAATTTCAATATATTTTCTTCTGATATCGCCATTTGAAAAAAAAGTAAGAAAAATAGTGAAGTCGTCAACCATCGGCAGAAACTTTATTAATTCTTTTAACCAAATTAAAGGCGCTTTCCATACAAACATCCATATTGTAATATTCCCATTCTCCAAATCTTCCTATTGAATGCAGGCCTAAAATTTCCAAATATTGCTTTATTTTACTTGTTGATCCTTTGTAATTATGATCATAAACAACATATGCGTGATCAGAAACATTATAATCTAAAGGCTCAATCAAGTAATCATATTTCCTGCCATCCTCTAATAAGTCTTCATATGAATGTTCACCATTGCATTCTGTTATTGTAACATTTTTTTTTGGGCTGAAAAAGTTTCCTATATGAATATGTCGATGAAAAATGGTATTAGGTGATGGCAAGTAAGTCCACGTTGCTTCTACAGGTTTTGTCTTCCAAAACATATTTGTAACTTTATTATATTTAAGCTTTTTTGCTTCTGTTAATATTTCAGAAGGAGTACCTTTTATTATAAATGGTAAAATATTTAATGGCATTGTATTTATTACCATATCAAATTTATGCTTACCATTTACAACCCACTTACTCTCTTTTTTTTCGATATTAGAAACTTCGAAATCTAAACAAACATTAAGCCCTTTTCCAAGAGCTTCAATAAAAACATTTTGATTATTTGCATTTGGATAATAAAAAGAACTGTGAGGCATAGTGTCTTTGTTATCTCCTATAATGCCTTTAAAAAATTCTTTTTTATTTGGCAATGGTAACTTTCCTTTAACCCATGAATAATCCATTAGAGATGGATCAGTTTGCCATATTTTTCTATTATAAGGTATGAAATATTCCTCAGCTAATGTTTGCCCAAAATTTTCTTTGAACCAATCTTCTAAGTTCTTAGCTTCATTATTTCTACAAGACATAAAATCTTTGGTTATATTAAATGCTAATTGTTCATTAAACTTAGCAATTTCCTTAATTGAAAATTCTATGGGATAAGAAATTAAATGGTCGTGAAAATAAATTTTTGCATTTCTTTTTACTTTGTGCCAATTTTTTTTTGGTAAAACTTCATTAAAGACGAAATTCATAATGTCTTTATTTTTTGAATTCAAACAATGACCACCAACAGTATGATAAGCATTACCATCTACTTCCTTAGTTCTAGCTATTCCTCCTATGGAGTTTTTCTTTTCAAAAATTTTTATCGAATGGCTTTTAGAAAGCAATCGACCAATTGTTAGTCCTGTTATACCGGCCCCTATAATACAAATGTTCACAATGCTATTCCCAAAATATTGTATCTCTATTTATATTTTCCAAAATATCCTTTTTGATTTCTTCGTTGTAAATTCCAGCTTTAAGAATAACGATAGGGGAAACTACATCCTTTAATACATTTGGAGACTCAACCATCAGATTGGTTCCGTATAACCTTTTTTTATGTTTATTTGGATCATTGTCTAATAAACAAGTTATCTTATCAGTGTATAGTCCAAAACTTATCAAATATTGGGCAAAGACGTGCGCACCAAATAAAAAAATTGTTTGCTCTTCGTTAGACGTGTTAATTTTCGAATTTAGTTCATTGATAACAATGTTATGATAATCTATATAATCCATGTAAAGTCTTTTATTATGCTCATATAATCCATTTGGAAGTTTTACGATTTTCGTATCTACATCTCTAACGTAAGCATAAAAAATACTATGATCATTTTTGAAATATTGTTTGTCAACTTGCCTAAAACCATTTTTTGACAAAATATATTCGATATATGGCTCAGTTAAAAAAACTGTGTGTTCGAAATTGATACAGTTCGTATATTTTCTTTTAAGCATTTCTTCCATCTTTGGAATACTGAAAATTAATTTTTGACCAGCACTTAAAAATCTAGAAATATGACTCATGAATTCGTCTGGATTATAAACATGTTCAAACACATGAGAATGGACTATAGTATCAATCGCTTCATTAAATATAAATTTATCGTCAAAAAATCCCCTAATAAATTTAGCATCAACGTTTTCAACTGGTGTTGGGTTAGGTTCTACAATAGTCCAGTTTATTTTTTCTTCTCTCATATACTCTTTACTTAAAATACCGTGTCCACCTCCAATTTCAAGTACTGAGGTTGGAGATTGTTTCCGAACAAATTTAGCAAACTGTTCATGATGTTCCTTCCATAAACCACCTATATTTCCAGAACCATGAAATTCTTGATATAGTACTTCTAACGGCAATAATGGGTTTAATTGAATAACACCAGAATTTTTAGAAATTTCCCATTGCATATCAACTAATATATCGTCTTCATATGATTTATTAGTACATCCCATGAAAACTGGAAAATTCTCAAATTTGTAAAGGAATTCTAAATCCTCAGTGCTATCAATAACGGATTTATTTCTCGGAATTGTTTTAATACTCATTTAATTTCCTCTTTTAAGATTTTTTTACCCAAAGCATATAATAATATTGAATAGGGATAGTGATGTAATGCAGCAATATTCAGATAAATAAGACCTGTCAACACTCTAACTTTTTTAGTTTCGAAATTATTTTCTTCCATCCACCCATCAAAAATGTGTTCGCATTCTTCCAAAATTTTCTTGCGCTCAATTTTATAACCTATTTTATTATCTTTCCACAAGGCTGAGAACCTATTTTCAATAATAATGCCATGGTTTACTATTAATCCATGGTTTAGTTTAGCCAAATCATAATATATATCACCAGTTGATAAATTACCCCCAAAATCCTGGCGCCAATCTAAAAATGTAAAGTTTTTATTTTGTTTTGAGTATAGTATATTTTCAAAATGAAAATCCCCATGAAATCTCCCTGGCAACCCCTCGCTCAACCAATTCCAATCAACCTTATTTAGTAAAATCTGAAGCGGTGGAACAGGTTCTTCATTGATGAATTCTACATTATCTGTTTTATTAAAATTTTTGTAAAATAAATTTAATCTCTCAATCGTTTTTTCTTTATAAAAGGCATAACATACACGTTTAAATTTATTTTTATCTTCTAGAGTTAGGTTTTTTTCTGCCCAAAAAGATTTAATTCTTTTTAAAAATTTTTTAAAAATGGTGATCGTAACAACTTCTGATAAAACCTCTCCTTTAATCTTTTTATAAAGATACATATTATTATTGCTAGCCACTATGTCAGGAACAAACCCTTTCAATTCTTTTGAGCGCTTTACACGATTATTTATGAAATGTTTATCATCCGAATATTTAATTACGTTATCACCAACAAACCATATAGCTTCATTTTTTTTTTCTAAAATGTTAGGATCATTTGGTTTTTTATAAGCGTCACGAGCTAATGACAATGCTTCTAAATTTCCCGTATCATACCACTCGAATTTATTTACTTTTATTGTTCTATTATCTAACAAATATCTTATTCCGTACGTCTCTCCTTGCAAAACGGCTATCTTTCCGCCTTCATTCATCTTTTTCCAAAAAAGTTGGTGATCATAAATACCTGCTATACCAGGGTAAGGCCACAAGTTTTTTTTGAGAACACCCTTTTCACAAATGTCTAGCAGAATATTTTGATTAATTTCTAAGGTTCTATAATTTAGAAGTTGTTCACTTTCAGCGTAACCTATCCAATTATGGTCAGGTTCTGGTATATATCCTTTAAACAAAGTATCACATGACAAGAAAACAAATGGTTGTTCCAAATGCCGCTGACAAGACAACAAACTAAAACCTAATCCAGACCCTTCACCTTCGAAAGGATGCACCCATTCAAAAATAAATTTCTTATTAGAAAACGCTAACTCTAAAAAATCCTTTACAAGTTCACCCTTATGTCCTAGCGCAATTACAAAATCACAATCATTAGGAAATTGCTCTATCAAATGAGCGATTGTAGGTCGATTAGCAACTGCGACAAGTGATTTGTTAATATATTTAGTGAGGTCTTTTAGTCGAGACCCAGTTCCAGCTGTAGGAATAAAAACTCTATAACTCATTAACTAAGATCTGTTATAATCGTCATTTATTCTAACAACATCGTCAATTTCCGGCGTGCTAGCTTCCAGATAAACACTATCTTCCAAAGCCTCCATACGATGAACTATACCAGGCGATATGGTCGTCGATTCTCCAGAATTAAAAATATTTCCCAATAAATCCTGTGAATTTGGCCCAGAAATTATTTTTAAACTTCCACTTAAAACATATATAGTTTCCTTTTTGTAATTATGGAATTGAAGACTACAACGATGATTTTTATACATTGTTAACTTCTTAACCATGTAATTTTCGTTAATTTCTATAATTTCCTCTTTACCCCATGGTTTTTCAATAATTTGCATAAAAACTCCTATAATTTATTTTTCTTTTCGTCAGGATAATATTCGAAGAAGTTTTCATAAAATAGTTTAGAAAACTGTATCATTTGCCATCGACTGTTAAACCCATACTTTTTCTTGGCCCATTTTAATCCTTCGTCAACATAAAGCTTTAAATTTTCTTCATAAGATTCAGTTTTAATTAACTCATTTTTGTTTAAAAGATAAGCTTCTTCTTCTTCAGCAACAACTTCAGTCGAAATTGCGGCCGCCCAGTCATTTGCGTAAGCCTTTGTTATTATTTCACTTTCTGATAGATAACCTCTGAAATTATCCCCATCAAATATAAAATTCATGAACGTGGGATTATCATTATTTTTCAATTTTTCTAAAAGTTCTTTTCTAAAAAAATAAGCATTATTATGTATAAACCAAAAATATTTTAGAGAACATTCACCAATCAATAATTTTTCGCCCCACCTGTCAGAACAAGGAGAAATTATACCTACTCTTGGATATTGTTTCAGCAAATTTTGAAGAGTTTGGACTGTTTGCTGTTTTTCTGGAAATTTTGTATCATTGGTTAATAGAAAGAAGGAATCGTATTTTTCCCAAACCCCTTGTTCCCATAATTTAAGCAAGCCAAAATTCATACCTCTTGAATATCTTAAACCATTTTTTTTAACATTCGGAGTTGAAACATGCCAGGTACAGTATTTTGATAAATTTTCTTTATCAGAACCTGCTTCAACCACAAAGATATCAGTATAATTACCATCATTATTTTTTAAATGTTCCACTAACGCATTTGTTTCTTGTGGTAAATTTCTATTTAAAATTATTGTTGCAGTTTTTTTCATGATATCAAATTAAGTTAAAAGCTTTAACGTATCTATATATACTTTCTTTTACTCTACATTTTAATATATCATCTAAATCTTCTATCTTACTAGCAACTTTATTCTTAAGTTCTTTAAAAACGTCTGTTGAGAAAATATAGTGTCCTGCTATTATAGCACGATCGTAATCAGTCGCATTAGTGTTTTTTAACATCCATTTCTTCCATTTCAATGAGTTGTAAGAAAGCTGTAAAAAATCATCCAATAATTTGTTAAAACTAGCTTGTTTTAACAAATCTACAAAAGCCTGAGTTTCTGCAACCCCGAATTCTGGCGCAACATTGGCAGCATGTATCCCTAATCGTGGTTGCCATATCAATGAATCAGTAGATAAATAATCAGTATTATGTTCCTTCATAAAAATTCTATATTTCTTACAAATTTCAATCATTTTAGGGATTTGAATTTCTGGTGGAAGTTCATTCTCGATTCTTACTGGAGAGTCAAAAGAACCGACATTTTTTGTTTCCATTACTCTTGTTCCAGCTTGAATAACTACAAAACTAGGGTAGGGTATTTTATTCGAACTACAGAACTTTTTCATACTTTCAAGTGTATACTCTAATTCTTCTTTTGTATTATTGCCTCCACTCTGCTCCTCCGTTCCAATCTCAAAAATAATGTCTTGATTTTTTTGTTGTGCATATGACCAACAAAAATCATACAACTCATAAACTCTTTCTAAAATTTGATCTTTATCAGGTTGGGAGTGGATATCAATACTTGGGTCAATATGTAACATATGGAATCCAGCATCAATATCCGCTTTGTATGAGACTTTTGCTGATTGCATTGCATCTTTTAAATTCATATTTTGACTTTTTTCAAGCTCATTTTGCCATGGCCCACCATGATCTCGTGCTAGAATGATATTTCTATTAATATCTTTCTCAACCACATAATCTGCAAACTGTTTTGTTGTCCAATTTTCTACATATCCGCCGCCAAAAACCTCACAGTCAATTTGCCTTCTACTTGCGATTAACATTAAGGGTGTTTTGTATTGTTCGGCTAACTCAATAGAAGCATCTACACAGTTCTTACTCATTGGACCAACACCAAGAAGTGTGCAGTTTCTATTCTCCATATATTTCTCTAATCTTTGTTGAAGAAACATACTACTTGTTCTCCCTAATTAAGCTGTTCAGCAGGCAGTTTGTTAGGATCATATGGTATAAAGAACATTTCCATAATGTGGAGGCAAGCTTCAGCAACAGCTCTGTCACCGCCAGATCGTTCTGTCACGTAATTTGCATGTGCCTTTGCCATTCTATCTGAATTTGCAGGTGCTATAGAATACCCAACCTCTTTCATTACATAGTGATCAAAAATACCATCACCCATATAGATCACTTCTTCTGGATTGTAGTGCTTTTTGATCCATTTTATTCTGTTAATGGGACTGACTAAATCAAGATCAAATTTCATATCTTCTTTAATACGTTTGTTACTTATTGAAAAACCTTTTTTATCTCCTGAAACAAACCTTATTTTTATATGTGGATTAAGCAACAGCAATCCATCATGGTCATCTGGTCCAAAAATTTTTATCTGCTTACCTGCATCAGAATATAGAAATTGACCGGTTGTCATTACACCATCTACATCTAAAATAAATACCTTAAAATTAGTGTCTTTTGTTATTATTTCACTTGTTTTAAATACCAATTGTAAGTCTCCCGCAAACCTTCTTTCAAACTGGTAGTATAACTCCAGCCCATATTCTTCAACCTTCTTATATCAATTAATTTTCTTGGTGTGCCATCTGGCTTAGCTGTATCAAAAGTCAATTTACCCTTAAAACCAATTATTTGTTTCATGGTTTGCGCCATCTCTCGTATTGTTATATCTTTACCTGTGCCAACATTGATATGCGAGAGCATTGGCTTTGTATTGGCTTGGTATGTTTTTTTATCCAACTCTAATACAAACAAACATGCTTCTGCCATATCATCTACATATAAAAACTCTCGCATAGCGTTGCCTGTACCCCACACGACTACTTCAGCGTAATTGTTAACCTTTGCCTCATGTAAGCGTCTCATCAATGCAGGGATGACGTGTGAGTTATCTGGGTGAAAATTATCATTAATACCATAAAGATTTGTTGGCATAACTGATCGAAAATCTGTATTGTATTGACGATTGTAAGACTCACAAAGCTTAATACCCGCTATCTTAGCTATTGCATAAGGTTCATTAGTTGACTCTAGTAAATCGGTGAGTATTGACTCCTCAAGAATTGGCTGCTTGACTGCCTTAGGATATATGCAAGTGCTACCTAAAAATAAAAATCGTTTAACATTATTCTCATAAGCTGAGTTAATAACATTAGCTTCTATCATAATATTTTTATAAATAAAATCAGCTGGATAAGTATTATTGGCATAAATCCCGCCAACTTTGGCGGCTGCTAAAATAACATAATCAGGTCTTTCTTGTTTAAAAAACTTTTGCACTTTGGTTTGATTGGTAAGATCTAGCTGTTTATGCGTACAGGTTAAGAGATTAGTAAAACCCCTCTCTTTCAATTTCCTAACAATGGCAGAGCCAACTAAACCTTTATGACCTGCAATATAAATTTTGTCATCAAGATCCATTTACAAATCAATTAATTATTAAAGTCTGGCACTTTAAAGCCGTGCTGTTTGACTAATGAATCACGCTTGGCAATGTTTATGTCATTTTCCATCATTTCATGCACCATCTCTCCAAGAGTGATTTTAGGCTCCCAACCAAGTTTTTTTTGAGCTTTAGATGCATCTCCTAGTAATGTTTCCACCTCCGATGGACGGAAGTAAGAGGGATCAACCTCCACGATTAAATTTCCTGTTTCAAGATCAAAGCCCTTTTCATCAATGCCTTTACCTACCCAACGAATTTTTTTACCTAAGTGACCCCATGCGAAATCAACGAAGTCTCTAACCGAATACTGCAAGCCGGAGGCAATACAAAAATCATCTGGTTCATCTTGCTGTAGCATTAGCCACTGCATTTCTACGTAGTCTTTGGCATGACCCCAATCACGCTTAGCATCTAGATTACCTAGGTACACAGTTTCTTGCAAGCCTAATAATATACGAGCTAGTGCTCTAGTGATTTTCCGGGTTACAAAAGTTTCTCCTCTTACTGGTGATTCATGATTAAATAAGATACCATTACAGGCATACATGTCATAAGCTTCACGATAATTTATGGTTATCCAATAAGCATACATCTTAGCTACTGCATAAGGTGATCTTGGGTGAAATGGGGTATTTTCAGTTTGGGGAATTTCTTGTGCTTCTCCAAAAAGCTCGGAAGTTGATGCTTGATAAAAACGAGTTTTTTTTTCAAGGCCCACAAAACGAATAGCTTCTAATAATCTTAGCGTGCCTATTGCAACAACTTCAGAGGTATATTCTGGCATTTCAAAACTTACTGCAACATGTGATTGTGCAGCTAAATTATAAACCTCATCTGGTTTAACTTCTTGTAAAATTCTAATAAGATTTGAACTATCCGTTAAGTCACCATAATGTAGAAACAAGCTTTGATTTTTTTTATGGCTATCCTGAAAGATATGGTCAATACGCTGGGTATTAAATGAAGAGGCTCTACGTTTAATACCATGAACTTCATAGCCCTTTTCAAGCAAGAACTCAGCAAGATAAGAGCCATCTTGACCAGTAATTCCTGTTATTAATGCAACTTTTTTATTTCCCATATTTAACCATTGAAATATTTTTGGACATAGTTTAATTATTTTTTAACAATTTGAACTTTTAAAGTCAAAATTTATGTTAATTTTCAAATAAGTTTTAATTCCCCTTTAATTAGTGTAGATTATGCAATTTGAAAATAG
>MDTG01135014.1_pt1 | contig 15234 bp, 15 predicted proteins | sample 811421 | NCBI WGS metagenome assembly MDTG01 (sample SAMN05326645, study PRJNA326480) | marine metagenome | isolation source: seawater | place: Pacific Ocean: South East | collected 2011
AAGTAAGAAGCTTTATGATTTTGTAAAGTAATTTCATCATTATAATTATTATAAACACAAGTTTGTTTAGTTTTGAAATAAATATTTTTTTTTGTGCAATTTATCGAATTAAATAATTGTGCAAAATTAATTCCTTGTAGTGGATCAAAATTATATTTATTAAATATTAATTTATTTTCTTCTTTCCTTAATAAATTTATATCTAAAAAAAAATTTTCATTAACAAAAATATTTGGATTTAAATAGAACTCATTTTTAATGTATTTTTTATACTTAATATCGTACTGTAACGATGTACCCAAATCTGAAAATTTCCTTTTAATTATCGGATAAGATATCGCTAACACATTATTTGTAATTTCTTTATTAAGAACATCGAGAAAATTATTTTCAAATATGTAATCAGCAAACGAGAAAACATAAATCTCACCACTTGAACTTACAGCATAGTTCATTGAGTCAGATATCCAAGAAAAAAAAGAATAAGTTGCACCAATCACTTTAGACTCCTTTGGTAACTCACATTCAATAAAAGTTTTTTTAAATTTATATTTCTTAACGTGTTCCTTTATCTCAGGTTGATTAAATAAACAAATAACCACCTCAAAATTAGAATATTTTTGTTTTTCTAGCGAATCTAAAAACAAATGTTGAATTCGTGAATTTTCGTTATCGCCAAAATTTTTTAAAGAAGTAGAAATTACGATTCTCTTTTCAGTATTTATCATCTGGAAAAATTTTTTTGTAAATCAAATATTGAATTTTTTTAGCAGCCTGTAATTCAGTAATTGAATTTTTATTTTTGGGTCTATTTTTATATGAACAAATATTTGTATCAACAGGACCAAATTTAATATCATAAAATTTAATATTTTTAAGATTTTTTGTCGAATGTTTAATAAATGTTTCTAATGCTAACTTTAATGATGTGTAATGAGAAATATTATATCCACCTGTAATTATAGCTCTTGTATTAATAAGCAAAAAATTTTTAACTAGTTTTTTTTGAATTAAAAAAATTACTAAATTAATATATGAAAAAAAATTTTCATTAAAAATTTTTTTTACATCTTTAACATTTATTTTTTTTATTGGTATTCTTTTGATTTTTGTAAATCCATTCAGAATAATGATATCATTTTTTTTTTTGAAAATAGAACTTAAAGCTTTAAAATTATATTTTTTTTTTAAGTCAAAATTTAAAACTTTTTTGTTTTTATGCTTTTTTCTGGATGTATATGTTACATCAAAATTTGTTTGTAAAATTTCTCTTGTACATTTTCCAATTCCCTTACTTGCTCCAATGATGAGAATTTTTTTTTTCATAGATAAATTATCTTTAAAATAAAATATAAATGAAGTAAACAACAACAATGTTAATTACTAAAGCTCCATTTAGAGTTTCATATTTTGGTGGTGGAACAGATTATCCTAAGTGGTATTTAAAAAATTCAGGTGCAACTATTAATACATCGATAAACAAATATAGTTATATTGTTCTTAATCCGCAAGAAAAAGTAAATATAAAAAAATTTCGAATAAGATATTTTTATAGAGAAGAAGTAAATGATATTAAATCAATAAAGCATCCAACCATAAGAAATCTATTCAAATATTTTAACGTTAAAAGATTACCCCAGTTGGATTTAATTCATTTTAATGATTTGCCCGCTCAAACAGGCATAGGTTCAAGTTCAGCTTTTACAGTCGGATTGATAAAAGCATTTCTTGAATTAAAGAATATAAAAAAAAAAAAAAATGAAATCTTTAAAATTGCATCATATATAGAGCAAAAAATGAATAGGGAGCATATAGGAAGTCAGGATCAAATTTGTAGCACTATCGGTGGTTTTTTATTTACGAAGTATAGCAAAAATAATAAAAAAATATATAAGAGGTATCCGTTAAGTAATAATACCATTAAACAGATTCAGAGAAATTCAATGTTAATTTACTCAAACAGAAAAAGGTTCGCCTCTGATATTGCTGCGGATGTAATTAAAAATTCTATTTCTAAAAAAAAATATTTTAAAGAAATATTTGATATAGCTTTAGAAGCAAAGAAAATAATAGAAAATAAAAACTTCGACAATCTGTTATTTGGTAATTTGATAAACGAAAGCTGGAATTTAAAAAAAAAAACTTCTAAACAAATTAATACCCCTGAAGCATCAGAAATAATACAATTTGCAAAACAAAATGGAGCTTTAGGAGGAAAGATTTTAGGAGCAGGTGGTGGAGGTATGATATTAATTTATGGAGAGAAAAATCAAAATGATATTATTTCTAGTAAACTAAAAAATTATTCTACAATAAATTTTAAATTTGAAGATCAAGGTGTTCAGAGAATAATATGAAAAAAAAAATTAATAATTTGATATCTTTCGAAAATGAAATTGCAAAACTTTTTAACGAAGCAAAAATAAAAGCTCCAGTACATCTTTATTCAAATAACGAAAAAGAAATGATAAAAATTTTTAATAAAATAAAAAAAAATGATTGGGTCTTTTGTAGTTGGCGCAGCCATTACCAATGTTTGTTAAAAGGCGTAAAAAAAAAAATCCTTAAAAAAGAAATTTTAAAAGGTAAATCTATTTCACTTTGTTTTCCATCGAAGAAAATTTTCTCTTCTGCAATAGTGGGAGGCCATATACCAATTGCGATTGGTGTAGCATGGTCAATTAAATTAAAAAAAAAAAGAGATAAAGTTTTTTGTTTTATCGGTGATATGACTTCAGAAACTGGTATAGCTCATGAATCTATAAAATTTGCAAAAAACTATAATTTACCAATTCAATTTATTATTGAGGACAACAATCTTTCAGTGTGTACTAATACAAGAAAGGTTTGGAAGATAAAAAAACTTACTAATACAACAAACTCAAGATTAAAAGTTTATAAGTACAAAAATAAATATCCTCATGCTGGAGCAGGTATAAGGGTTCAATTTTGATGAAATATAAATCTGAACTAATAAAATCGATGAACTATTTGGGTAAAAAAAAGGATACTATTTTTATTGGTCAAGCAACAGAGTACGCTGGAACTGCAATGACTGGAACTTTATCACAAATAAATAAAAAGAAAATTTATGAATTTCCAGTCGCTGAGGAAATGCAAATGGGTGTAAGTATAGGTCTATCATTAAATGGATTTATACCGGTGACAATTTATCCAAGATGGAATTTTCTTATTCTTGCTGCCAATCAAATTGTAAATCATCTTGATAAGTTAAAAAAAATGAGCTCAGAAAACCTTAAACATAAAGTAATTATTAGAACAAGCGTTGGCTCTAAAAGACCATTGAATCCACAACATCAACATGTTGGAAACTTTTCTTCAGCTTTTAAAAAATTATTAACAAATATTGAGATAATAGAATTAAAAGAACCATACCAAATTTTTAAATCCTATAAAAAAGCGTATGAAAGAAAAGATGGAAAACACACTTTATTGGTTGAATACGGCGATTATATAAATGAAAAATAAAAAAGTATTAATTTTAGGCGGAACTGGATTTATTGGAAGAAATTTGGTTGAATTTTTTTTAAAAAAAAATTTCTCAGTAACTGCAACAAGATTTACTTCAAAAAAATATAATTTACCAAAACTAAAATGGATTAAAATTGATTTAAGAAATTTTAATCAAATAAAAAAAAAAATTAAAAATTTTGATATTGTCATCCAAGCAGCTGCTACAACCTCAGGTGCAAATATAATAATTAATAAACCATATCATCATGTCACTGATAATGCGGTTATGAATTCTTATCTTTTGCGAGGAATATTTCAAAACAAAATTGATAAATTTATTTTCTTAAGCTGTTCAGTTATGTATCCATCTAGAAAAATTAAACAAACAGAGAAAGATGGTCAAAAACCATATGAAATAATTGATAAATACTTTGGGGTAGGAAATACAAAATTATATATTGAAAATATGTGTAAGTTTTATGCAAGAATATCTAAAACTAATTTTACAATAATAAGACACTCTAATATTTATGGTAAATATGACAAATACGATTTGAGTAATAGCCATTTTTTTGGAGCATCCATTACAAAAGTTCTTAAAGCTACAAATAAAATAGAAGTATGGGGAAACGGTAAAGAAAAAAGAAATTTGTTACATATATCTGACCTTTGTAACTTTATTTATATTTCAATAAAAAAACAGAATTCAAATTTTGAAATATTTAATGTTGGAGATGATAAAGTATATTCAGTTAAACAAGTAATTTCCAAAATAATCAAATATTCCAAAAAAAAAATTCGTATTTTTTATAATAAAAACAAACCATCAATTAAAATTAATACATCTTTAAATATTAGAAAAGCAAAAAAACTAGGATGGATGCCAAAAGTTTCAATTGACCAAGGAATAAAACAAACCCTTTTTGAAAGGAATAATGAAATTAAAAAATAAAAATATTTTGGTCACCGGTGGTACTGGTATGATTGGACAAGAACTTGTACAACAACTAATTTCTGAGAAAGCAAATATCACTGTCGTTTCTCTTGATAAAATAAATTTACCAAAAGGAGTAAAGTTTTTAAGATTAGATTTACGCGAATTTTCAAATTGTCTTAAATGTTGTAAAAATAAAGATATTGTCTTTCATCTTGCTGGAATTAAAGGGTCTCCAAAAATGGCACTTGAAAAACCCGCAAGCTTCATGGTGCCTACTATTCAATTTAGTTTTAATATGCTTGAGGCTGCGAAAAGATCAGGTGTAAAAAGTTATTTATTCACTAGCAGTGTTGGTGTCTATCAACCAAAAAAACTTTTATTAGAAGATGATGTTTGGAAAACATTTCCTTCGGTTAATGATTGGTATGCAGGATGGGCTAAAAGGTTGTGTGAATTACAAGTTGAAGCCTACAATAAACAATATAAAGACATGAAAATTTCAGTAGTGAGACCCGCAAATGTTTATGGACCTTTTGACAACTTCGATCCCAATAATGCAATGGTAATTCCATCACTGATTAACAGAATAGTTAATGGAGAAAACCCACTCAAAATATGGGGTGACGGGTCTGCTGTTAGAGACTTCATATATTCAAAAGATGTAGCAAGAGGTATGATTTTAGTTGTAAAAAAAGGAGTAAATTATCCAGTTAATATTGGAAGTGGCAAAGGCTTTACAATAAGACATCTAGTAAGAAGTTTAACTTCTATTTTTGAAAATAAAAAAATTAAAGTTGAATGGGATAAATCAAAGCCAACAGGTGATAAAAGAAGAGTTATGAGTATGAAAAAAATGAGAAAGTTAGGATTTAAAAATTCTATAAGTCTTAAAGAAGGACTAAAAAAAACTGTTGAGTGGTACTTAGACAACAAAGATAAAAAGAATTATAAATATAACTCTTTTAATGAAAAAAATATTTAACTAATGAAAAAAAATTTTAACGGTATCTGGTTTTATGGGATTTCGGGTTCAGGAAAAAGCTTTGCAAGCAAATATTTAAATAAAATAAAAAAAAATAGCATTATTATTGATGGGGATTTTGTAAGGAAGCATATAAGTTTTGATTTAAATTATACAATTAAACACAGATGTATACAGTGTGAAAGGGTTTTAGGCATTTCCAAATTAGTATTAAACTCTGGATACTTTCCAATTATATCGACTTCTTATTTATCTAAAGAAACATTTACAAAACTAAAGAAAAATAAAATAAAACCTGTAAAAATATTTAGAGATTTGAATTTATGTAAAAAATATGGAAAAGCATTTAAAAAAAATAAAAAAAATTTAATTGGTTTTGACATTGAGCAACAAGTGTTTGATACATTATCGATAAATAACAAAAATAAAAAAAGTTTGTTTAAAGAATTAAGAAGATTAAATGAAAAAAATTAAACTTGGAGATTTTTCACAATTAGCGAAAAAATATAAAAATAGACCTAGCTATTCAAATGAAATTTTAAATGAAATTTTAGATGAGATAAAAAAACCAAATAAAAAAATTCAGGCGATTGATGCTGGGGCTGGCACAGGAATATTTTCAAGAATGTTATTAAAAAAAGTTGGAAATGTAATTGCAGTAGAGCCTAACAGCGCTATGATGAAAATTGGTAAATCCTCTAGTACAAAGAAAATTAAATGGATCAAAGCCTCATCTGAAAAAATACCACTAAAATCTAACAGTTTTGATTTAATTACTATGGCCTCATCTTTCCATTGGGTAAATTTTAAAAAAGGGATTAAGGAATTTAATAGACTTTTAAAACCAGGTGGTGCATTTGTGGCTATTTGGAATCCAAGAGATATTAAGGGTATTAAATATTTAGAGGATATAGAGAGCTATTTGTACAATTTAAAACCTAATATGAAAAGAATTTCTTCAGGTAACTCTCTTTTTACAAAAAATTTAAAAAGGAAACTTATTGAAACAAATATATTTCAAAAAGTAAAATACTTTGAAAAAAAACATCAGATTAATTTTTCAAAAAAAAGATATATAAATGCATGGAGGTCAGTAAATGACATTCAATCAAAATTAGGTGATGAAAACTTTCAAAAGTTTCTTAATTTTGTTAATAAAAAAATTAAAAATAAGAAAAATATTAAAGCTAATTATTTAAATAGAGCTTGGGTAGGAATTAAAAAGCTTTAATTTTTTTATAATACTTGAAGTAACTTTTTGATCTTTTGGTTTATCAATTTCAAACCATGATGATTTCTCTTTACTTATTTTAATTTTGATAATGTTTTTTTTTATGCACAAATCGATAAAACTAGTAAAATCTATATTTTTATCTTGTAACTTAATAAAATATTTAAACATTTTAAAATAATCGTTTTTTTTAATCCTCATTATCCCCATAAATTGATATTTCGGCAAAATCTTTCCTATTTTACCCCCAATACTGATTAAAGTGTTTTTATAAATGGTTACATCTTCAGCATCTTCATATATTTCTTTTTTATTCATTCTTTTTTTCCATAACTGCAACCAATTTAAATTTAATGGGACAACGCTACCTGTATATTTAATTAATTTTAAAATGATATTATGATCAAAAATAATATCTCCATAAACCACAATAATGTCCTCTTTAATTTTTTTATTGATACAAAATAGGGAATAAACCATATTCGTTTTTTTATAAAAATTATTTTTTACAACTTCTATTTTTTTATCTTCAAAAAAATTTTTAATCGTTCCAGACCTATAACCACTCACAATTATAATATTTTTGAAATATTTAAATATAGGTTTTGAATAGCTGATAATTGGTATGCCATTAACTTTAGTCATACATTTAGGCACATATTTGGTACTTTTTTTTAATCTTGATCCTCTTCCAGCGGCTAAAATTACAAGTTGCATATTTTTTTTAAAATTTTTAAATCTGTAGACTTAAACTTTTTATATCTTTCAGGATGCCACATAATTCCATAAATTTCCTTTTTTTTTATTTTAAAAAATTCCGTACTTCCATCTTCTGCATTTAAAATTTTCTCAAATTTTGAATTATAATTTACTATTTTATATTCATGATAAGAATTAACTAAAAAACTTTTTTTGATGTTTTTAAATACTAACCCATTATTTAAAATTTTATGAACATTTTTAACATGTTTCCTCGTCTTTACTAATTTTGCTCCATACATTTTAGCAATAAGTTGAGCACCATAACAAATACCAACTATGGGTATTTTATATTTTAAACCATATAATATAAAAAAATTATCTAATTTCTTTCTTATTATATTTTTTATATTTTTACTCAGACAATCGTTTCCACCGGCAAGAATTATTAAATCAAGATCAATTTTTTTTTTTTCAATTAAAATATGATATATATTATTTTTAGAAATTTGATTAAAAAGTTTAACTATTCTCAAGTCTAAAGCAGTTTCAAACTGACCTGGATATCGATTGATTATTGTAGGAATTATACCTATTTTCATTTCAAATATTTAATAATATTTTCAAAACAATTTACTTGTATATTTTTGAATTTTTTTAAACTGTTAAAAATATTATCTCCAACTCCAATGGCAGCTGGTAAATTTAGTTCATTACAACGTATAGCCATATGAGAATTTACTCCTCCATATTTTGTGATCAAACCTTTAATTTTTTTTGTAAATAAGTAATCATAACCAGGATCTGCATTCTCAATGCAAATAATTTTATTTTTTAAATTTAAACTTTTAAAATTTTTTTCTAAAAAAATAATTTCTCCATTTAATACTTTATTAGTTATGAAATTAGGTTTTTTTATAAAATCCTCAAAAAAATAGGCCTCATTTTTTGACCTTATCAAATCTGGGAGTTTAATATTATTATTTTCTAAAAAATTTTTTTTATTAAAAATAATATTTTTTTTTAATTCTTCTTTCACTGAAATTGCATCAATATTAAGGTATAGTTTTTTTATTAGATTAATATCCATAAACTGCATATCCTTGAAGTCGATATTACTACGTTTAGCAACTGATTTAATTTGTAAGAAAATCTCATCTATTGTTTTAGTAAATATAAATTTACCATATTCTCTCATCTGTATGCTTTTCTTAATAAATTTAAATAAATCATCGCAATTAATTTGTAATTTTTCCTTTTTCAGAAGCTTGTTTATCTGATTTTTTCTTTTAGTGTCTAATTTGAATTTTGTTTTTTTTAAATTAATTTTATTAGTTTTTCTATTTGAAAAATAATTTTTATAGCCATCCTTATAATTTTGCGACGTAATATCATAAGTACTAGGTCTTAGATGACCATATTTTTTAATAAATTCATATTTATTCTTTTTATTTACATCAACTAATATATTTTTTGTTATGGTATTAAATGATTTTAAAAATAATGATTTCTCTTCTTGGCTTAAAATTTTTTTATTTACTAAAGAATTTAATAGCTCCATACCAATAAAACCACATCTTGCAAGCCCTGCAAAAGGATCTGTACCATATCTTTTACAATTTTCTAAAAGCCAATAAATTTTATTTATAAAGTATGAATTGCTTTTAATTATATCATTATTTTTTTTTGTTAATATCTTAATTTGTTTTTCATCTTTTTGAATTTCTTGAAATGCAATATTGGTTATTTTTTTTAACGAATAAATTAATTTTTTTTTTTCGTTTTTATTTAAAAAGTTTTTTTCCTTTAATCTTTTTTCTGTATCAAAGGTAAAACAAGTAAATACAATTTTAAATTCTATTTTGTCGTGATCAGACGGATTATTTTTTAATTCACTAAGATAAAAGTTTACTATTTTTTCATTCATGTTTTCTGTTAAATTTTTTGGTAGCCATGAATTAAAATCAACTCTCATATCTATGTATGGAGAACCAAAAAAACTTACCATTAAAGGCATATTCTCAACTTCATTAAATCCATATCTAGATCTATTTTTAGACCACACATTATTTGTTATTAATTCTTTATATAGTGACATTGATAAATTTTTTGGTCTAATACCAATCATTTCAGCAGGGTTCCAATCAGACATATTGGAAAAAATTGTATATTTACCATATAAATTTTTAAAGGATGTGTTGAGTTTTGCTATTTTTTTTGAGAACCCGTCTAAGAAAAAATTATAATTAAATCCACTATTACCTAATTTATTTTTTTGGACAATAGGTCTTACTTGTAAAAGATAAAACTTATTTTTTTTGTCTATAACAAACTCTATATCTAAATCATCTTCTTTTGATAAATTAGTAATTTTCTTTGTTTCATTAATTATAATTTTAAGTAATTTGTTTTTTGGAAGAATTTTTGAATTTTTATAAAAATAAAATACATTTCCATCCTCTTTACCAGAAGTAATTAAAGAGGTATCATTGCTCTTTGAGTAATTAATGCAAAAATATGGACTTTTGTCATTACGATCCGATGTAAAAATTACACCATGTAGCTTAGGTTGATTTATCATAAGTTGAACTAGAATTTTATTGTTTGGGTTATTTTTTTTATAAGATTTAATTACCTTTAGTATTGAGTATTCTACACTTATTTTATCGTTTGGATTTACATTTTGGACTGACTCGAACTGACCTGCCATTGAGGTTTCTTTACTATCTTCACCTATTGCAGAAGATCTTATAATGATTTTTTTAAATTCAAAAATTTTTTCTATTTTATTAAGATATTTATTCTTATTTTTTTTAAAATTATCTACTGTAAAAAAAATAAACTTAGGAATGTTTAAATTATTTTTCTTTTTAAAAAAGTGCAAAGTATCACTTTTTGATATAAAATTCATTCTCTACTGATAGCATGAAAAAAAATAAAATTAAAATTATTCTAGTACAAAATTTTTTATCTAGTGGAACAACATTGCTTCACAGCATATTCGATAATCATTATGAAATATTTCAATTGCCAGGCCTGAGAGCAAGAAATCTTGTTGTTTTCTGGGAAAAGAATAGTTTACTTGATAAAGACGAGTTCATTAATAAATTTATTAAAGAATTCATTCAATGGTTTGTTTCTAATGATGATGAAATAGGATTTGATGATAAATTAGATGAAAAAAAATTTAGAGAGTATTTAGATATATATTTAATAAATAATAAAGACTTTAGTAATTTTTTAATTTCAATATATAAATCATACTATAAGACTAAAAATAATAAGATTAATTTTGATAATATAAAAGTTCTAGTATATCCAATTCACAGTTTAAATAAAAAATATCATAAAATATTTTTTAATCACTTCTCTGATATAGTTTATATATTTATGATAAGAAATCCATTTGCCTTATTTCAGTCTGGAATAAATCATCTTTGGCATATTATGGCTGAGAGAAAGAAAAAATTTTTCATAAATTCACATATTATTCAACTAATTAGCCAATTTTTTCTAGACCTAAATTTAAGACGTAGTATTTCAAAAAATTATAGTCTTTCAATTCCATTAAATTTAAAAGCAGATTCACTAATTATAAAGCTTGAAGACATTCATCTAAATACAAAAAAAACTATAAATACAATTTCAAAAAAATTGGAAATTCAAATTACTGATACACTTTTTCAAACAACATTTGCTGGAAAAAATTGGAAAAATAGAAAAGAATCAGTAAATGTCAGTGGTATTGGTGGACATAACGTCAAAGATAATTTTGATAAAATAGAAATTATTTTTCAATTATTAATTCAAAAAAAATTCGAAAATTATATTAAAAAATTTCAATATAAAAAAATTGTATCTGATAGGAATAACTTAATTTTTGATTTATTTTTTAAAATAAGTGAATTAGAGCGAAACTCAATCAAGTGTTACTTGCTACAATTTACGTATGCAAAAAAAAGTAACTTTTTCATAAAAAATATTTTAAAAACCATTTTGAATTTTTCTATTAAGTTATTTTTGCCGATTTTTATTATTTTACAATTTATAATTCTAAGAATTTTTTTTATTTATATTTTACTTAGAAAACCTATATAATTTAATAGTTATTAACAAAATTTTTATTAACGTTATACAATTTTAATAATTCTAATATACCTTGGTCTAAATTAATCTTTGCTTTAAAACCCATACTTTCAATTTTTTTATTTGATACGAAGTAATCTCTCTGATCAGGATCTTTTCTGTTAAATACTTTAATAATTTTTAGATGAGGTATATATTTTTTGATTTTATTAGCTAATTCTAATTTAGTTAAATTTGCATTTGATAACCCAAGATTGAATACTTCACCTTTCATTTTATTAAAATTTTCTATAGAAAACATAAAAGCATTTATAACATCTCTAATGTGTATAAAATTTCTTCTAAAGTGTGGCTCAAATATTTCTAATTTTTTTTCTTTTAAGGCTCTTAGTGTAAAATTATTTACCATTAAATCAGTACGCATTCTATATGAGCATCCGAAAATAGTTGCTAATCTGAATGATATAGAATTATTGTGAGAAAGTATTACATTTTCAGATGCCACCTTCGTTTTTCCATATAATGAAATTGGTTTTAACGGAGAATTTTCGTTACAATATTTATCCTTTTCACCTACACCATACCCAGAATTTGTAGTTGGATAAATAATTTTTTGGTTTTTTTTTAAATTATCAATTAATTCTTCAATCCATAATTGGTTTATTTTTTTTGCTTCCCTTGGTTTTTTTGCACACAAAGGTGCCCCCACTAAAGCAGCTAGTGGTATAACCAAGTCATATTTTTTTATTTTAAGCTCATTAAATTTAATTTTTAAAAGATCTTTACGAATAAACTCAAAGTTTTTGTTATAAAAAAGATGATTTAATGCTTGTAAATTAAAATCTACTCTATCTATAACTGTCAACTTATGACCCTTATTTACCAATTCAGTCGCTAGTAAAGAGCCGATATACCCAGCACCACCTGTTAAAAGAATTTTCATAAAATCAGAAATATAATTATTTGTTTATTTATAAAAACATATTTATATTAAATGAATATGTTTTTAAGCGATAATTTTTCACATAATTTAATGGAAAATAATATAACTAGAGATGACTTATCAAAATTAATTAATTTTTTAAAGAAAAATCCAAGATTAACAAATGGAGAAAAAGTAAAAATATTTGAAAAAAAATGGAGTAATTGGCTAGGTTGCAAATATAGCACTTTTGTTAATTCTGGATCTTCCGCAAATCTAATAAGTTTAAATTATCTCAAAAATATTGGTTATCAAAAAGGAGAAGTGATTGTTTCAAGTTTAAATTGGGTATCGGATATTGCTTCTGTAATCCAGTGTGGATTTAAACCAATTTTTGTAGATATAAATTTAAATAATCTGTCTTCAAATATTGATCAAATAAAATCTAAAATAAATAAAAATACAATAGCAATTATACTAACTCATATTCTAGGCTTTAATGGCCTTAGCAATGATCTAATTAAAATAGTAAAAAAAAAAAAAATTTTTCTCATAGAAGATGTGTGCGAGTCACATGGAGCCACATATAAAAATAAAAAATTAGGAAATTTTGGAAATTGTTCTAACTTTTCTTTTTATTTCGCACATCATATGAGCACTATAGAAGGTGGAATGGTCTCAACAAATGATAAAAAAATTTATGAATTTTCAAGAATTATTAGAAGTCATGGAATGAATCGTGAGTATCAAGATGTTAAATTAAAAAATAAAAATGTGAAGAAATTAAAAAATTTAAATAAAGATTTTATTTTTTTATATCCTAGTTATAATTTAAGAAGCACTGAAATTAATGCGGTTTTAGGGATAAACCAAATATCAAGACTAGATAAAAATATTAAAAAACGAAATCATAACTTTAAATTTTTTCTTAAAAATTTAGATCCAAATAAGTATTTCACGAAATTTGATATGAAGGGAATTTCAAATTATGCTTTAATAATATTGCTTAATAAAAAATATCAAAATCATTTCTATAGAAATAGGTTGGAAAGTATAATGACCAAATATAATATTGAATTCAGGAGAGGAATGTCTGGTGGAGGAAACCAGTTATTACAACCTTACTTACCAAAAGAAATCAAAAAACAATATAAAAAATCAAGATTTAAAAATGTAAACGTTATACATGATTATGGATATTATATTGGAAATTATCCTTCACTTAAAATTTCTAAAATTTTAAAAATTGTAAAAATTTTAAATTCAATATGAAAAAAATTTTAATCACTGGAATTAATGGAAGTGGTGGGAGTTATTTAGCAGAATATATATTATCTAACTCAAAAAATAACGTATATGGAACTTATAGAGGAAAAAAAAGACTTTTCAAAAATTTACAAAATATAATATCAAACAGAAAATTAAAACTTCTTAACTGTTCACTTAACAACTTTAAAGAAGTAAAAATTTTACTTAAAAAGTATAAATTTGATTATATTTTCCATCTTGCATCAAATGCAAATGTATTAGATTCTTTTAAAAATCCGAGAAAGATAATATTAAATAATAATTTGTGTACACTTAATCTATTAGAGACATGCAGACTGTTAAAAGTAAAATCTAGAATAGTTATTTGTAGTACATCTGAAGTTTATGGAAGCGTCGAAAAGAAAAAACAACCCATAATAGAGAGCAATGATATGAATCCAATTAATCCATACGCTGTTTCAAAATGTTTTCAGGATCTATTAGCACAAAACTATTGTCTGCTATATGACCTGGATATTGTAATAACAAGAATGTTCACATATACAAACCCAAAAAGAACAAATTTATTTGCGACTGCATTTGCAAAACAAGTAGTTGAAATTGAAAATGGAAGAAGAGCAAAATTAAAACATGGAAATTTAGAATCTTATAGAACTCTAATAGATGTTAGAGATGCAATGAAATCATATTGGTTAGCTGGAAAAAAGGGGAAAAAGGGAGAAATTTATAATATTGGTGGTTCAAATTTTATATCTATTAAGGAATTTTTAAATACTTTAATTAATAAAAGTCATAAAAATATAAAACTCCAGCAAAATAAAAATTTACTTAGACCTACAGATATTAATATTCAAATACCAAGTTCGAAAAAATTTATAAGCAAAACAAAATGGACTCAAAAGTATAATCTAAACAAAACCATAGATTATCTACTTAAAGAGTCAAGGAAACTATATAGTTAATCTTCTTCCAATGAATATAATTGCTCATATTCCTATAAGAAAAAATAGTAAAAGACTGAAAAATAAAAATTTAATTAAAATAGATGGAAAATATTTATTCGAATATGCTCTTATGCAGCTAAAAAAAAGCAAGATCAAAGATTTTTATTTAAATACTGATTCAGAAAAAATAATTAAATATGCAATAAGAAATAAAATCAATTATTACAGAAGACCAAAAAATCTAGCCACAGATACTGCAACAAGTGATCAATTTAATTACGATTTTATAAAAAAAAAAAAACCAGATATACTAGTGATGATTAATCCAGTTTGTCCATTAATTACCTTCCACGATATAGATAAAGCTTTTGATATCTTTTTAAATAAAAAAGTAGATACGTTAATATCATCCACAAAAGAAAATATGCAAACTTTTGTAAATAACATGCCAGTTAATATAAACATTAATCAACAATTACAACCTTCTCAAGATAATAAAAAGACTGTTATATGCAATTGGGCAATATCAATTTGGGATGCAAAAAAATTCACTGATAGATATAAAAAAAAAGGATATGCTGTTTGGGGTAAAAAAAGACATTTTTTCAATATTCCAAAAAATAGAGGTTTAAAAATTTCTGAAATAAACGACTTAAAAATTTTTAAAAATATAATCAGAGAAAAGAAAAA
>MDTG01419749.1_pt1 | contig 15234 bp, 8 predicted proteins | sample 811421 | NCBI WGS metagenome assembly MDTG01 (sample SAMN05326645, study PRJNA326480) | marine metagenome | isolation source: seawater | place: Pacific Ocean: South East | collected 2011
CACAACCTGGCATTCGCGACATCGATAGCGTCCATTCCCTCGTCGATTTCTTGGATATTCTTTGGAACATTGTGGGCATCTCCACAGCCATTTGAATCTATTTCTGCGCAAGTGCAATCCGAATATTTGCCCCATTTTCGTTGCGGTAGTATTTGGCCAAAGAGCCTCTAGTCTGCGAAAAGTCCGATCATGCCCAGTGAAGCCAAGAGCATGTAGGAATTCATGATATAGCAAGAAAGCAGCATACAAACGAAATTCATTTTCCAAGGCAACAGGATGAACATCTACACATCGAACATCTCTTGGGCCGGAAATTTGTGACTTTGCAATACCCTTTCGGTATCGGCAAACCGCATGCAACCTTGTAGCATCTTTTCGAAGAAATCCTAGAGGTATCTCGTGTAACTCTTCAACCTGCAGATGATTGAGTTCTGGAATTTCATGCATGGTCTGAATCACTGAGTTTGCAATTTTTCGCAAAACCAGTTCATCGTCCATGTCTTGCCCTTTCCGTCACCATTCATCAACCTGACCGAAAAATTGGGCCTTACAGGCCCACCACAAGATATACGTCCAACAACCGTTACGGAGATTGACCATGGTCTCTAGGGCTACCACGATTCGATTCGCCGTGCTGTTGGCATTTTTTTCGATGTTACTGGCCTTGGCTCCACCACTGGATATGGAAGAATTGAGTCACGCCGAGGGCACGATGGACACTAGTGGTCGAAGTGGTCCAGATTTGACGGTCGACTATCTCTCAGCATCTTGGACATCGGCGGATGCTGGCGATTCCAAGAGTATCAGCACCCGAATCAAGAATGAAGGCGATACATCTTCGGGTTCATTCAGATGGGGACTTTATCTCTCAACAGACACCACGATTACAACCAATGACATTCAGTTGGACACTTGGTCACAATCCAGCATTTCCGCGGGTAGTTCACGTTCTTCAACCAAATCTGTCACCATTCCCTCTTCGATTACAGGTGCTTACTACTATGTCGGGATGATTGTCGATATCAATAGCCAAGTCAGTGAATCTGATGAAAGCAACAACGATGATTACGATTCAGGTCGAGTCCGAGTCTATGAATTGGCAGATTTGGTTCCAAGAACGACTTCTTCATCATGTTCTACACCGTCGACTGGTACCATTGGAGATTACCTCGATTCTTCTATTTCGATTCAATATGAAAATGATGCATCCAACAGTTACGGTCAATCCACGGGCTCGTTCGATTGGTCCATGTTTTTGTCGACAGATTCCACGATTACAACAAGCGATACCCAAGTCGGTAGCGATCAATACTCAACCAGCCTCTCATCGGGAAATTATCGCACAGATTCTCTTTCCAGTAGCACTCGAATCCCTTCTAGTCTGAATGCCGGTACATACTACTGGGGTTACATCTTGGATGTCAATTCTGATGTTGATGAGTCGAGTGAAACGAACAACATCCGGACATGTGGACAAATTACCTTGCAAGAGGATTTGCCAGACATCGAGGCAACCTCTGTGGGCACTTCTTCCTCATCAGTTGTCATGGGTGAAACCATTACGGTACAATATCGAATTGACAATGTTGGAACCGATTATTCGGGTTCATTTTATTGGAAATTGTATCTCTCAACGGATACAACGATTTCTACATCCGATGTATATGTAGATGAATTCAGTGTGAGTTCCATCAGTGGTGGGTCTTACAGGTCAGGCTACGAATACAGTGTGACCATTCCGACTGGAATGAGCTCTGGTTATCACTACCTGGGGATGATTGCAGACAACCGGGGTACTGTCAGTGAATTGGATGAAACCAACAATATCGTCTCTTCCAGTTCACGAATCGATATCGAAGAGCCGGCTGATTTGGTTCCAGATTCCCCATCTGGACCGAGTACGGGCCAGTCCGGACAACAAGTGAGCCTCTCTTGGAGAATCGACAATACTGGAGATGACATTTCTGGATGGTTCTACTGGGAGATGTACCTCTCTACCGATTCCACAATTACAACAAGTGATACCAAATTAGGCTCGACTCAACAGGCCAGTAGTATTTCAGGAGGCTCATATCGTAGTGGAACAATGAGTGCAAACCTACCCAGTAATTTGGCTCAAGGGACCTACTATTTCGGAATCATCGTAGATTCCACCAGTCGAATATCAGAAGGTGATGAGACCAACAACATCGAAGTAGGCAATTCAATCTACATCACTGTACCGGATTATGATTTGGAAGCCACCTCAATTTCAGTCGATTCCGGCTATCGTCAAGTTTGCGAAGGTTCCGACATTTACGTGACTTTGAGTGTAACCAATTTGGGCTCAGACAATGCTGGTTCACACTACTATGAAGCTCTGGTATCGACAGGGAATTCAGCTTCGGCAATCTACACGGGGACTTCTCTAGGGTATGCCAGTGGAACCGCCAACGTCCCTTCCTATACCCACACGAGTATTTTGGCAACCTTGCCACCTTCTATCACCCCAGGTACATACTATGTTGGACTGTACGCGGATTATGGCGACTATATTTCTGAATCGAATGAAAACAACAACATCGTTGCAACAAGCACTGCACAATTGACAGTCATTGATTGTGGACCCGATCTTGTCCCGACATCTGTATCCGGTCCATCGTCTGGAGTTCGTGGAGGAACAGCTCAAGTTTCCGTTCAAATTTCCAACACAGGAATGGAAGATGCGGCCAATGTTGATTACAGCATTTATCTTTCCGCAGATACCTCAATCACTGGTTCAGGCAACGATGTTTTGGTCGGATCAGATGTAACTGGTACGATTGCACAAGGGAATGCTTGGTCAGGTTTGGTCAATCTTGGTATCCCATCCAATCTAGCGGATGGTTGCTGGTACTGGGGAATTATCGTAGATCCAAACAATTCGATTGTTGAAATGGACGAGGGCAACAATGCCTTGCCATCTAGCGGACAATTCTGTCTCGAGCAAGCGGATATCATCATCGATTCAATTGGTTTTTCCAATGATGCAGTCAGTGGCCAATCCACTACCGTATACATCAATCTCAGCAATGCTGGTGGTTCAGATGCCTCCTCCTTTGACGTCCGTCTGTTGTTATCGATTGATGCTCAAGCGGGGACGGATGATACACAGGTGGACAGCTTCCGAATCAATCCTTTGACCAGTGGTACTTCCACCAGTATTGTACGCGACGTTATGATTCCAGGCCAACATATTGGTGATTTCCACTGGGTTGTAATCGTAGACACATCGTCTGAAGTTGAGGAGGATGATGAATCAAACAATGTTGCTGCCAGTCCATCTTTTACAATTTCAGCACCCGCCCGAGACCTTCTTGCCTCGTGGATTGAATCACCAATTTCTGCCGAGCCGGGTCAAACTGTATCCATTCAATGGGCTGCTGAAAATCTGGGACAAGATACTTTGGCTTTCGATGTTGAAATTTGGCTTTCTGCAGATCGAGATTTGGGAAGTGGAGACATCCGCCTGTCACAATCACGAATCCCATCACTCTTGAGTGGTTCAACCGTAGTAGATTCACAAGTGGTGAATTTGGCTGGTGATTTAGACGGCGTATGGTGGACTGTTCTGGTCATCGATTCTGGTGAGGAACACTTTGAGGATGATGAAACGAACAATATCCGTTTTTCGAATTCAACATTCACTATCGATTCAATCAGTCCCCCTCCAGCCGGTGACACCCTCCCCGGTTGTGAAGATCCACAAACTGATGGCAACTTTGAATCAGATGCAGCTTCAACTCGTTCATCAGCACATCATTTGGGTGCCAATGCCAACTTGACCTTGGACGGTTGTCTCATCGGGCTCGACATAGTCGATTGGTATGCGATTGTCATCGATTCAGGGAATCAAACATCGATTGCGTTGAGTGCTGAAGGTGCCTATCTTGAGATTACAGTGCTGAATGGTTCGTCCGCTCTTGGGGAAGGTGGTGTCGATGATGAAATCCGCTGGACGACCGTTTCTGCATTGAACAATGATTCTGAGAATGTTGGTCTATTGTATCATATTCGAGTCACTTGGGATCCATCAATGCCAGGTGGACCCTATCAATTGAGATTTGTCACGGCAAATGCTAGCATTGAGACCGATATGACACCACCACCTGCTCCTCAAATCACTCCAGTGGATATGTGGGAACACGCTGACGAGCTCACGATGTATTGGCCACCTGTGGTCGATGATTTGTCAGGAGTTTCCCATTATGAAGTCAGATGGGCGGGAGGTTTGTGGGCTCCAGTATCAGAAAACCAGTCGCTTGTCAATTTGACGATGCTCATGGATGGTCGTCATTCATTTGAGGTCCGTGCCGTTGATCAAGCAGGGAATATTGGTCCTGCGAATGCAACTTGGATTCGAGTTGATCGAAACGCACCTACATTTTCCATTGAGCAACTCAATGCCTCACGTTCTCCAGTGTCAAAATTGGTTGTTGAATTGATGATTGATGATGGACTCGGGAGTGGTCCATCAAGTATCGAATGGTCCAGTGACAATTTGACTTGGAGCACATTACGTGAAGACGGATTGATATTGTGGGTAGATTGGAACAATACAGAACTGTTTGTTCGGGTAACGGATGGAGCGAATTTACAATCAGTTTTATCGCTTGAAATTGAAGTCCCCCCTGATGAACCAGTGGATATCGATTCGTCAGACAACGAAAATTCTGTTTCCCAAGGGAGTGGCGGAGTCAACACATTGCTTGCCTTCATTGTCGCGATCGCTATCGTGATTCTTTCAGTGTTCACTGTAATGCTTGCAATTCGATTACGCGCTCGGGGAATTAACGAAGAAGAGACTGAAGATACCTCAGAAGAGCCAAACGATTCAGAATCGGTAGAAATCATCCCAATTGAAACTGAAACCATTCATGTTCCCGATTACAATCACCTCGATGGAGGTGGGGTGTATGATCAATCGACAGGACATACAGCTTACATCGACCCTCAGGGGCGTTGGTGGTGGCAACAGGAAGATGGTTCATTCTTCCATGACCCCACATTTAATGCCAACGATGCCACGCAGGATGGCCTTCCTTGACTGCGACGAATAACCCATCTCCTTGAGCACAAAGCTCTCCATTTGCAATCAGTTTCATGCTGATTTCAGCCCGATCACCATCCAACGATTCGACCTGGCTGGTGATTTCCAATGGCACACCATGAGGTGTGGGTCGCCTCAATTTGACCGAGTATCTTGCCGTTACCGTACAGGGTGGTTCCGTTTCTTTTCGAGACTCCATAATCGCCATCGCCGCAGTCCAGTTCCCATGACAATCCATCAAAGTTCCAATGATGCCTCCATTGATCATTCCAGGAAATGCCTGATGCATGTCCTCGGTTTCAAACGTCATTTTAAGTCCATTTTCAATTGGATATGATTTGATTTGCAAACCTTCAGCATTGGCGGGTCCACAGCCGAAGCAAATGCTGTTTGGCGCATGTTTCATTTGCACACAATCTTCGCCCATAGTGGATGCTGGAAATCGACCGTCTTTGAGGATTCACTGTCGAAATGACTCCTACGGAGTCCATCTGACGGTTTCATTGAAAGAGGAGGGCATTATCGAGAAATCAACTGTCAGACAGGGAGGGATGATTCAATGCCTGAAAACGGCAAGAAGACTCAGAAAACTGGTAAATCTAAGCGTAAAAAAACGCTCAAGGTTAGCAATCAGATTCCTCCAAAAAGACGTCGTGAAATCGAGAAGGCTCTCGATGCACACGAACCTGCACGCCCAGAATGGGATCGATTGGTGGGTGCCAAGCAACATCGTTTCTTCGGTAAACGGATTAAACCCGGCACCATCCGACAAGTAGAACTCCCATTACTCGATGTCAATTTGGGCGATCCATGGCATACCCCAGTGACCATCATTCATGGGAATCGTCCCGGTCCGACCATTACCATCACTGGGGGTGTTCATGGGGATGAGATGGTTGGCCAGGTGGCGACAAGTCTACTGTCACAAAACGTGTTTACTGACCCTGGTCGGCCGCTAGACCCAGAGGTGATGGCAGGGACCATTCGATTGGCGCCCGTATTGAACCCACCTGGTTTAGCACGACAGCGCAGATACTTCCCCGATGGGAGGGATCTCAACCGTGAGTTCCCCGGTTCGGAGACGGGTTCAACCACAGGTAGAGTTGCCAATCGGGTTCTGAATGAACTGATTACAGGCTCAGATTTCCTCATTGATTTGCACACCGCAGCAAAAGGTCGAGACAACCTTCCACAAGTACGCGCTGATCTTGCTCACCCACCCAGCAATCGTATTGCTCGGGCATTTGGCATTGAAGTGATTCTAGATTCCAAGGGCCCAAAAGGTTCGATGCGTCGCTCTGCAGTTGATCTCAACACAGGTTCGCTCACCTATGAAGGCGGCGGAGCCAATCTCGCTGATCACGAGGCCGTACAAATTGCCATTCACGGGATTCTGAATGTATTGCGTAGTCTGCATGTGATTCCAGGCAATGCATCACGTCCGAAATTCCGCTTGCTTGCAAGTGGTTCTACATGGGTCCGTGCTGATGAAGGTGGTTTGGTCGATTTGTTTGTCAGTCGAGGTTCCTTCGTAGAAGAAGGTGAAGTAATCGGCCGGATTGTCGATCCTCAACGACCCACAGAAAGTGCAGATATTCTTTCTCCTGCTCGTGGGATTTTCATCTGTACAGCAAACAATCCTATCGTCACTCCAGGTACACCAGTGGGACACTTGCTTCCCGTCACACGCGGAATCAAATTGATTCGTAAGGGCTTAGACAAGAAGACCAACAAACTGGTTGTTTCAGGTTCTAAGGGAGAACCGATTTGGCGTGAAGAATTTGAGGTCGAAGAGATCATGATTGAGGGAGAATGGTCAGGTGGTGCTGTTGACGCAGAATGGCAGCGAGATTGGGCCAATGATTCCGACAAAGAACATGTCGAAGCTTCCGAAGAAGAAGATGCAGACTGAGTTTCCTGCGGTGATTGCCCATGTCAGAGAATTCGAAATGGTGGAGACTGCATCATCTACCCTTTGTGCTGTTTCTCATCACCATGGTTGCTGTGGTACTGGGTGGAAGTATTCGCATTTATGATGCGGGTGAATCTTGTCCGGATTGGCCACAATGTTTCGGCACTTGGGGGTTTGATGTTTCCGAGTCCGAACAAGAAGATTGGTGGGCGGAAAATCCAGATGAAATTGATTCCCGCGGAGCGGATTATCGATATACAGTGTGGGAAATTTTTCTCGAATGGTTTCACCGATTTGTGACTGGGATGGTCCTTGGTCCTCTTTGCATTGTTCAGTGTTTCTTTGCCTTCAAACGTAGACGTCAAATGCCCACTGTATTCAAGGCTGCAAACTTAGCTCTCGCACTGGTCATTATCCAAGGTACGATTGGGATGATTACGGTGATGTATGACAATGTTCCATGGTCCGTAGCAGCACATCTGGCCGGGTCGATGTTCTTGGCCATCTCACTCTTTTGGACATGGATTAGATGGATGGATGCGGAAGGTGCTTTACCCGAGTGGATGCATTTAGATCCAATAGAGAGTGCTCGAATTTTACCGAGGCTGTATGATTTGAGTTTGTCTACGTTGGCGGTTCTAATCTTCGGTGCTTTCGTGTCCACCACTTCTGGACAAAATCTAGCTTGCAATGTCGGATCCCTGGAGGCTTGGCCCTTGTGTAACGGAAGTTTGTTTGTTACAAATGCCTCCAATCTTGCCTATGGGCACAGAATTTTCGTGGTGATCGTTGGTGCTTGGTTGCTATGGAATATTCGCAGAATGGAATTGAGTGCCATTCGGAGAGTGTTGAACACAGGTTTTGTGTTTTACATGCTAAACATATTGCTCGGTGCTGCATATGTCCTCACCTTTGATGATTATGAGCGGTTTTTGTCTTTGATGCACCTGATGTTTGCAACGTTTGCATTCCTTTGCATTGGATTCGCCACCATGTTGGCTAGAAACGCGGTTTTCGCTGCCGGTAGAGCTGAGGAGGAGTGAAATCAGCCCCTACGGGGCTCCCGATGGACTTATGACACCCGGGCAGGTCGCGGAGTCGCAGCGAACTGCTGATGGTGAATCATATGGTTGAACCCGTCCGTCCCCACACACGCTTTGAGAAGGCTCGAATCATTGGTGCGAGAGCACTTCAAATTAGCATGGGTGCACCGCTGTATGTCAGTGAGCAAAAGCTGCGCGAGGAGTTTCGTGAAGAATTGGTCTCCCTGTATGGTGTTGACGAAGCCAATGTACGATTCGTTCTTGATCCACTCAAGATCGCTCTTCTAGAATATGAGCGTCAGTTGATTCCTATTGACGTAGATCCTCACGAGGATTAAACTCGACGTAACGACGCCCTGTAAGGGCGTCATTCATAGATTGGATTCATCCGCCTTGTTTCATGGGCGAATCAGAAGCGGCCGCAAAAGCGACGCTTTCCGACTGGTTTCAGTTGATGAAGCCCGGTGTCCTTTCTCTTCTACAAGTCACAGCAATGTGTGCCATTTTAGTTCACGATTTGATTCAATGGAATATTGCTGGAAGAACAGGATTCGATTTGGCTCAAACTGCTGAAACCATGGTAGTAGTCTTTGTTGGAGGATATCTGACAGCAGGGGGTGCCCACACCTTCAACAACGTAATTGATCGAGACATTGATCCGACGATGCAAAGAACGGCTGGACGTGCCATTGCCAGAGGTGCTATCACGCCTAAAGCAGGTCTCCTTTGGGCTCTAATTTTATCATTTTCAGGTACAGCATGGCTAATCCATTTCGCGAATGAAGTCGCTGCATTTTGGGCCGTCTTCAGTATCCTGTTCTATGTCTTCATCTACACGCTTTGGTTAAAGCGAACCAGTGTCCAAAATATTGTCATCGGAGGAGCTGCAGGAGCAACACCACCCTTGGTTGGCTGGGCGGCAGCCATGGGAGATGCAGTTTCAATCACCAATCCATTCGATTTGGGCAGCCCCCTTCCATGGCTCATGTTTTCTCTGATATTTTTGTGGACGCCTCCACACTTTTGGGCACTCGCACTGTATCGTAGCGACCAATACAAGGCGGCAGGGATTCCCATGATGCCTTGGGTTCACGGGCCCCGTCGAACTCTGACCGAAATGCGAGTGTATGCACTGATCTTGATTGGAATCGCCGCGATGCCTTGGCTCAATCCATCTGAGGTGGGTGAACTATCTGCTTACTTGTATACACTGATTGTGTTATTGTTGGGCATTTGGTACAACCAGTCAGTCATTTCAATCAATGTTAATCAACCTCTAGATGAAAAGGGTAGGATACCTTCAGCCGCTCGTTCATTCTACATTTCACTCACATATTTGGCATTGATTTTTGTTTCACTGGTCAGTGTTTTATTCAGTCCAGAATTGACCATCATGTTCCTTGTATTGATCATGATCAATATTCTGTCCAAGATATTTCGCAGAAAGTCTAGTTCCGAGCCACCGGTAGCGTCGGATTGATACACCCCACCACCCCTTCGGGTGGTGCCCGTCGTGTGGAGGTGGGGAGAAATGCAGGAAAGTGACCTAATTTTTGATTGGAACACCGTTGATTACGAATTCAAGCGAAATGCCTCAAATCATCCTCATGATATTTGGTTTGATGATGAAACATTGCGGGATGGACTGCAAAGCCCCAGTGCTCGAAATCCAGCCATTGAAGAAAAAATTGAATTGTTGACTTACATGGAGCGATTGGGTGTCCAAAAGGTTGACCTGGGCTTGCCTGGAGCTGGTCCCTTTCACGTCAATCACATCGATGCGATGCTTTCCCACATTTCAGACAATGATTACCAAATCCGTCCAGGTTGTGCGGTGCGAACCGTCGTTTCCGATATTGAGCCACTCGTGGATTTACAGGCCAAGCACGAGATGAAGATTCAGGCCAGTGCATTCCTTGGTACCAGTCCAATCCGTCAGTTTGCAGAAAATTGGACAATGGATCGAATTCTCAGTACAGCCGAAAAAGCAGTGACCTTTGCAGTTGACAATGATATCCCAGTCATGTTTGTCACAGAGGATACGACACGTTCCAAGCCTGATGAGATCAAAGAAGTCTATACTCGAGCAATTGAGTTGGGTGCGGATCGAATCTGTGTTTGTGATACGTGTGGCCACGTCACACCCAACGGTGTAACGCAACTCCTGAAGTTCATTCAAGACGAAGTCATTCCTGATGCAGGTGTGAATCGACGAGACATCGAAGTCAACTGGCACGGTCATCAGGACCGAGGACTTGGTGTTGCCAACAATTTGGCAGCAGCCGAAGCTGGAGCGGATGTGATTCATGGAACTGCTCTGGGCGTAGGTGAACGTGCAGGGAATGCCCCGTTAGACCAAACGTTGGTCAATCTCAGTTTGATGGGAGTGATTAACAACGACTTGACTCTGCTTAACGAGTATATGCAAAAGGCACATGATTACGTCGAAGTGGCTCTACCTCGAAACTATCCCGTGTTTGGTGAAGATGCCTTTGAAACTGGAACGGGTGTTCATGCGAGTGCTGTCATCAAGGCCATGAAGAAGGGTGACCACTGGCTTGCAGATCGTGTGTATTCCGGGGTGCCTGCTCAGGATTACGGTCTACAGCAAATCATTCGAATCGGTCATATGAGCGGTCGTTCAAACATCATTTGGTGGTTGGAGCAACATGGCCATGAAGCCAGTGATGATTTGGTTGCACATTTGTTTGAGGTGGCCAAGAGCCAAAGGCGATTGATGCCTGATTCTGAGGTTGAAGCTGCAGTTCAAGCCTTCCTCAACAATTGAACGGCCCATACACAGATTCAATAACCAAATCATGGCCTTTAGGGCCATGAAGTGGCTTGGCATCTCATTGCTGTTGGTCATTTCAGCCCTATCTCCAGTGGTAACAGCGACGGAAACATATTCAGAAACAGATTACGTTTCGGAGTACTCCTTGGCCGTTCAAGCTGCTTTTGATCGATGTACAGCATTGTCTCCACAGGATGGGACTTGGTTGGTGGTCTCTGCCTCCCCATTGGGTATCAAGGCCCCTCTTCTACCCCATGCTTGGTTGGTTGATGCCCAAGCCAAAGATGTACAACACTGGCTTGATATTGACCGAATCGAAGCGGCTTGCCCTCAAATCGAGTACCAACATGAACCAAGATGGACACCCAACGATCCGAGGTTCGGTGACCAATGGCATTTGGAAAATACGGGTCAAACCAATGGAGGTGTCGCAGGTGAAGATGCCAATCTCACTGGAGCATGGCAATCATACCGAGGAACAGGTGTGACCATCGGCATTGTCGATGATGGTGTCGACACAGATCACCCTGACCTCAGCACAAATTACGATTCAAGCAATGATTACGACTATTGCGGAAATGATGGGAACCCAACACCCTCCAATCGTGACGCACATGGAACCGCAGCTGCGGGTGTTGCCGCTGCAACAGGCAACAACAGCGTGGGCGTATCTGGAGCGGCTCCCGATGCCAATCTGCTTGGGTTGCTACTTATCGCCTGTAGTACCCCTGATTCGAAAGAAGCCGATGCACTCAGCCATGAAAACCAAATTGTCGATATCTACAGCAATTCATGGGGCCCCAGTGATGATGGAAGCACCCTTTCGGGGCCTGGACCATTGATGATTGCTGCGTTTGAGGATGATGTCGCCAACGGTAGAGGTGGACTTGGAAATATTATCACATGGGCTGCTGGAAATGGTTTAGACTCTGATGATGATTCAAACAAAGATGGCTATGCCAACGCTCGACAAACCATCGCAGTGACGGCCATTACCCATCAAGGTGAACAATCTTGGTATGCTGAACCGGGTGCCAATATTCTCGTAGCTGCGCACAGTGATGGCAGTGGTGAAGGAATCACGACAACGGATATTGAAGGCTCATCGGGATACACCAACAATGACTACACTGACAACTACGGTGGGACTTCATCTGCCACACCTTTGGCCAGTGGTGTCATTGCTCTGATTCTAGAGGCCAATGCAAATTTGACTTGGAGAGATGTTCAGCATATTCTAGTTCACAGTGCTCGCATCAATGATGCCAATGACAACGGATGGGGTGTCAATGGCGCTGGTCATGATGTCTCCCACAAGTATGGCTTCGGCGCAGTCGATGCAGGCAGAGCAGTGGCTCTCGCTGAAAATTGGACCAACGTCGATCCTGCAATAAATATCACCAGTGGAACGCGCACAATGAATTCAGCGATTCCGGATAACTCTGCGACAGGATTGAACGACACGGTCACAATCAACGATGGATTACAAGTTGAACACGTCGAAGTCTATGTCGACATCGATCATACATACCGGGGCGATTTGGTCATCACTTTGACCTCCCCCTCTGGAACTGAAAGTACACTTGCACAGAAACAGAGTGATTCAAACAACAATTATCGCAATTGGATGTTCTCAACCGTACACAATTGGGACGAAATGTCGAACGGCAATTGGACCCTATCTGTGGAAGATGACGGCAACGGTGATACAGGCACTTGGAATGATTGGGAACTGGTCATTCACGGCGTCCCGGCGATTCTAGATTCGGATGGAGATGGCCTGACCAATGAAAATGAAACCGATGTATATGGTACCGATCCAAATGATATCGATACTGATGATGATGATTTGACCGACTATGAAGAAGCCATGGTCACCAATACTGATCCATTGGATTCAGACAGTGACAATGACACTTTGTTAGATGGTCAAGAAGTCAGTCTGTATGGTACAAATCCTCTGTCGAATGATACCGATGGAGACGGACTAACCGACGCTCAAGAAGTGCTCTTCTTCGGGAGTGATCCACTGGTCTTCGATGCGGATGCTGATGCTGATGCTTGGTATTGGTTCCAAGACTGTAATGATAGCAATGCGCAGGTTCACCCGGGGATGTCAGAAATTCTCAACGGAATTGATGACAATTGCAACGATTTGTGGGATGAGGGTTTCAACATCACCGATTCTGATAATGACAATCTATCCGATTTCTCTGAGTATCACAACTATGGGACCAATCGAACCAATGCTGACACCGATGGAGACAATTTGAGCGATGGGGATGAGATTCTCATCTACGGCACAGACCCACTCATACCGGATGCAGATGAGGACGAAGATGGCTGGTACTGGTTCCAAGATTGCAATGATTCCAATCCTTGGATTCATCCATTGATGCCTGAAAGCTTGGATGGTATCGACAATGATTGCGATGATTTGGTCGACGAAGATTACCAAGGTCTGGATTCCGATCAGGACGACTTACTCGATCTGAACGAATACAATATCTGGCAGACTGACCCCTTCGACAATGACACCGACGACGATGGGCTTGATGATGGGTATGAAATCAATATTACATTCACAAATCCGTTGGTTCCTGATCTTGATGAGGACGGGGATGGATTCCGCTGGTTCGAAGATTGTGATGACAATGACACAACCGTTCATCCTGATGCCACAGAAATTTGGGACGGATTTGATCAAAATTGCAACAATTTAGTCGATGAATTGGTCAACCGAGCAGGACAGATATCTGTACTCCCAACTGAGATAGAAATCACACTCAATGCGACTTCCGAATCACTGTACTTGCAATCCTTCGTCAATATCCCAGATGATGCGAATTTGGAGATCGAAACAACATGGAAACTCACATTGAATGAAAATTGGACTGTGGTGGTGTCCACCGATTCCTGGTTGACTCTCGGTCCTTTCGAATGCGAGGGCCCCCTAATCGACTATATTGCAGAAATTTGCATCCAAAATGGAAGCACGCCTGTGTATTCAGTCACGATGTACATTTCTGATGGCTATGAAATCATCACCCATACCTGGACGGTTCAGTATACGGTTTGGCATCCCCCTGAGCCAGAGCCTGAGCCAGAGCCTAAACCGGCACCTACTCCCGATCCGGAACCTGAGGAAGAGGATGGAAACAGCAGTGTGAGTGGTGGTTCTGCGATTGAAACTGATACCAGAATCATCATCGGGTTGGCTGCAATTGTGTTGGTTCTCGGCGTCATTGTACTCATCACGGGACGAAAGCAGGCACCCCCGCCTACGATGCGCCCACCGCCAACAGGGATTCCACAAATGGTTGGACAGAATTTCCGGCGCTAATTTCAGGCATCAACGAGCATGGCTACGGCATTGCCCCCGCCCAGGCACAGAGTCACTATTCCCATCCCGCCTCCAGTTCGGCGTAGGGCATTGATTAGTGTCATTAGGCATCGTGCACCGGTTGCACCAAGTGGGTGGCCAATTGCGACCGCACCACCATGTGGGTTGAATTTCTCATCTGGAATATGACAGGCTTTGGCCACGGCACAAGAAGCAGCTGCGAAAGCCTCGTTGTGTTCCACATAGGCCAAGTCTCCAACAGTCAGATGATTGCGCTGAAGTAATGTTTCGATGGCAGGAATGGGTGCAGCCATGACACGAGCAGGCTCGACACCAGATGTACAGTAATCAATCACGGTTGCTAAGATGGGCCATCCGTTTTCTTCCGCGACTTGGCGACTCGCGACCAAGACTGCCGCTGCACCGTCAGAAAGTTGTGACGCATTGCCAGCTGTGACTTTCCCTCCATCCTTGAATACAGCTTTCATTTCACTCAAATCGCTACCTGGCCGGATGCCTTCATCAATCTCGAGTCCAGGTGTATCCACAACTTCGAATTCCATCCATCCTTGATTCCAAGCAGCTTGAGCCAGATCGTGGGAGCGAGTAGAGAATGAATCGGCCGTACCTCGATCGATATCAAATTCATCGGAAACGGTTTCGCCGGTATTTCCCATGTGCTCATTGTTGTAAACATCCCACAATCCATCGTGAATCATGGTCGGTTTCATTTCACCAAATTCCGTTTTGGAAATTTTCTTCCCAAAATATGGTGCATTGGTCATTGATTCCATCCCACCCGCCACGATGACATTGTATTCTCCAGCACGGATGCTGTTTGCAGCCATCATTACCGCTTTGAGTGAAGATCCGCAGACCTTGTTGATGGTTGTTGCTGGGGTACTGTTTGGCATCCCGGAACCAAGTGCTACTTGACGAGCAGGTGCTTGTCCTGCCCCTGCTTGGAGTACCTGTCCAAACAACACCTCGTCGACGATTCCACTCGTAGGGTCAATATTGGCCCGTGCAAGCAAACCTTTGACTGCATGAATTCCCAGCTCGACAGCGGACCGG
>MDTG01147388.1_pt1 | contig 15233 bp, 12 predicted proteins | sample 811421 | NCBI WGS metagenome assembly MDTG01 (sample SAMN05326645, study PRJNA326480) | marine metagenome | isolation source: seawater | place: Pacific Ocean: South East | collected 2011
ACCTGCCCTCCTCGATGTGGCTCTGTGTAAAGGGATTTTTTCCAACCTCGAACATAACCCACGATGTCGAGGTTGGGCAGGTCAATCCATGATGTCTACAAAACCTCGCAATGACGTGCCACCGCCGGGTTATCCGTTTCCGGAACGGATTCCCGTAGGGTGGATAAGCGAAGCGCATCCACCAAACGATTCTCCCGCAGTCCAGATCCCGGAACGGGGCCTGCCCCACGCGAAGGTCCGAAACTGTCCGGCCCGGATGCTTACAATGTGCCGACGGATTCACCCGCCCCGGAAACTGTCCGGCGGCGGATTTTTGCGGGGAGGCCCCATCGTGAGTAGACAGGTTTGAGCAGACAGGCACGTACCGTGGCGATCGCCAACCAGAAGGGCGGGGTGGGCAAGACGACTACCGCGCTGAACCTGGCGGCCGGGCTGGCCGCGATGGATCGCAAGGTCCTGCTGGTGGACATGGATCCGCAGGGCAACTGCACCACCGGCCTGGGCGTGGAAATCGGCGAGGGCCAGGCCACCATGGCCGAGGTGCTGATGGGCGAAGCTGCAATAGGCGACGTGATTGTGCGGCCGGGATCCGAGCCGCTGGACCTGGCGCCGGCCAACGGCGACCTGACCGCCGGCGAAGTCGCCGTGATGGAGCGCGAGGACCGCGCACACGTGCTCAAGGAGGCGCTGGCATCGTGCCGCAGCCGCTACCACGACATCATCATCGACTGCCCCCCGGCGCTGAACGTGCTCACCTTGAATGCACTGACCGCCGCCGACCGGGTGCTGATCCCGATGCAGTGCGAGTACTATGCGCTGGAGGGGCTGACCGCGCTGGTCAACACCATCGAGCAGATCCAGGACTCGGTGAACCCGGCGCTGGAGATCGAAGGACTTGTGCGCACGATGTACGATGTTCGAAACAACCTGTCCGGGGCCGTATCGCGCCAGCTTTCCGAGCATTTCGGCGAGAAGCTGTACAACACCATCGTCCCGCGCAACGTGCGCGTGGCCGAGTCGCCGAGCTACGGCGAATCGGTGCTGACCTACGATCCGGAATCGCGCGGTGCGCTGGCCTATCGCGGGCTGGCCGGCGAATACGTTCGAAGAATGAGGGCCTGAGATGGCAACCCGCAAGAAAGCGCCGCTTGGCAGGAACCTGAACGCGCTGCTGGGCAAGTCGCGCGCCGCCCACGAAACCAGCACCGAGGCCGGTCCGGCCGAGGATCAGCTGCGCAAACTGCCGCTGGACCAGATCCAGCCCGGCCGGTACCAGCCGCGCACCGGAATGGATCCGGATAGGCTCGAAGAACTGGCCGATTCGATCAAGGCCCAGGGCGTGGTCCAGCCGGTGGTGGTCCGTCGCCTGGGATCGGGCAAGGGCTACGAGCTGATCGCCGGCGAACGTCGCTGGCGCGCCGCCCAGAAGGCCGGGCTGCACGAGATTCCGGCGGTCATCCGCGACGTGCCGGACGAGGTCACGTTGGCCATGGCGCTGATCGAGAACATCCAGCGCGAAAACCTCAACCCGATGGAAGAGGCCGGCGCGCTGGCCCGGCTGATCGACGAATTCGAACTCACCCACGAACAGGTCGCGGCCAATGTCGGGCGTTCGCGCACCTCGGTCACCAACCTGCTGCGCCTGCGCGAGCTCGAGCCGAAAGTGCGCGAGCTGGTCGACGCGCGCAAGATCGACATGGGCCACGCCCGCGCGCTGCTGGCGCTTTCCGGCAACGCCCAGGTCGACGCCGCCCGCCAGGTGGTCAACCTCGAGCTTTCGGTGCGCCAGACCGAAGCGCTGGTCAAGCGCCTGAAGGCCGGCGGTCCGGAAAAGAAACAGACCGAGCGAAAGGACCCCAACATCGAGCGGCTGGAGCAGGAACTCACCGAAAACCTGTGCGCCCCGGTCTCGGTCAAGCACTCGGCCTCGGGCAAGGGCCAGGTCACCATCCGCTATTCCAGCCTCGACGAACTCGACGGCCTGCTGGAGCGCTTCAAGCGTTAGGGGCCACTTGTCCACTGCCGCCATGCTCGTGTGGCAGGGCTTCCCGCTGTGGGAGGGGCTTCCAGCCCCGATTCCGTAAAGCGCATCGGTGCAGGATGGGCCTCCCACAAGACCAGCTATCAGCCGGGACATGCCCGAAGCGCGCATCCGGGGCCTGGCTGATTGTGTTCAGCTGCGATAGACCCGCCCATGGCTGCCGATGTCGACAAACAGGATTTCGCGCTCGCGGATTTCCAGCTCCAGCGTAATCCGGTATTGCATCGAGATCGACACCGAGTGCAGCCCCTGCAACTGCCCCTTCAATGCATGCAGTCGCAGCGACGGGTGGTGTGGGTTGCTTTCCAGAAGCAGCAGCGTCTTGTAATAGCGTGACCGGATTTCCGGGTGGCGCTTCAGAAACGTTTTTTCCCGCTTGCGATACGAGGCGGGAAAAACAAGCCTAGGGAACCTCTGAACAACTCTGCGCGGGCGCGACGGCGCCTTTGCGGGGGGCTCCGGCTTGGCTTGGGCGAGCGTGGTTTGGTTGTTCCAAATAAGCGAGCCCAAACAAGCTGGAGGCCCCGCAAAGGCCCGTCCCCTATGGGTTTCGCCGGAGAAGCCGCATCTCGCGCGTTGCGACCCTCGGCCGTAGCTATGGCTACTGTCACGCGGCTCGCACCACACGATCTGCGGCTTCTCCGACTGAAACGCGCTCCGCGCAGAGTTGTTCAGAGGTTCCCTAAACGTCATCCGCTTCGCGCTGAAGCCGGGCGATATGTTCCGAAGCGGTCTCGACGACGTAATCCCCGCCCGCTTCGGTGGCCTGTGCTTCCTGCCAGGCCGACGCGATCTCCGCCTCGCGCAGGCGCTCGTAATGCGCCACGCTCATCACCACGTAGCGCGGTTTTCCGCGGACGCTGATCGTCGCCTCGTCGTCCTCGCCGAGCGCTTTCTCCAGCGCCGATACGCCTCGGGTCTTGAGATCGTTTGCAGTCAGATCGGACATGAATCGCACTCTTTATAGCATTATTAAAAATGCGATTGTAGGCACTTTCCAGGCCGGGCGCAACTCAAGGCGGGTCAGAAGCCAGGGATCTCGGAGTTATCCCGGGGACCAGGCACAGCGCAGGATTCAACACATGCTGATCGTTGCATCGGACAGGAAGCGCCCGTCCAGCAGTTCGACGGTTCGCTGTCCGCGCTTCGCGTTTTCGCGGTTATGGGTCACCTGGATGATGCTGACGCCGTCGGCGTTGAGTTCCGCCAGCAGATCCATGATCTTGTCGCCCTGGCTGGTATGCAGCGCGCCGGTGGGTTCATCGGCCAGTATCACGCGCGGCCTGGCGATCAGCGCCCGCGCCACGGCAACCAGCTGCTGCTGGCCGCCCGACAGCTGGCCGGGATACAGGTCGCGCTTGTCCTCGATTTCGAACCTGGCCAGCATGGCGTCGACCCGTGATTTCCGCTCGGCGCGCTTCGTATCGCGGTAGGTCAACGGCAGTTCGATGTTCTCGGCCACGTCCAGGTCGTCGAGCAGATGGTACTGCTGGAACACGAAGCCGATGGACGCTCTTCCGAGCTTCTGGCGTGCCGCGGGCTTCAGTCGGTCCACCCGGTTCTGGTCAAGGCTGTATTCGCCGGTCCAGTCGTGATCGAGCATGCCGAGCACGTTCAACAGCGTGGTCTTGCCCGACCCCGACGGCCCGACGATGCTCAGGAATTCGCCGGGCCGCAGGTCCAGGTCGATGTCGGCCAGCAGCGCCACTTGCGCGCCGTTGTGACGCACGGTCTTGGAAACGCCGCGAAGCGAGACGATTGGAGAAGCGGACGGATTCGGGTCCTGTTCATTCATCGCGCAGCGCCTCCGACGGAAGCACCCGCGCGGCCTTCAGCGCCGGCCGCGCGAGTGCTGCCGCGCAGATCATGGCAAGCAGCGTCAGTCCCGCGGCGAATGCAAGCGTGTCCCGCCCGCGCACGCCGAACAGGAAGCCTTCGAGCGTACCGGCGGCCAGCACGGACAGAAGCATGCCAAGGCCAGCACCCCAGACGGCCGGGCGCGCGCCGATCCAGATCATGCGCCGCCGAATGGCAGCAGGCGCCGCGCCCAGCGCGATGCGAACGCCGATTTCATGGGTATGACTGGCGACCAGCTGGGCCAGCATGCCGTAGAGGCCGATCCCCGCCAGCAGGCTCCCGAGTACGCCCAGTGCAGTGGCCAGTCCGCCGGCGATCTTCTGCGGCAGGAGCGTCAGCGATGCGATGTCTTCCAGAGGCTGGGCCAGGGGCTTGAGCAGACGCGGATCGATCCGGCTTTGTATTTCGCTCATGCGCTGGTCGACCGCGCGCAGTCCGGCGTCGCTACGCACGAACACGTGCATGCCGCTGCGCGGGCGCTGGCGATAGGGCAGGTAGACGAAGCCGGTGCCGGTGTCGGAGATGTCCCGGTAGCGGCCGTCCGGCGTGATACCGATGATACGCATCGGGCGGCTCTCGGCAACACTTCCGAAGCCGAACACCTCGCCCAGTGCGTCGCCGTCGGGCGCCAGCCGGCGCGCAAGGGATTCGTTGACGATGGCCACCGCTTCACCGCCTTCGCGGTCGCGCGCGTCGAAAACGCGTCCGCGCACCGGGATCTCGAGGGTCCCGAAGAAGTTGCCCGAAACGACGTTGACATCGGCATCCACGGTCTCCCCACCTTCGCGTATGAAGTCGCCAAGGCCCATCCGGCTCATGCTCAGCGGCACCACGGCCGCGGCCGCGGCCGATTCGAAAGCCGCATCATCTTCCAGGGCCGCGACGTAGCGCTCGATCAAGGCGACGCGCTGGTCGTAGTCGAAGCCGGTGGGCTTCAGATCCACGCCGGCGGTGTACACGCCGTCGACGCGATAGCCGATGTCGACATCGCCGGCACGCTGAACGGCATTGACGAACAATCCGGCAAGGACCAGGAGCAACAGCGAGAAAGCTACCTGGGTGGCCGCGAGCACGGTCCGAAACCCGCCCCGGCCACCGGCGATCGAGCGGCCGGAGCCGGCCAGCACCTGGCTGGGCGCCGACCGCGCGGCGCGCCAAGCCGGAAACAGCCCGGCGAGCAGCGTGGCCACGAGCACCGCAATCACCAGGAAGGCCATGACGCTCGGCGAAAAGCTCAGGTCCAGGTTCAGCGCCACCGGCTCGGGCAGCGGGAGCTCGATGCCCTCGAGCGTTCGCTTCGCCAGCCAGGCTGCAGCTGCCCCCAGGCTGCCGGCCGCGACCACGAGGACCAGCGTCTCGACCAGCATCTGACGCAGCAGCCGGCCCCGGCCGGCGCCCAGCACGAGGCGCATTGCGATCTCGCGTCGTCGATCCTCGCCGCGCGCCAGCAGCAGTGAAGCGACATTCGTGGTTGCCACCAGCAGGACCACGCCGACCAGCGCGAACAACATGCCGACGAAAACAGTTACCGGCATCCGGGCCGGTGGCGGCAAGGCACGCATCGGCTTGGCGGTGTAGCCGATCTCGCGGTTGGCCACCGGCCATGCGCTTTCCAGTCGATTGCCCAACGAGACCAGCTCTGCATTGAGTTCATTCAGGCTGCGCCCCTCGGCCAGGCGGCCGCCGGCGTTCATCCAGCGCGACCCGCGTGAGTCCAGCGCGTCGGCCGGTAGCCGGCCCAGTTCGGCGGCCAGGCCCAGCGGCAGGTAGAGATCGGTCGACGTGCCCAGTCCCGGGTGGTCGAACCCGGGCGCCGCAACGCCCGCGACGGTCACGCCCTGGCCGTTGACGGTCAAGGTCGAGCCCAGCACTGACGGATTGGCGCCCAGGCGGTCCCGATAAAAGCGATCGGAAATCACGGCGATGCGTTCCGGCGCGCCCGGGCGATCGTCGGCGGGTTGAATCAGTCGACCCTTCTGCGGCACCTGCTGCATCGCCCGAAAGTAGCTGCCGCTGACCATCCGCCCATTGATACGCATGGGGCCTTCAGCGCCGCGCATGTTCATGGTCAGCGCCGAATGGCCGTAAAGGGCGTCGACCGTGGTGACACTTTGCTCAAGGTCCCGCAGATTGGGCAGCGACAGCGAATCGAAGCCGTAGGATTGCGTGGTCCGGCCGATCTCGACCATGCGCTCGGCCTCCGGGACGCCTGCGACCGGGGAGAGCAGCAGCGAGTTGACGATGCTGAACAGCAGCGTTCCCGCGCCCAGCGCCGCGGCCAGCGAGATCGCCGCCGTCAGCGTCAGCAGCGGGGCCTGGGCGAACTGGCGAAATGCCGTTCGAAGATCGTCGGGTAACAGGTTCATCGTGGTCTCCGGGAGACGTGGTGGGTCGAAACGGATGAATGCATTTGGGTGCCGCCTGTCATTCGTGATGCAGCGCTTCGATCGGCTGAACGCGAGCGGCGCGGCGCGCGGGCAGCAGACAGGCAGCGATTGCGACGCCGAAAATCGTGCCGATTGTGACCAGCCAGGCCAGCGGATCGGCCTGGTTCACGCCGTGAAGCATGCCGTGGAGTACACGACTGAAAAGCGCTGCCAGAACGATGCCGACGACGACACCGCCGGCGCTGACGCCCAGCCCGCGGCCGACGAATCGTCCGAGTATGTTTCGATCGCTGGCGCCCATCGCCTTGCGCAGTCCGATTTCGGACGTGGCGGCGGCGACCTGCTGGGCGAGCACGGCGTAAAGCCCCACCGACACCAGTGCCAGCGCGCTGAGCGCGAACGCCGCGACCAGCGCCAGGCGGAACGTGCTGTCGCGGTACAGCCAGCCGATGAACTCATCGACCGGCTCGACCCAGTCCACCGCGGAAGCGGGGGCAATCCGGGCAAGCGCGGCGTTGAGCTGCTGCGCATAGGCGGCCGGGTCGCCGTCGACCTCGATGATCGGCGACACGACGCGGCGCGGAATCTGGGCATACGACAGGTAGATCTGGTGATTGAAATCGGCCGGCCCGTCCGGCCCGCCGAAGCGCGTATCGCCGACCACCCCGACCACACGGTAGGTCGTCCCGTTCAACGCAACCTCGCGCTCCACTGCCGCTTCCGGCCCGCCCATCAGGTCCGCCAGGGACTTTCCGACGATGGCGCTGAGCGTGGCCGAATCGGCATCGCGCGAATCGAACAGCCGGCCCGCCACACGCGGGATATCGAGGCCGTCGAAGAAGCCGTCGTGAACGATGTAGTTGCTCACCATCATGCCGTCTCCGGCCACCGGCATTTCCGGCCAGGCCAGGCGCCCGGTCACCGGGCTCGGCATCGGCACCGTCGGCCACAGCAGTGCCACGTCCAGCACGCCGGGTTCCCGCATCAATTCGGCCTCGAGGCGATCGACGAAGGCCGGCAGCGCCGCTTCGTTTGCAACGTCTTCGGCATTGACGAACAAGGCCATTCGAAGCCGATTTTCGGTCGCGAAGCCTAGATCTCGACTGCCCAGTTCCATGTAGGCGCGGCCGAGCAGCGAGCCGGTCAGCAGCAAGGTGACCGTGAGTGCGACCTGGCCGCCGATGATCCATCGGCCCCAGCGCGACGTGGTGCGCGAGCCCGCGAGTCGGCCGGATCCGTCGCGCAGCGAATCGTTGACATCGACCCGGGTGGCCGCCAGGGCCGGAAGCGACGCAGCCAGCAATCCCCCGATCAGCATGGCAATGAACGCAATTCCCAGCGTCCAGGCGTCGATCTCGATGGTCATGTAACTCGGAATATCGGTACCGGCTACGGCCAGGAAGCCCGAGAGCAGCGGCGCGGCCGCGACGCATCCGATCAGTCCGCCGACCAGCGAAAGCAGCATCGTCTCACCCAGGATCGGCGCCAGCAGTCTGCCCCGCCCGGCGCCCAGCGCACCGCGAATCGCCAGGTCGTGCCTGCGTTCCAGGGTGCGGCTGACCAGCAGCATGGCCACGTTGAGTACCGCGATGCCCAGGAGCAGCGCGGCGGCGCCGGCCAGCAGCGCGTTGGCCTGGTTGAAGCCCGCCCGCCAGCTCGCGCCCAGGTGCTCGACCTGGAACCCGTGGCCCTCCGATATCCCTGCGAACTCCGGCGCCAGCGTTTCGGCCAGCGCGTCGACTTCTGCCTGCGCGGCAGGCAATGCAATGCCGTCGGAAAGCCTGCCGATCGCGAGCACGTTTCTCAGGTCGCGCCGGCCGCGGGCGTCGGCGTCCAGGTAGGCTCGATACGGGATGAAGAACTCCAGGTCCGGCATGTCGTCCTCGATCGTCCCGTGGAAGTCCGGCGGCAGCACGCCGACGATCGAGTACGTGGTCGCAATCTCCTGGTCCTGGGTCAGGGTCCGGATGGTCTTGCCGACGATCTCGGGATCGAACTGGAATTCCCGGCCCCAGGCGGCGTGGGACAGCAGCATCACCGGCTCGCCGCGCGCGAATTCCTCGGCCGAAATCAGGCGGCCCATGAAGGGCTTGACGTCCAGTAACCCGAAGTAGCCGGGCGTGACGGCTTCGCCCTCCACCCTGCGACCTGGTTGACCCGGGCGATCCCAGATCAGCCGGGATCGCGCGGTGGCCTCGAGCCGGTCCAGCGCACTCATGTTCCGTTGAAGGTCGCCGAGGTCGGCCGGCGCAAGCGCGTCCTGGCGCGGCGAGCCCTGCTCGACGTTCCAGATGCGCACCAGTCGTTCGGCATCGGGAAACGGCAGCGGACGCAGCGACGTCAGGCTGATCAGGGTCGACACCGATGCGGTGGCCGCCATGCCGAGCGCGATGCACAGCACCACTGCGCTGGACATGCGCGGCGATTTGAGGATGCGCCTGAGGCTTTCGCGCACCGTTGCGGTTGTCTGCGTTGTCACCTTCGTCATCGCCCGAGCCGACCTCATTCCTGTCGCAGGCCGACCATCGGGTCGATGCGAAGTGCGCGCCAGGTGGGCAGCGCGGCGGCCACGGCCGTGATCACGATCAGCAGGATCGCGACGCCCATGTAGGTCAACGGGTCGGCAACATTGACGTCGACCAGCATGCCGCGCATTACCTGCGCGAAGCCGAATGCCAGCAGCATGCCGATGACCATGCCGAGGCCGAGCTGTCCCAGGCTCTGGCGCGCCATGAATCCGATGATGCGCGAATCGACCGCGCCCAACGCGCGGCGTACGCCGATTTCCCGGGCCCGCTGCGCCACCGAATAGGCGAGTACGCCGTACATCCCGACCGCGGCCAGCACCAGCGCGATGAGGCCGAAGATCTCGAAGTTCACCGCGATGACCCGGCTGGTCCAGGCGCCGAACTCGATCCAGTAGTCCAGCGTCTGCAGCCAGTAAACCGGCAGGTCGGCATCCAGCGCCAGGACCGCCTGGCGCATGTCTTCCGAATGCGCCAGCGGATCGCCGGCGGTGCGGACCGCGGCGTACGCAAAGCGCACCCCGTTCTGGCTCATGGGCATGAATACGGTGCCGCGAGGACTGTCCTCGACGTCGCCGAAGTGGACATCTTCGACCACGCCGATGACGGTGCGAAAGCGCTCGGGCTCGTTGGCGGCGCCCAGTGCGATCTGGTTCCCGACGGAATCCTGCCTCGGCCAGAGCGACTCGGCCAGGCTGCGCGTGACGACGACCACGGGCTCGGCGTCGGCGCGATCGCGCGCGCCGAACGTCCGGCCGGCGACCAGCGGAATCGACAGGGCGTCGAACACGCCGGGCGTGGCCACCGACATGTGGTCCCAGGCGCGATGCCCGAACTGGTCCTCGAGCAGGCCCCCGCCGCGGACGCCGATCTTGGTCCAGCCAACCTGTCCGCCGGGCAGGCCGGTGGAGGCGAAAGCGTGCGTGACGCCGGGCATTTCGGCGAGGTCTTCCGTCAGCGCCTCGAAGAACTGCGACCGAGAGGCTTCGGACGGATACTTTTCCTCGAAAAGCCCCATCCGGCCCAGCAGGATATTGGACGAATCGACCCCGAGGTCGCGCTGGTCGATGTTGACGATGCTCCTGACCATCAGGCCGGCGCAGACAAGCAGCACGCAGGCCAGCGATATCTCGAATATCACCAGGCCTCGGCCGATTCTCGTGCTGGCCGTCCCCCGGCTGCCGTCCTTGAGCGACTCGCTGAGGTTGATCCGCGTGCCCCTCAGCGCCGGCAGCAGACCGGCCAGCAGCGTTGTCAGGGTGGCTGCGCCGATGGTGAATGCGAACACCCGAAAATCCGGTGAGACATCGACCCAGAACGGCATCTGCGCATCGCCCGCGCCCAGCGCCGACATCATCGCCCGGCCGGCGACATCGGCCAGGAACCAGCCGAATACCGCTGCGACTGCCGACAGCAGGAGGCATTCGGACAGCACCCGGGCAACAAGCTGCCGACGGCTGGCGCCCAATGCGCTGCGGATGGTGAGCTCGCGTGCGCTGCGCGTGGCCCTGACCAGCACCAGGTTGGCAGTATTGGCGCAGGCCATGACCAGGAGCAGGACCACCGCGGCGAACATCGTCAGGATCGTGGCGCGGGCGCCGGCGTCGATGAACTCATGGGCGAATGGCTTGACCAGCACGCTGCGGTCCCGGTTGGTCTCCGGGTGATCCTTTGCCAGGTTGGCCGCGATCGCGTTGAGTTCGGCGGATGCCTGTTGGCGTGTCACACCATCCTTCAAGCGGCCGAAGACTTCCAGCGTCGTGCCTTCGTCGCGGGCTGCAATCTTCGCCGGATCGATGCGCAGAGGCACCCATACCCGCTCCTTGACCGGAAACGCGAACTCCGGCGGCGTGACGCCGACGACCGTGGCGTCGCGTCCGTTGACCCGTATCGTCCGGCCCACGATGTCCGGATCGCCGCCGTAGCGGTGCATCCAGACGCTGTAGCCGATCACCGCGACGTCTGCGGCGCCGGGCTCGCTGTCGCGCGGCTGCAGAAGCCTGCCCATGTGCGCGTCGAGTTCGAGCAGTGAAAAAGTGTTGCCGGACACGAAGGCGCCGTCGTAGCGTTCCGGTCGATCGGCGCCGGCGCCGCTGAGGTTCACGGTGCCGGAGTAGAAGCCCGCCAGGCCCTCGAACGAACTTTGCTGCGCGCGATAATCGAGGAAATCCAGCGGCCGGATCTCGATGCTGTCCTGGCCGCCGGGGAGATCCTGGTTCTCCATGTGCATCAGTTCCCCGCTTTCGGGAAACGGCAGCGGCTCGAGCAGGTAGCCCTTGACGGCGCCGAACATGAAGATCGTGCCGCCGAGCCCGACCCCGAGCACGAACACGATCAGGATGGAGTAACCCGGCGAACGTCGCAGGCGGGAAGCGGCGGATCGAAGTTCTTGCAGCAGTTCGGACATGACGATCTCCATGGGTCATCGATGCCGGGACCGGGCTGTGAGCCCATCGAGGGTCGGCAACGATCAGACGGACTGCCGGCCTCGCGTCGTGCCCTGGCGACATCTCCCATGCAAGCATTGCGCCAACGCGCCCTGCCGCAATGTAAGTTACTGATTATTCGAATTCAGGAGGCGCTGTGGATGTTTGCGGCGAGTCGCAAGAGTCAGGCGGCGCGTCGAATCCGGGATTCCGGATTCCAGATGCGAGACGCGCGTGCCCCTCCGGGAACCGGACGATCAGCGCCGGGCCCGCCCGAGCGGGCGCAGCGGCTGGCCGACGCGGGTGAACGTGATCGCCGCTGGACTCATCGCGCGGCATCCCCGGCAAATGTTCGATCCGCCGGCTTCGGGCGGATCCGAACCCCGAACAATGGCTGCAGCCACCGGACGCGGAGCACCAGGAAGTGGTGGATCACGGTGCAGCCGAGCACGGTGCCGATCAGCACCAGCAGGGCTTCGACGGGGCCTGGAAGGGCCAACGGGATCAGCAGCGCGGCCAACGGCACGATCAGGCTCTGGTGGAGGATGTACCAGGGATAGACCGCGCGATTGGCCTGCGGCAGCCAGGACCGGGGTTTGTTCAGCCAGACCGCGCCAAAGGCCAGAATGCTGAGCAGTGCCGACCATGCATAGATCGCGTGGCCGCTGTCGGAGATGGCGCGCCAGTTCCAGTCCGGCAGCGCGGCAGCGGTGTCGGGCGTAATCAGTCGGCCCAGAACGCGCAGGCCGAAATACAGCACGAACCCGACCGCGGCGATCGACAGCACTCGATAGCGCGCGGCCATCAGCGCCGACCAGAAATCCTCGTGCCGGGCGACCACGAAGCCGAACAGGAAGACCGGGAAATACTTGGCATGGTTGGCCCAGTCGCCGAACAGCGCCTTGCTGTCGCCGAAGATCGGCTCCAGCCAGTGGATGACCGCGAACAAGGCGAAACTTGGCACAACGATCAGAAGCACCGGCCACAGCACCGTCCCGGCCGCCGGCCGATTTATCGCGATGCCCATGCGCTTCAACAGCCTGACCAGCACCAGCAGCGGCACAAGGGCGAGGCTGTACGCCCAGAGGTAGGCCAGATACCAGAGGTGGTTCCAGGTGATTCCGAACTCGGCCCCTGCAAAACCGCCCTCGGGCCAGGGCTGCAGCTGCCAGTAGCGCAGCAGGAAAGCGTCGAAGCCGGCCTCGAACACGCCGTTCTCCCGCGCCTCGATCCAGGCCTGGATCGGCACGATGGCCAGCATGCCGAAGATCAGCGGAATCAGCAGCAGTCGCGACCGGCGCAGGCCCATCCGCCATGGCCGAGCCGGGGCGCGACTCAAACCCAGCGCGATGCCGGAAATCAGGAAGATCAGGTCCATGCGCCAGCGGTTGACCGCCACCATCGGCCACTGCAGCCATTCCCACTGATGCGGGCTCTTGATATGAAAGCCCCAGTCGTCCACGTAGACCATGCCGACGTGATAGAGGATCAGGAGGCCGAATGCGATGACCCGGAGGGCATCGATGTCATGGCGGCGGGCGTTGCTGGGGGTGGTCATTCCTGGCTCCGGCGGTGCTGTGTTCGAATGGTCATTCTTCGGCCGGCCGCACTGCCGCGCAAGCGCCGGGGGACAAGGCGCGCCCCGCCGGGGACGAACCGAGGATCGGGCGGGACGGAATGCGGTTAGGATTCGAGCCATGAACTTCACCGCCGCCGATTTCCTTCGCTGGTACGCGCCCCGCAAGGCAAGTTTCGAGTGGGGCTTCTGGATCGTCACCCACGTCGTCAATGCCGTGTTCAACAGCGCGGTAAGGGTGATGGAGCTTGCGCCCGGTGCCCGCGAGCCGCAGGCATGGGAGCCCGTGGTCTGGGAGTGCTCGAGCGCGCTGTCGATGCTGCTGCTCGTCTGGCCGGTGGTGTGGTTCACTCGAGCCTGGCCTTTCCGCTGGAACGGGGCGGCAAAGTGGCTTGGCGGTCACTTGCTGGCCAGCGTCGTGTATTCGATTACGCACGTGCTGCTGATGGTGGCGATGCGCGAGATCGCCTACGCCCTGGCCGGCGGCAATTATTCGTTCGGCCCCTGGGCCGGCGAGCTTTTTTACGAATACTTGAAGGACGTCCGGACCTACATGGGCGTGGTCTTCCTGATCGAGGGCTACCGCTTCGTCCTGCGTCGGCTAATGGGCGAGGCGCGCTGGCTGGATTCGCGCGACGATCGGCCCGAACCGCCGCCGCACCGGCCCGATCGGTTTCTGGTCAAGATGCTGGGGCGCGAATTCCTGGTGCCCGCCGACGATATAGACCGGGCCCAGGCTGCCGGCAACTACGTCAATCTTGTCGTCGGTCGCCGGGAATATCCGCTTCGCAGCACCATGAAGGATCTGGTCGACCGACTCGACCCGGCGCTATTCAGGCGGATTCATCGCAGCCACATCGTGCGCCTCGACTGTATTGCCGAGATCGAGCCGCTGGAATCCGGTGACGCCCGCGTCACGTTCAAGGACGGCACGGTACTTCCGTGCTCGCGCAACTACCGGTCGGAATTGTCCTGACCGCGTTCCTGCTTCAGCCGCTCCTTGGTCCGCCGACCCTTCTTCTCCAGCATCGGCCGGAGCGCGCGGCCGACCCGCGGGAACAGGTAGCTGATCGTGGTGAGATATCCGCTGATGCGCGGCATGGGCAGGTCCAGCGTTGCGTTGTCGACCAGCGCCACGATGGCGTCGGCAACTTGCTCGGCGGTGCTGATCGGCTGGGAAAACGTCAGGTCGGTGACCGTGTCGATGTCGTCCATGATGAAGCCGGTGTCGATCGGGCCGGGCGAGACGCTGGCGATCTTGATGTTGCTGCCGCGAAGTTCCTCGGCCAGCGCCAGGCCGAACGCGCGCATGCCGAACTTGGTGGCCGAGTACGTGGCCGATCCGGGCACCGGCGTGCGCCCGGCCAGCGATGCGACGTTGATCACGGCCGGGTGCTTCGACCGGCGCAGGTAAGGCAGCGTCAGCCGGGTGGCCATCAGCGGTGCCTTCAGGTTGACGTCGATCATCCGCCCGATGTCGTCTGCGGAAACGTTCTCGACCCGCCCGCGCGAGTGGAACCCGGCGTTGTTGACCAGCACGTCGACCGAGCCGAATACCTCGTCGGCGCGCGCCAGCAGCTTGCCGAAGCCGGCGATGTCGGTCACGTCCAGCGGCGCCACCATCACCCGGTCGCCAAGATCGAGTTCGTCGGCAAGCGCGTCGAGCTTCTCCTGGCCGCGGGCGATCAGCACCAGGTTGGCGCCCCGCTTTGCGAAAGCTCTGGCGGTAGCGGCGCCCACGCCCTGCGAGGCGCCGGTGATGATGACGGTATTCCTGTCGAATGATTTTTCCATTCCGGGATTCTACCCCTGGAAATCGACCTGGGTGAATGGACCACCGAACAAGAGCGAAGCAATCAGCAACAATCGGAAGGCCTCCCAGAATGTGATCGCGCGGATTCCGAAGATATCCGGAATCGTGATGTTCCAGAGCCACCCGAGCAATGCCGTTGCAACGCCCACCCCGAGGATCACCAATACGACGGGGATAAATAATGCCAAAAAGAATACTGGTTCCATGCTGTCCTCCTATGCCCAAGAAAGCGCCCGATCGGCATTGCCAGGCCGACCCAGCGGGCCGAAAATACCAGAACTTCGCCTAGGGAACCTCTGAATAGCTCTGTGCGGCGCGCGTTTCAGTCGGAAAAGCCGCAGATCGTGTGGTGCTGTCGTTATGACAATCGGAGCGACAGTAGCCGTAGCTACGGCCGAGGGTCGCAATGCGCGAGATGCGGTTTTTCCGGCGAAACCCTTCGGGACTGGCCTTTGCGGGGCCTCCGGCTTGTTTGGGCTCGCTTATTTGGAACAGCCAAACCGCGCTCGCCCAAGCCAAGCCGGAGCCTCCCGCAAAGGCGCCGTCGCGCCCGTGCAGAGTTGTTCAGAGGTTCCTTCAAGCTACTGCGCGGGCGCCTGACGGCGTCC
>MDTG01287729.1_pt1 | contig 15231 bp, 13 predicted proteins | sample 811421 | NCBI WGS metagenome assembly MDTG01 (sample SAMN05326645, study PRJNA326480) | marine metagenome | isolation source: seawater | place: Pacific Ocean: South East | collected 2011
CCCCTGACATCACAGATACCTGATGGGATGCTTTGTGGTGATTCAGGTCCTTTGCCGCTGATCACGCTCGGAGATTTCGAAGAATGCAATCACTGTTTCCTGCATGAAGTACAGAAGTTCTGTCGTGAGAATGGAATCGTCTTCATTCTGGACGAGATGCTCACTGGATTTCGGTGGCATGACAAAGGCGCTCAGCATCTTCTTGGACTGGATCCGGACCTCTGCACGTTCGGAAAGGCGATGGCCAACGGATTCTCCGTGGCTTGTGTGGCAGGTCACAGGGAGATCATGGAGCATGGATCCATCGAATTCGAGGGTCGTGAACGAATGTTCCTTCTATCCACGACTCATGGCGCGGAAATGAGTGGCCTGGGAGCATTTGTCTCGACAGTTGCCTTCAATGAAAGAGAAAAAGTCACGGCAGGCCTTTGGGAAAAAGGGCAGCGGCTGGTCAATATGGCGAGAGAAATCGCAGCTACGCATGACTTGTCAGACCACGTCCATTTCGGCGGAGTGGCTTGCCGACCATCCTTTATGGTAGTTGATGAGCAAGGGAATCCCAGCCTGTCGCTTCGAAGTCTGATGATGCAGGAGATGATCCGAGGTGGTGTCCTGTTAGGAGCCATGAATGTCAGTCATCGACTCGATCAAGATGCATTCGAATCGATAGAAAGGGCATTTCATGAGACTATGCCCGTTCTTTCTAGGGGAATCCGCGATGGGGTCGATGGTCTGCTCGAAGGTCCCCCGGCCAAGCCGGTGTTTCGTCAGTTCAATTGATCCTCACTCTGAAGGTGCGAAAGGACTGGATCATGCAAACCATTCTCTTTCGAGCAGATGGCTCTTCAGTTATAGGCGTCGGTCACATAGTTCGTTGCGCTACGCTTGCGAGTGAGCTCAAATCTAGAGGTATTCAAGTCCATCTGGCTGTTTCGGCATCATCCAGCCTGCCTGATTGGGTTGAAAGCTTGTTTCCCGGGCCAATCCATTCATTGAATCCAAGGGATAAATCGATTCCCGATCACGGGCAACGCCTTTCGCATTCGGCCTGGTTGCATGGCAGTCAGCAGGATGATGCTTTACAGACACAAGAACTCATCAAATGTCGCCTCGATGGGAAAGTCGATTCGATCGTGGTCGATCACTATGGGTTGGATGCACGTTGGCATCGTGCGATGCATCAATTCTGCAGCTCAATAATGGCAATTGACGATCTGGCCGATCGAAAACTCGACGTATCAGTTGTACTCGATCAGAATAGACCTCCAGCTATCGGTGAGCAGCTCTATCGGAGACTCGCAAGTGAGTCATGTTTTCTGGCCATGGGTCCAAAATGGGCGTTGATCCGAAATGAATTTAAGACATTGCGTTCTGATCGCAAGAGTGATGCTGATGAGCCACGGATTTTGCTGATGTCAGGCGGATCCAACATTGGATCGTTGGCAGATATATGTCTCGAGGGACTCCTTGCTCTGGGACGGAAGCTTCAGATAGATGTCATCGTCGGCGCATCGGATACCAGAGATGAGTTGATGGATCTTTGCCAGGATACCCACCATCAGATTCGCATTCATGTGGCACCTGAGCGGCCTGCACGAATCATGGCTTCCGCAGATCTCGCCATATCATCGGCTGGTTCAACTACATGGGAGCTGGCCTGCCTTGGTGTTCCAGCCCTGTTGATTACCGTGGCGGAGAATCAAATTGCCGTTGTAAAACAGGCACTTGATGCGGGTACGGCAGTGCATGTGCCATCCCTTGATGCAGCGGCGGTGAGGGAAGCAGCAGGTCTGATGATCGAGGACAGGGATCGCCTGAATCGTATGGAACGCGCGGGTCGTGAACTAGTCGATGGCGAAGGTGCTGTCAGGATTGCCGATCTGCTACTGAGCCGCTAGTGTCTGACTCATTCATCAGATTGAATACCAGTCATAGGACGGCGACTTTGAAAAGCTGGAACGATTCGATAAAAATTGAGAACATCGAGATTGGCCATGGCACACGGCCGTTCATCGTCGCGGAACTGTCTGGCAACCATAATGGTGAATTCGACCGTGCTATCCGATTGGCTGACGCCGCCATTGATGCGGGGGCAGATGCAGTGAAGTTGCAGACCTATACCCCGGACACTATGACCATCAAGTGCGAGGCTCCGCCATTCAAGATTCAGAAAGGCCCCTGGGCGGGACGAAATCTTTATGAACTCTATGAATGGGCGTATACCCCATGGGAGTGGCATCGGCCACTATTCGAGCACGTCCGAAACCGTGGAAGCTGTTGTTTCAGTACGCCATTCGACCTGACATCTCTAGAACTTCTGGAGGATCTCGAGTGCCCCATCTACAAGATCGCCTCCTTTGAAATCGTAGATTTGGAATTGATCAAGGCTGTTGCATCGACAGGAAAGCCGATGGTGATTTCGACAGGCATGTCCTCATATGATGAAATTGCCGATGCACTGCAAGCTGCTCAAATCGGTGGATGCCAATCGCTCATACTTCTACATTGTGTAAGTGGTTATCCGACGCCTGTCGAGGAGGTCAATGTGCAGGCAATGAGAAGGCTTTCCTCGGAATTCAAGCTCCCCGTTGGCCTTTCGGATCACACGCTCGGTACGCTTGTACCGACGATCGCAACTTCCATGGGAGCATGTTTCATAGAAAAGCATGTCACACTTCGCAGGGAGGATGGTGGTCCGGATGCCGCATTTTCGCTGGAGCCGGATGAACTATCAGAGATGGTGCAGTCGGTCAGGAAGACTTGGCTGGCCTCTGGATCTCAGGCTGACGGACCTCGGCCATCGTGCGAGAAGGAGAGCCGGATTTTCCGTCGGTCATTGTTTGTTGTTGAAGATGTGAAGGCGGGAGATGTTCTCACGAGCGATATGGTTCGATGCATTCGTCCTGGTGATGGACTGGCTCCCAAGCACATGGATCAAGTCATCGGAAGAAAGGCTGCTAGGTCAATCGACAGAGGCACCCCAGTGTCGTGGGATCTACTGGAAGACGGCGATCCATCATGAACATCATCTTCTTCGGTAATAACCGGACAGCTGTCAGGTGCTTGGAATGGATGATGAGCCAGGGACATTGTCCTGTTGGATTGGTGCTGAATCCTGAATCGAGTCGCCGGCATAGCGACGAGTTGATAGAGATTTCCCGATTGCCGAAGGAATGCATCTTCGATGGAGCTCGAATTCATCAGCAGGAGATCATGGGCGCGATGGCTTCACTGAAGCCAAATCTTGGACTTTCCATTCTCTACGACCAGATTATTGGTCCAGAGTTGATTGATCTATTCCCTGACGGCATCATCAACATTCATCCTGGTCTGCTTCCCTATAACAGGGGTAACTATCCCAATGTCTGGAGTATTATCGATGGTACGCCCTCGGGAGTCACGCTTCATTACATTGATGAAGGCTTGGACACGGGCGATATCATTGCTCAGCGTGAGGTCGATGTGCTTCCAGTCGATACTGGAAAGTCTCTTTATCACAAGCTCGAGAACGCAATGTTGGAATTGTTGATGGATCAATTGCCGGACGTGGTCCTTAGACGAAATACTCGTAGCATTCAGGACCACTCTGTAGCCACCCATCATAGGCGTGGGGATGTCAGAAATATTGACTGCATTGATCTAGATAGCCAAGTCAGGGCCGGCGATCTAATCGATCTTCTTCGAGCAAGAACATTTCCTCCCTATTCCGCGGCATACTTCGAGCACGAGGGTAGAAAGGTAAACGTGAGAATCAAACTTTCCTATATGGATGAGGAGCAGTCGTGATTCCATGGATAAAAGCCTGCATCTAATATGATTTCAAGATGTGAGAATCGGTATTTAATCCAGATGAAGGAACTTTGATATCCATGGCTACAGGTCATTACATTGTCGCCGGCAAGCACGATTGGGTTCTTCGAGCATTTGAATCGAGGCGGAAATCGCTCAAAGGAACGTGGTCGTATTGCCGCACGCCAGAGGAGCTGGACGATCAGTTATCTAGGGGCGTAAGTCCCGACAAAATATTTTTCATCCACTGGTCCTGGCGAGTCACTTCGGAGGTTCTTTCAAGAAGCGATTGTATTTGCTTCCACATGACCGATCTACCGTTTGGAAGAGGTGGCAGTCCACTTCAGAATCTGATCATACGTGGCCGAGACTCTACGATGCTGACTGCGTTGCGAATGTCAGATGAAATCGATGCAGGACCCATCTACATGAAGAGAGAGATGTCTCTTGAGGGCAAAGCGCAGCATATCTACGAAAGAATGTCATCCCTGGCCATGGAAATGGCTGAAGATATCGTTGATTCCCAGCCTTCCGCGATCCCCCAGGAGGGCCAGCCTCTCATGTTCGAAAGACGACGGCCTGCCGAGAGTGAGCTTCGGGATGTAAACAACATCAAGGAGTTATACGACCACATCCGTATGCTCGACGCTGATGGCTACCCGCATGCGTTTCTCAGCATGAACGGGCTGCGCATCGAGTTCACCAATGCTAGCTGTGATTCGCAATCAGTGACTGCATCCGCAAAGATCTTCTTTGAGGAAGATTGACGGAGGGTGACGGATGTCATCCGGTTAGTCTCTGATTGATATAATCGAGGCAATGTCATCAAGCCATGTAAACAGCTGTAGTTTGTTCGTAACAGGCATGTTTCGTTCTGGAACGACGATGCTTGCTAGAATGATCGCAGCTCATGACGAGATAGCCTTCGCATCCGATCCGTTTGCAACGATATTTAAGTCGATTCGAAATTCGGTTGCGAACGATTCCCAGATCGAGCTGGATGTGGAATCCCCACTTGCAGATTACTACTATCAACCGGATGGAATACAATTGCTGAATTCCATTCGCGAATGTTCCCTCGCTGATCTTGGTCCAGAATGTGACATGGCGACTTTGGCAATGAAGATCGCGGAGGCTTCATTGCCGTATTCTCCGGATCTTTCACCTCATCTCTCCAGGATCAATGGAGATAGCTTTCAAGACGTTCTGTCTCACGGCTTACGGCTCATTCATGAAGTGTATGGGTCGCATAACACCAGCATTACTGGTTTCAAGGAGGTATGGAGTACGGAATTCATTCCGTCATTTCTCAGAGCGTTTCCTCAGAGTCGGGCCATCTGTCTAGTGCGCGATCCTAGAGCTGTCTATTTGTCTAAGTGGAAGCAGAAGAAAAGATATCCTTTGCTGTTCATGGCACGTCAGTGGCGAAAACTTGCCGCGCTCTCCTGGCTTTGTAGTCAAGATCCCACATTGGGTGGACGAGTCATGATCATGCGTTACGAAGATCTTGTGACCAATCCCGAAAGAGCCGTGGACGAGCTTGCCTCTTTCGTCGGCGTCGATGATGCATGCTCAATGGCCGATCCGGAGAAATGGAGCGATGGAGGCGGGGGATCATGGAGGCAGAACACCTCATTCGGCTCAGGCGCCAAAGGGTTCGACAGTAACGCGGTAAATCGATGGATATCCAGTTTGCCGGAAGCCGATGCTCGATTGATCGAATCCATCTGTTCTCCAGAAATGCATCTGTTTGGGTATGAGCCTCTTCACGAACCATGGTCTTCTTGCCAAGGGGAACTGAATTCTCCATCTCAGGTACCCCCGGATAGGCTTGCGAACTGGATCGCGCCTTATGTGGATGAGACCCGATCTGGATTAGCTGGCTCCTATCTGCTTGAGTGGACGAGGTGGAAATTCCTCACTTCAACTGCAAGTTGCGAAGAACAGATTCAATCCCTCTTGAGCTTGAGCCCAGAGATCTTTGCCATATGCCGTAGTACCATCAAGGGAAAGATCTTGTGATGATGGATTTGATTCAAAGGTTCGCCCCACTGGATAGAGTTCCTGTTTGTATGGGTACTCGATTGCTGACTAATCATGTCGCGGATTTGATGCAGGCAGATGTCCGTGAAGTTGCCAGCGGCACGAGATGTCTTGACTGGACGATTCCGAATGAGTGGTCCGTCAATCGCGGGGTACTCAGTACCGTTGCCGGAGATGTGATCGCGGACTACGAGGACCATCCTCTATCGATATGGTCTTGTTGCGGGTCGTTCTCTGGTGAAATGGATCTGAAGCAGTTAAGAGAACATCTGTATTTTCTCCCTTCGTCTCCATCGGCAATACCTTTCCACTATCGATGCTGCTATGACCAACATTGTCTCGATGACTGGGGCTTTTCGTTGCCCGAAAAAGTCGCGAAGGAACTCAAGGACGTCCGTTATATAGTTGATATAGATACGGAACATAAGTCGGGTTCTATGTGCTACATCGACCACGAGATTCCCGGCGAAAAACCCGACACCATCTTGTTTTCTGCCCACACATGTCATCCCGGTCAGGTAAATGACGGGATCGCGAATGTCGCCGTATTGGTCGAGTTGTTCAAGTGGATCAGATCCGAGCCTCGCAAGTTTACATATCGATTCATAATCGGCCCGGAGTACTACACCGCAGCGGCGGTTCTAGAGCACCGACGATCGATAGACAAGGTACTTGGTGGTTTCTACCTGGATCTTGCGGGAGCAAATACGGGGCTTGCATGGAGTCGGACATCATCAGGTAACTCATGGATAGATCATTTGCTGCAGTCCGTAGCAAGCGACTATTCCATAGAAGTGCGTGAATCTGGATACCGTGGCGTCATAGGAAATGACGAAATGTTCTATGATGGTCCGGGATTCAATATCCCAGTAGCTCCTGTCTGCCGTGAAGTCCCGCCCGAGTATCACACTAGCGACGACAATATCCAATCATGTTCCGATTCCAGGCTCACGGAAATGCTAGATTTCCTGATGAACACAATCATGACGGCGGAGTCGGAAACGCTGCCTAGATTGAATGTGCAGGGTCCAGTATGTCTTTCTAGACGTAGAATTTCGATATTGCCCTCGTCGCCGGTCTGGGGAAGGCAGAGCACGCAACTCGCGATGAAGATGATGGATGGACGCCATTCCATCTCCCAAATCGCACATGAAAGCGGACTGCCACTCAAGGCCGTTACCTTGTTTGTTGAAGAACTCGTATCCAGTGGTGTTCTGGATTGCTGACCGTTAATCGTTCGAGCTTTGCATGAGGTCACTCAAGTGAAACAAATCTCTGGCATTGGGCAAGGGCCCATTCTTGTAATCGCAGCACATGCCGACGATGAAGCTTTGGGTTGTGGTGGAACCATTGCACGTCTCGCTGAGCTGGGCCAAAAAGTACATGTCATGTTTATGACTGATGGCGTTTCTGCTCGCGGTAGCGGTGATGCTGAAGCTCGTCGCCATGCTGCCTTGGACGCACTGTCTTTACTCGGAGCACAGCAACCGGTCTTCGGAGAGTTCCCAGATAATGCGATGGATACGGTTCCTCTCATTGAGGTGGCACGTGCTGTGGAAGAGGTCGTGGCGAGCTTGAAGCCAACATGCATATTGACTCACCATCATGGCGACCTAAACATCGACCATCAGATTGTGAATCGAGCTGTCATGACAGCCTGTCGGCCCCAGCCCGAACATTGTGTCCAAACAATTCTCTCTTTTTCTGTACGCTCCAGCACTGAGTGGGGAATATCGAGTTCCAGCAACCTATTTCATCCAGATGTCTACATAGATATTGCGCATGTGCTCCCAAAGAAGATAAAGGCATTGCAGTGCTATTCAATGGAGATGAGACACTTTCCCCACACCAGATCCATTGAGGCGGTCGAAATGGAGGCAAAGCTTGTGGGCGCTCGCGTAGGTATGAATGCGGCTGAGGGATTCAAGTTGCTTAGGATGCTTGTTCGTGATGAATGACCAATTGCCCATGCATGACAGTCTGTCCGATGAAAGCGATAGGCTTCCAATCCTCGCCATTGTGGGTGTGCAGGGCCACTTGAAGATAATCCCCGCCCTGGCGAAGCATTTTCAACGTCCGATCGAAGTGATGGTGATTACTGGGCAGGGAATGGAATACGCAAAGTCACTGGATTCGTCCAATGTGGCGAAAGTCCATTCTCTTCCCGATTGGCACAAGCGTCTTTGGGTGGAAGTCTCAAGGATGAGTGATTCGGAAGTCGTCCGAGAGTCGCGTGATCTGCAAGAAGATCTGAGGCTGAACTCCGTCAATCCATACCATTATTTTGATCGCAATATTCGTAATTTGAGTTCGTGGTTCGCCGTCATACGTCGGCATCTCATCAATCTTAGATTTGTGAAGCACCTTCTCGTAAACAGAAAATATCATTTCATTCGTGGCGAAAACACGAGTCATGTTGGCTGCATGATCCAGGCAGCAGCGCCCGGGCTTGGGCACCGTTTTCTTCGCCCATCGAACGCACGCCTTCCAAGAAGAATCGGATTTGATGGTAGGCCTCATGCAAAGAACCTCGGCTGGGAAAGCTGCTACAGAAATATCTGTAATGGGGCCGAGCCGGACGAATCAATTGTTCGCGGGGCGGACGAATGGCTCGAAAAATTCAGAAATCGACCCGAAAGGCCGGAATGGGCGCAGCGTAACTCGAGGTTGAAGTTCAGCCCGATCAAGTCCACAAAATCCTATTCCAAGCTGATGATCGGCAAGCTGAACAGGCTTTTCACGAAGTCCTCGGAGCATCAAAAGTTCGATCGCGACATTGGATTCGCTCGCAGCACAGGGCTGAATTTTGCCCAGCATGTGATTTTTCCCGACATTCGTTCTGCGGTACATCGAAGAAGGAAGCTTTTTCGCAGCTGTCCATCGCTTGAAGGCGACTTCGTTTACTACCCCCTTCATTACACTCCCGAGATTACCACACTTGTCTATGGATATCGGTATGAGGAGCAGTTGAGTCTTATCCACGCGCTCTCCGCGTATCTGCCAACAGGCTGTCGACTTCTCGTCAAAGAGCACACGTCCATGCTGGGTCGACGGCCATACGGGTTCTACAAGAAACTTGATTCCTACTACAACGTCGAATTCGTTCCACCAGGGGTCAGTACCTTTGAATTGATCCAGAAATCAATCGCTGTCGCCACTATCACCGGTACAGCGGGCTTCGAAGCCTTCGCTCTGGGTAAACCGGTATTCGTCTTTGGAGACGTCTTCTACAGGTATTTCCCTAATGTTCTTCCTCTTGAGATTGGACCTGACATGGGTTGTCTAATTCGTTCCTATTTGGACGGATTCGTTCCAGATAGGGAAGAGATCAGGAACTGCATTCTGGCTTACTTTGCATCGACATATCGATCCACGATGGTGGATGTCGGGCACGAGACAACGGCTCAGCAGGGTACGACTGAAGCCCAAAACTTCGCAAATGCATGCGAGTGGGCACTTGAGATGATGTCCTCTGAATTACAGGCTGAGGATGTACAGTCTTAAATCGACTGCATGATGATCACTCCGCTAGAATGTTTTCGTGACCATTCCGTTCCATCGTTCTTTTTTTCTACGGCCCATATGCCAGATGTATTTGCATGCGTAGATATCACGAACAACTAGCTCGACATGAAAATTTACGATGCCTCCATCGATTCCTGCCCCAAGGTCTGACGGACTGGTTGAGGCTTCGAAGATATCGCCGGGAGTATCCTCACGCGGTCGTCACCGCGGGGAGCCGTGTCGAGTCTGGGGCCGACATCGCGACGGGCGCAATCATCCGCAACTCGAAGGTGTGCCGAACTGTATCCATTGGTCGATTCACCACTCTTGGCGAACAGTGTCGACTGGCCGGCCTGGGCCGGATTTCAATAGGACAGTTCTGTTCCATTGGACCAGAGTGTTCGATTCGTTCGGATAATCATAAGTTGAATCGTCTCAGTACCTATCCCTTCAATCAGATAGAAGAAGCTGGGGCTGGTACTGAGATTGATTATGATTCAGATCCTGTCGTCATTGGCAATGACGTCTGGCTTGGAGAGGGTGTCACGGTTCTTCCAGGCGCTCGCATCGCAGATGGCTGTGTTGTCGCTGCAAGAACGGTTGTTACTCGGGGCGAGTATCCACCGTTCAGCATCATCGCCGGAGTACCAGGAAAGGTGATTCGAACACGAATTCCAGAGGACCGAATTGATGCCATTCTGACGGATCCATGGTGGGACAAGCCTGAGGACCTGATCTTCGGTGAGTTGCTTGACGAGCTGGTTGCTTCAATAGGTTCGAGCGAGCTCTGATCTCTGAAGCCGATACACTGAAGTCCTGATCAGTGTTTCGATTTGATGCCTGAGAGATATAGGTGACAATCATTACTACAGCACCCTCTGCAAATCTGCCGAACATGCTCGTGGTTGGTGCTGCCAAGTGTGGCACGACTTCATTGGCGGAATTCCTCAGAATTCATCCTGACATATACATGTCTGGAACCAAGGAACTGAGTTTCTTTCTTCCGTCAGAAGGTCAAAGGATCCAATCTTTGGAAGCCTATCAGGCATGCTTTGACGCCGCGGGTGCCGAGCCCGTGCGTGGAGAAGCGTCGGTGAACTATCTTTACTACGAGGAATCTCCTCGTCTGATTCATGAGACTTTGGGTCCACACGTAAAGCTGATAATCATGCTGCGTAATCCCCTAGACATGGCGTATTCACTTTGGGGTCACAATTGCCGCTTGGAGCGAGAGAGCAGTTCGTTCCAGGACTCACTGGATCAAGAGTCCAGCCGCATGGCCGGTCAGGAGGAGCTCATCGGTTGGCGTCCGAATTATTTCTATCGATCCCGTGCAACATATGCGCCCCAGATACGACGATATATCGAGCAGTTCACCAGAGATAACATTCGCATCATTCTATTTGAAGACATGATCAGTAATCCGACCGAAGAGCTCGGCGACCTCTGCGACTGGCTGAATGTCTCGAGGGATGTCTTACTTCAGTTCCCGCGGCTGAATCCTGCAGGATCGAATCGTATCCGATCGCTCCGTAAATGGATGGATGGAGGCAGTGGTTCTAAGAAGCTGTTAAAGCGTTTTTTTCCTGAACGCGTGCGAATTCCAATAAGACGAATGGCCGAGCGATTCAATAGGACTGAAATCACGATGCAACGTCTTGATCACGATACTCGTGCGAGCCTGCAGAACCTGTTCAAAGATGACATATCCGAGCTATCCGGTTTGATGGATCGAGACCTGTTTCAAACCTGGGATCCAGCTGGCAAGAGGGATGGTTGCACATGAGCCGTTCTAATCTGAAAGTCATCTATATCACGAGCTCTGCACGCAGCGGATCAACCTTGATGGATCTAATTTTGGGGAGCTCACCTGATGCGGTGAGTGGAGGCGAGCTTCGTCGTACTGTTCCAGTTGGATGCGTGGAAAATGGAATCTGCACGTGCCGCAGTGTTTTTTCCGATTGCACATTTTGGATGTCCGTCATGGACCGATGGAATGTCGATCCGATCAAGTTCTATGAGGAGCAACGATCTTTGACCCGCATTAGGAGGGCATGGCGTTTGTACGCCGGCATCGGAATCGGTGGGGGAAGGGCAATGCGTTCATGGTGCCGTGATCTATCATCCTTTTATACTGCCATCGCCGCCATTTCGGATACCAGGTGCATAATCGATTCATCGAAGTCGCCCATGTACGCTCTTGCGCTGGAAGCTTGTCCCGGAATAGATCTCAGGATTATCCATCTTGTCAGGGATCCCCGCGGAGTTGCTTGGTCGCTGGGAAAGGATCAGTCGGTGAATACAGCCAAGGGTGTGCCCGCATACGTGAAACCGCAGTCTGTACGAAAAAGTGCGATTGAATGGAGGCTCGCCAACAGCCTCTCTGAGCGGTTAGCTAGATGTCTTCCGGAGACCCATCAATGCAAGATCCAATACGAGGATTTCGTTGCTGACTGGCCTTCCGCTCGAAAGAAGATCGAGAGTTCTTGTGGAATCGAGTTAATACAAGATCTGAAGGATTTGGAGGTCGAGGGATCTATTCCGGCCAGACACATGCTTGCGGGAAATAGACTTCGGCAGGTCGATTCGATATCTATCAAATCAGATGAATCGTGGAAGACCCAAATGCCCGAAGATTGGCGAAGTGATGTAGAGCGGATATGTGGTAAGCAAATGTCTAGATTCGGATATCAGAGAATGGAGCGAGGCATCTGATGTGCGGCATCGTGGGGATATTCGGCGGCTCATTTTCCATCGAGCAGCGCAAGGGCCATTGCGAGAAGATGAGGGACGCCATCTCGCATCGAGGTCCGGACGATCATGGGATTTTCACATCGCCGAATGCGCCCATAGCCATGGGTCATCGACGTTTATCCATCATCGATACATCACCTGCCGGTCATCAACCGATGACAAGTCATTGTGGTCGATGGACACTCGTCTTCAATGGAGAGATCTACAATGCGAGGGAGCTGGCAGCTTCACTCGACGACTCCGTTCCGATACGTGGTCATTCGGACACAGAGGTCCTTCTTGAATCGATCGCTCGAGATGGTGTTGAAGCTGCGGTCGCTCCGGCCGTTGGCATGTTTGCATTCGCGGCTTGGGATCATCAGGACAAGAAGTTGTATCTGGTTCGGGATCGCATCGGCATCAAGCCGCTATACGTGGTCGAGCACGGTGGCTTGCTTGGATTCGCATCCGAGCTACGTTCATTCCGCCAAGTTCCGGAGCTGCATGGGAATGTATCCAGGGGCGGCCTGGCCTCACTTCTCAGGTTTGGTTACATACCTGGTCCGACTACCATTCTTGATGGCACTCGCAAGCTTGCGCCTGGTTCCATGTTGATTGCTGAGCTTCAGGATGGTGCTTTGAAGACCCGAACACATCGATGGTGGTCGATTCCCATCCCTCCCGAAGACACTGTTGGCAATCTGGATGAACGAGAAGCCATTGAAATGGTTCGAGATGTCATCAGCCAATCAGTCTCGGATCGTCTGGTTTCGGATCGGCCACTTGGTGCATTCCTATCAGGAGGCATCGACTCGTCACTGGTAGTGGGCATGATGGCCAGAGCGAGTACGGAATCGGTCCGTACCTACTCGATCGGTTTCGAGCAGGAGGCGTACGACGAGGCATCCCATGCTCGTGCAGTAGCGAGCCACCTTGGAACCCAGCACACCGAGTTGTACGTTCAAGAGCAGGATGCCATTGATCTGGTTCCACAGATGGGAGCACTCTTCGATGAGCCGTTTGCGGATTCTTCACAGATTCCCACCAGTATGGTTTGTCAGTTGGCAAGACGAGATGTCGTTGTGGCGTTGTCGGGCGATGGGGGGGACGAACTCTTCGGTGGCTATGAGCGATACGCCTGGACGATGAGACTGTGGAAGCGGATCTCAAAGGTTCCAAGGCCTATCAGACGATCCATGTCTCTGGGCCTACGGACAGTTCCAGCGCCATTGGCAGCTTCATTGGCGAAGACGATCAACCGTTGCGTTCCACGTCGCTATCAGGTTAGGAATCCATCTGACAAGGCTCGTCTGATGTCGCAGCTCCTGGGGGCGAAGGATGCACGTGATCTCTATCAACTGCTTGTGGGTCATTGGAAGAACCCGGAACGAATTCTGGTGGGTGGCCTTTCCCAAGAGGAGCAACCGGCCTTTCCTGATGTACCAGAGATGGACGACCGGCATGCCATGATGATGACCGACATGCTTGGATATCTGCCAGATGACATCTTGGTGAAGGTTGACCGAACAAGCATGAACATCGGACTGGAAGCAAGAGTTCCATTGCTGGACCACCGATTGGTTGAATTGGCTTGGCAGTTGCCGATGCAGCTGAAGGTCAGGAACGGCGAAGGTAAGTGGCTCTTGCGTCGAGTTCTGGAGGAACTCGTACCACGGGAACATTGGGATCGACCCAAGCAGGGGTTTGGTGTTCCGATCGGACAATGGTTGCGTGGCCCGCTCAGAGACTGGTCCGAAGAGCTGCTTTCAGAGGAACGATTGAATAGAGAAGGCTTCTTCCAGCCTGGACCTGTGAGAAAGGCCTGGGATCAGCATCTCTCTGGAACACTGGACATGGGAGCCTACATGTGGGACATCCTCATGTTCCAATCTTGGCTGGAGGCGAACAAGTAGTCATGCGCATCGTGCTCTTTACCGGTTCTCTGGCCACGGGTGGTGCCGAACGTCAGTTCGCACTGCTGGCTGGCGAACTTGTGAAGCGGGGGCATGAAGTGCATTTTCTCACCATGGAAAGCCGTTCAGACAATCCCGACTATCTGGAACTCCTGAGAGATGTCGAGCATCATGTTCTTCATGACTGGAGATGGCCCGGTCCACTGAGACTCATTCAGCTCCTTGGAATGTGGCGATCCGTTCGACGTGAACTCAAGCAATTCAATGCGGATGTCGTCTATTCGGCTCTGGAGTGGCCCAACTGGTTGGCAGCTCGAGCAGTTGCCGGAATGAGCAAGCGGCCGGTATGCGTGGCGGGAATTCGAAACTCCTCCGAAATCATGAGCTGGAAGAGAAGGCTGCCCATCACGCTATTGGCCAAGCAGGGGCATCTTGATGGATTGATCGCCAATTCAAGGGCGGGACTCGAAGAGTCGCATCGAATCGGCATGAAGTCGGCTTGTGAACAGGTCATCTCGAACGGCATTGATTCAACACGGTTCGGTCCGAATCCGGATGCTCGTGAGAAGATGCGTTCAGAACTGGATGTGCCGTCTGGTTCATTGCTTCTCGGGCATGTCGGCCGGATAAGCCCGATGAAGGATCACGAGACGCTTCTTCGAGGGTTTGCACTGGTTCTGAAGTCCATTTCCGAGGCCCGACTCGTCTGTGTTGGGGATGGGCCGAAGACGATACGCGATCAACTCCGGTCTCTGGCCTCACAGTTGGGTGTCGAGTCTCGCATACGCTGGATCAGCCGAGAATCCAGAATGTCGTCCCTGTACGCCGCTCTGGACGTGCTCGTCATGTCGTCCCGCGATGGTGAAGGCTTCCCGAATGTGGTCTGCGAGGCGATGGCCTGTGAGACACCCTGTGTCGTCACCGATGTAGGCGAAGCATCGAACATAGTCGGCGACACCGGACGAACGATTCCAATCGGCAATCCGGATGCACTGGCAAGAGAGGTCGTCCATCTCAATGACGAGAAGGGCATGGGTATCCTGGCACGCCGACGAATAGAGGACCATTTCAGTGTCGAAAACATGGTGTCTCGTACGGATGCGATGCTTCAGAATGTGATGGAATCCTCAAGACGATCCTGATCCCTTGCCGCGTGTATCCTGCGTACACATGATCCGAATCGCCCATGTCATCAACAATCTCCAGACAGGTGGAGCCGAGACGACGCTGCTCCGGTTGATGGAGCACA
>MDTG01059376.1_pt1 | contig 15230 bp, 19 predicted proteins | sample 811421 | NCBI WGS metagenome assembly MDTG01 (sample SAMN05326645, study PRJNA326480) | marine metagenome | isolation source: seawater | place: Pacific Ocean: South East | collected 2011
GATATTGAAACGATGGTTATATCACCTAAATATGATAAAAAAATAAATAAATATAAAGTTAAATGTGGATCTTCACTTGAAGAATGGGAAAAAAATGATTGGATAATTAAACAAGATCCATATGGATGGTTTCAATGGTATTGTAGATATTATATAGGGAGACGTTCATCAGATGATGAAAGACAAATTAAAAGATGGCATGCATTAGCTGGTCCAAATGGAAGATTTAGACGCAGATTAATGAATGAAATAATAAAAAAAAAATCAAGGTATAATGATTATACAATTAGCCCTGTAATTCGACAAGTATTATTACATTGGGGATATGAATTAACATCAAAAGACTTTAATAAATATAAACGATCAATTAAAAAGAAGTCTTAGGTCGAACTTCCAACCATTGAACTACTTTTTCATGAACCCCAACACTATCAACAATCTTCCTCAAACGAGGAGTTGCAAGAGTGGCATTATATGAGGCTTCTTTATTATCAAAAAATTGAGTGATAAATGAATAAAGGACTACATCTGCCAAACTAAGTTTATTTCCAACAGCAAATCCATCCTCACCTAATAGATTTTCAAGTAATGTTAGCCTTTCAACAAGGGTAACTGTGAACCATTCATTCATACCAGCATCTTTTTCTTCAGAAGGAAGAGCTCTAACTTTTTGATACATATCTTTAAAATCACGAACACATTCACAGATACTATCAATTTGTCCGTATTCTGTATTATTTTCACCCATCATATTAAAACGACGGGCTAAAAATCGTTCGATCGACTTTGATTGTGGAATAATAACACGAGAAGTTTCATTATGATCATCCGAAACCATACCATCGACTTCAAGAAATGGAACTTTATTTAATGATTTCACAAGCTTACCATCCGCTTTATCCTGATCAAACTCTTCCTTTTCCATTAGATGTTTTTCCCAATCAATAATATTCAATGGATATCTAAAATCTTCATATTCCTCTCCAGAAATTGCCATCAAAATTCGAGACGTTTCAGCTAGTCCTCGACCATTAAAATATGTTAGTTTCATCGGCATTTATTTATAACAATATTATTTCATTATTTTTTAAATCATTTTTGGTGATATTAAAATATTTACAAAATTTATTGATTACTTTTTTATTTAATTTATGATAAGAAATTAAATCATTTAATAAAGAATAATTTTTGGTTCGAACACATTCATATATAAGTGATAATATGTGATAATTAATATTATTTTGATTAAGAAGTTTGAAATGATAGGTATGGATGATAGATTTACTTAAATAATGATTATATTTATAATTACAATCTAGATTGATTTTATTTTCTTTTAATAAATACACAGGATAAACAATAAGATTAGTAACAATATATTGTAATAGATCCCAATTATTTAAATTATATATAAATGTTAAATGATTATCGCCTAAACAACATGAATGATAAATTTTATTTAATAATACTATTTTATTTTGATACGATAATTTATTTTTTTTAAAAATTAATAATGGTAAATTCTCTAATAAATTTAAACTCTTAATGATATAGTCTGAACTATATATTCTATATATATCATTCAAAGGTAATTGGTAGATATTTTTATCGAAGGTTTCATCATTATTGATTGATAAATGTATATCTTTTGTTTGTATATTATTGACATTTTTCGAATAGTCTAAATTAACTTTAATCGTATTAAAATTATAATTTGATTTTTGAATTAATATATCAAGATCGATATCATCTTTATTAATATTATTAAGTAAATAATTCCGGATAATATATTTATAGTCATTTAATTTAAGATTGATATTGATTGGATAGCTATTTTCATAGATATTTAATATATGTTTATTTTTTTTCAAATTATTATTTGTGACGTATATAATTGGGTGGTTTTTGATTTCTTTTTTTGAAAATTCGATGATTGAATTAAATATTTTTTTATCATAAGATAATATAAAATCAATATCATCGAAGAGAATTGCTTTATATATATTTTTATTTTTTTGGAACATCATAATAATACTTTTTTTATAAAAGTGATCATTTAAATATGATTTTAAATCAATATTTGTTTTGTAGAAGTCTAGATTGATATTTATGATAGTATGGTTTTTAAGAATATGGTTTGCTAACATTGTTTTACCTGTTCCTGGACCACCATAGATAATGATGGGTTTTTTTTTGTATAGTCCTTTGATCCATTTTTGAATGAATGTTTTTTTATTTAATTTTCGAATGATGAAATCTATATTTTCATCCATAAAGAATATATATGGAGATTTTTTAAATAAATTATTTAAAGTTCTTTAACAAAATATAATTAAATAAAAATGGTGGCTATTGGAATTGATTTGGGAACAACATATAGTTGCGTTGGTTGGTGGAAAGATAATCGTTGTGAAATTATTGCGAATGATCAAGGAAATCGAACAACCCCTTCATATGTATCATTTGGAGAAACTGAGAGATTAATTGGAGATGGTGCTAAAAACCAGGCATTAATTAACCCTGAAAATACTGTATTTGATGCGAAACGATTAATTGGAAGAAAATTTGATGAACCCACAATTCAAACAGAAATGAAGAACTTACCATTTAAGATAATTAATGATGGTAATAATAAACCGATTGTTGAGGTTAATTATAAAAATGAATTGAAACAATATCATCCGGAAGAGATTTCATCGATGGTCCTTGTAAAAATGAAAGAAATTGCTGAATCATTTATAGGTGAAGAAGTGAAAGATGCTGTGATTACTGTTCCGGCATATTTTAATGATTCACAACGACAAGCAACAAAAGATGCTGGTATGATAGCAGGATTAAATGTATTACGCATTATTAATGAACCAACAGCAGCTGCAATTGCATATGGATTAGATAATAATTCATCAGAACAAAATGTATTGATATTTGATTTGGGTGGTGGAACATTTGATGTTTCATTATTATCAATCGAAGATGGAATATTTGAAGTTAAAGCCACCGCTGGAGACACCCACCTTGGTGGTGAAGATTTTGATAATATATTATTGAAATATTTAAGTGATGAATTCAAGAGAAAGAATAAGGTCGATATTAGTGATAATAAACGGGCAATGAGAAGGTTACGGACGAGTTGTGAGAAAGCGAAACGAACATTATCAAGTAGTACAACAGCATCAATTGAAATTGATTCATTGGCAGACGGCGTTGATTTTTTTACAAGTATTTCACGTGCAAAATTTGAGTCGTTATGTTTAAACTTATTTCAGAATTGTTTAGAACCTGTTACAAAAGTCTTGCGTGATTCGGGTGTTAGTAAAAATAGTGTCGATGAAATTGTGTTAGTCGGTGGATCAACCCGTATTCCTAAAATTCAAGAATTACTAACTAAATTTTTTAATGGTAAAGAATTAAGTAAAAAAATTAATCCAGATGAAGCAGTTGCATATGGAGCATGTGTTCAAGCAGCGATTTTATCAAAGACAACATCGGGAAATGATCGTGCAGATGAAATATTATTATTGGACGTTGCTCCATTATCATTGGGCATCGAAACTGCCGGAGGTGTAATGACACGTATCATTGAACGAAATACAACTATTCCAACTAAAAAATCTCAGGTATTTTCAACATATGAAGATAATCAATCGGGTGTATCTATCCAAGTATTTGAAGGTGAAAGGACACAGACAAAACACAACAATAGTTTAGGAAATTTTCAATTGGATGGTATCCCACCCGCACCACGGGGTGTTCCTCAAATCGAAGTTTCATTTGACTTAGATGCAAATGGTATTATGAATATTGAAGCTGTTGAAAAAGGATCCGGTAAAACCGAAAAAATAACAATTACAAATGATAAAGGACGTTTATCAAAAGAAGAAATTGAAAAAATGATTAATGAAGCTGAAAAACATAAAGAAGAAGATCAAAAACACCAAGAATGTATTGAGGCAAAGAATGATTTTGAAAATATCCTATTCCAAACAAAATCCTTCTTACAAAATGAAAAAATTAGTGAAAGTTTAAGCGATGATGAAAAGAAAGAAATCAATACTAAAATTAGTGAAAATCAACAATGGTTACATGAAAATAATGAAGTAACAATTGATCAATATCAATCAAAGAAAGATGAATTTAATGTTTTTATTCAACCATTTATGGATAAAATTAATCCAGGTGCGATGGGTGGACCAGGTGCGATGGGTGGACCAGGTGCGATGGATGGATCGGGTGCGATGGATGGACCAGGTGCGATGGGTGGACCAGGTGCGATGGGTGGATCAGGTGCGATGGATGGATCGGGTGCGATGGGTGGACCAACCATTGATGAAGTTGATTAAAAGATATTACTTGTATCATATGTATAATTATCTTTATTAACATATTGTGGATGATCCATTGGGGTGGGAGCATTTGATATTTTTTTCATATAACCATCGTGTTGATCTAATTGATCTTTAATTGTAGATACCGAATAATCGATTACTTTTTCATTTAGAGTTTTAACAGCTTCTACAATTCCATCACCATGGACGAATGAGTTCGCAAATTGAAGGTAGATTGATCTCATAATAATGAATAATTCGATTTCAGATTGATATGATATTTTTTTTTGTGTTAATTTATAGATATGATAACGAATAGTTTTTTGTAGAGCTTCAATGTTCATTTTTGAAAAATATAATTCACTTAATGGAGAACTTTCCAAAATACCTGATAAAGGCTGTGTATGGTTTGTCTGGAACATTGCGGGTTCATTTTTGTCGAAATAGTTTCTTTGTGTTGTATTATATATATCTCTTATATATCCATTATTTTCAGTATTATTCATTTTTTATATTATATATTTATATATTTTTTTCGATATATAATATAAATGTTCCACACACAAAATCTATTAAAATATTTAATCCTTTTTAGTATTGTAACTACTTCTACATTTTATATCCCAAATTGTAATATCCTTAATGAACATGCTGTATATATAGGATTATTAGCTGCAACATCATTTGTTTTATTGGATCGATATATGCCACATATAGTTATAGTTGAAAATAAAAATAACTAAATACTTGGTATATATTCCCATTGTAATGTTTTACAGATTTTCTCCCAGATGACATCTTGCTGTTGTAATTTCTCACGACTTTTTAATAATGGAAAATAGACAAGTAAATCATCCAATTCTAATAGTTGACAAAACTTATGCAATACATATGAATATGATAAGAAATTTTTTCGATTTTCAGGACAATGGACCATAAATGGTGTCTGTATTTCTTTAAACATAATCCTTAAACGTTCTTCGTATTGTCTTGATAATAATGGTGCTTTTTTACCATTTATCATATTAATAATATGAGGAATATGTTCATAGTATTTATTATATTTTAGCCTTTTTAAAATTTCTCTCATATTTTTATAAGATAGATCTTCTTTTTGTATATATTTATTTTTTTTTAGTTCATCAATAATACCTTGATAAACTTCTTCGGGTATATCAGTTGTTTCTTTTGCTTGAAATTGAGCTAACCATTCATTAAAATGATTAATCCTTTTGTATGCGAAATAAGATGATTCACGTGGTGGATCTTTATAGGAAACCTTTTCAGAATTAATAATAATATAATCAGTATATCCACATTTTTCACATAATAAAATACTATCGATGGGTTGAAGTAATACTTTTTCATTACAATTTTGACAATATGTCATGCAATTTACATTCTTTTCTTTAATTATATTATCATCGATTGATGACATATATTCATTAATTAAATTATTTTTTTCGGGTTTAATATCATCATTATGATTCATAAAATCAAGGACACTTATTTCTTTTTTTTTATTTGTTGTATTTTTTTTAGAATAATAATCTGATAAAATCTGTCCTGTATTTAAATAATATTCTGCCTCTTCTTCAAAATCATATTCATCCAATTCCTTCTCTTCCAAAAATACATCTCGTTTTGATTTAAAATCATTCGTTATATCTTGATGAATAACATCAATCGTCACCCTTGTATCTGCATTTATTTTTTTCAATGGTTTGTCTTTAAACGACATTATAAAATACTTTATAAAATTATTCTTTAAATTATTATTTAAAAAATTATATCTATCTTTTAAATAAATGACTGAAATCGAATATTACAAAAATTATAATGGACCTAATTTAACAAAAGCAATCGTAGATAATAATGATATAACTTCCACTATACAGAAATATTATGGTAGTAATAATAATTGGAATGGTAAATTATGGAAATACAAAGATATATTTGGACCAAATATGATTGGTTCAAAATATTATTGTGAATTTCACTCGGATGATGGTAGAAAACATTGGTTTCACGGATGGATTAATAATGATGAACAATATTTCAATCCACCCCTTGCTACATCCATATCTTTAAAATAAAGCAATATACCAAAATATAAATACTTGTAATGAACTCAAAAATTTAACATTACCTGTTAATGGTATCATATCTCCAAATGATATTGTAAAATTCAATAAGGTTGAATAATATAAAAAGTCAGTATATTCTAATTTTTGTTCTTTTCTATTAATGAACATTAGTTCATTAACAATAAAACAATTTGGATCCATTAAATATATGTAATAGTAAATCAATGAAAATATAAATACATTTATTAAATTAAAATATATTTTCTCATGGGGTTGATCCAAAAATTTTTCGAATGATTTATTCATTTTATTTATTATATTGAATGTCATTTATAATATTATATATATTATTATTATATAATTATGAATTATAAGTTTTTAAGAATTATCTTTCTTTTATTTATTTTAATTCTTGTATGGGAATATATTAATCCTAAAAAAACATATATCAAACAATCAAATATAAATGGGAATGGTTTATTCGCAAATAAAAATTTTAAAATCGGTGATATAATATTATATGATGTTTTCTCAAATAAACCATCGAATGTAATGATATTTAATCCTATTCAAAAAGGTGTTTTTAATAAATATATCTCAATAGAAGGAAAACATGTTAATCATTGTTCCAGATATTTTAATTCAGACATACATACAGAAGATCACAGATTATATCAATTAATTGCAACTCAAAATATTAAAAAAGGTGATGAAATTACAGCAAATTATGATATAATTAATAATAAATATCCTTTTATTGGTAAATCATTGCCCCACTATAAATCTTGTTAAAATTTTATATCCCGTAAAAATCCTTCTTTTTTTTCAAACATCTTTAAAAAATCATTATATGTAATTACCTTTCTACCATTTTTACTCGTCCCCCATATACTCATCATTGATTGTATGACACATTCATTATAATTTAAAAAAAAACCTTTTCTCAATAATTTTTTAATTTCTGTTTTTGTACAATATTCTTTATTTTTTGAATATTTCATAAAAAATTTTCTTTTTTTATCCTTTTTATGTAATGTTTTATTATTCATCCTTTTTAAATATTGATATATTTAAAATGGATATATCTTTTTTAGATTTCTTTCTAGTGAATATCTTATCATACATGGCGGGTGTCGGAACTGGGTTAGTTATATGTTGTAAAAATAAAGATAAACTTTTTGGTCGTTTAGAAAGGACAGAAAGGGAGTTAGAAGTAACACAACCATATTCTCCCCCACCTCAAGCAGATGTAATTGCCACTGCTCCTCTAGCAGATCAAGTTAATAAGGGTCTTAGAATAACCCTTGAATAATTAAAGGAATGAACTTTCTCCATTAGGTTCAACAATTATTCTCCATGCATTATGATGTTCAGTATTTTTAAAATCAAGGAAATTATTATAATCATCTATAATTTCATCCCATGAATTAGTATTCAAATATTTAATTTTTAATTGTTTATCACATGGTTCAATATATGTTATATCACCAGGAAAATTATCATTTATACAAGGTGTATTTTTTTTTATTAGTAAATAATTTTCCTCACCAATAATTTCAATCATTTTTATCATTTGAAAATGAGGATCTGGACACTTACTTTTAAGGGCTGTTACTTTAATCGCCCACTCACAACCACGTTGATATGGAATTCTATATTGATAAATATCATCGATTAATAATCTAGTTTCAATATCCTTATATTTTTCGTTCCATTTATTTAATAATGTATCTTTAATGATATTCATATTACCGGGTGTATCAACCATTTTCATTAATAATATATTTTTATAAAATAGTCTCATTTCTTCAATTTTCTTCATATTTTCTTTTTTATTCATCATGTATATCATTTTAATTATATCCATCGGAAGATGAAATTGATTCGATAATTGGAAATAACATCTTTTTAATTGTTGTTCTTTTGAAAGAAAGCAGTATTTCATTTTTAACAGATAGTTAAAAAAATAATTTTTAATTATCAAATTTTATACATTTCAAAATGATAATATTTCTAAGAATTATAAATTTTTTGAAAGATATCCATTAATTGTTTATAATTCTCCTCATTTAAACTACCACCTTCTTCCATTACCTTATCTAGTATATCGCCGCCATTATGACACAATTGTTTATAATCTACATTTTCTTCATCATTTTCTTCATTATTTTCTTCATCACTTTCTTCATCCCCCCATTCATCATCTTCGATAAAATCGAATACAACATGAGAACCTTGATAATCGATCATATATGGTTCATATTCTTCGAGTGGATCATAAAATGTTTCTTGAAAGAACTTAATTTCATGTTCAATATCCCCTTGATGACCAATCGGAAAACTACCAAGACTATCCCACTTCGTTTTAATAGATATATAATAATCATACAAGTCCCCTCTACATATCGGATCATCAGTCCATACATCATTAACCGGTCCCTCGGTGGTAATCGAGCGGCTTATTACATCATTTAGAATTCGATCCATACATACCATAGAATCAATCTGAGGAATGATTATCCCTTCTTCTTTATATTTATCATATATATCCTTAATATTTCTCATAGCAACTTCATGGTTTGTTAGTTCTTGGAAACCAATTGAATGAACTTCTTTCGAACCATTACAAGGCATACCATACCACATAAAATGATTATTTTTAGCACAACAATAACATGGAATTATAAGTAAATGTCTATTTTCATCTTGGTCAATGGAAACCCATTTCCCTATCCGATTACATTCAGGACATTCTACATCTGAAGGACATTCTTGTCGTGTCCCATCTGCCCCCCATTCACCAATACTATGAAAATATGTTGAAGGACGGAATGACATAGTTAATACTTAATTTATAGTAATATAAAATAATAATAAATATCAAATTTATAAAAAAAAAGAGTATATTTATACAATCATATCCTTATTACTTAATCACCTTTATTGAGCCTTTTCATACACACTATTCCACATGCTATGCAAAAACCCAAATTAAAATACACACACATTTCACCCTGAGAGGGAAAATCTAGAGCCTTATCTTTAAGAACAGGTTCATCCTGGACCTTATTTTTTTCAGAAATACATCCTAATCCATAATCACCACTCAATGATGGAAGTTCATAATACTCCCTTAACTGGTTTAGAACAGAACCTTGTGGAAGAATATCACCTTCGTTTGGTTTCAATCCACGATCAATCCATCCAGTTGTGAAACGTGTTCCTAAGTAATGGGTCGGGGCTAAGGTATGGAACATCAAGATAACCTTCTTTTCTCTTTCAAATGCATTTACCCACCATTCCCCTCGAAATTCCTCTGTTTTTGTCTCTTGGATGTAGTCCATCACCGGTGAGTATTTCAACCCTGATTTCTCCCACTGAGACCATGGATTGAAAGCACTCTTTGATTTGTAGAAAAAGTTAAGGAAAGAATTTGAATTACGACAAAGTTTGTTCCCTCCTTTGTGATGACAGTTAGACTGAATGAAAAGAAGGTATGTAAGGAACTCATACCAAGTTACATCCCATTCCTCGTTTAAAATTTTGTGAATTTTAACAAGACAATCCCTGTAAAGGATCTTCTTTTTTTCTTTGGATGATCCATAGTGTTGACTGATAAGAGGGTAGCTATATTTACCATCAACATACATTTGAACAAACTCCGATAAAGGACCAAAGCCTAAGTCTCTGGCACCCGGAGAAAGGACCCAGTTTGTTTCTCTAATCATCAATTGAATGAAGTCAAAGATACTATATTCCTCATTCCCTTTGACCATCTCTACGATAGAGAGAATAAGAGCGTCGTGAAAAAGAGGTGTTACACCCATTGTTATGTTATCGTTAGTTAGTTTAAACTAACTAAAATTGTTTTCAAATTTATAGATATGGTAAGAAACTCTTAAAAAAAATATTTTTTTGTTATTTAAAATTCATATTTTTTCAAAGAGTTCTTTACACAAGTTCATTAGTTGAACATAGTCCCAATCATTCATATATCCTTCTTTATTGTATTTTATATCATCTATCGTCCTACACATTTTAGAGAAAAGTTCTTTGTGTGGGTTTGGTTCGACCATATTTGGATCAACTTGATTGATAATATCTTCATCATGCCAATCATTCAAAGTATTACCACTTGCATTCCCAGGTAGTTCTTCTTCTTCTTCATCTTCATCATCTTCATCATCTTCTTCTTCTTCATCATCTTCATCAACTTCTTCAATCTCGACGCGTGTTCCGCCAGGAAGAACACCCGATATCAGTTCCCTTTCCTCGGGTCTATCATCTGAGCTATTACTATAGTATTCAATAATTAGGTCCTCAAAACTGGGGAGGTTAAAGTTTCCAGCTTCTATTTCATAGGAACAGGTCCAGAATTCAGGGATATTATCTGTAATGTTGATGAAAACTTTTTGAAAATCATCGACAAACTGGTCAATGTGTGAAGGGATGTCCCAAAAGAGCCCGTCATTAAGTTCTTGATTATTGTTGGCTTGTTGAAGAATAAATTGTAAGTATTTCGTTTCCTCATACACTGGGGGAAGGCCTTCCTCTATATCTACAGGGGTAAAAGTATTAATGATCTCGTTCATCGCTACTCGACCAGGATGAGTGGTGTGGATAAAATATTCATCGGGTATCCTTAGATAATGAGATCTATATTGATGGTAAGGGTTTGGTCTGTCAAGCCAGTGAGATGTTTGTTGATCATTTGGCTCGATCCAAGGAATACTCGGATTATCCTCAAGGTCGTAGCGGAGTTCTTTCGCCTCAAGGGATTGTATCATTGACCATAGAAATCTTCTCCAGGGTATCTTGTGTTCTTTGCAAATCTTGCAGATCTCATTAAAAAGTGTAGAATGTTTTTGGGGATCCATGATGATTTTGTTAATTTATCAACAAAAAAATAATTCAAATTTTTAAATAGATAAGAATTCATAAAAAAAAGGTGTAGCCTTCACAAACGCCTGCAATTCAGTTCCAGAACTCGCGCCGGTCGATCGCCGGCCATGCCGGGTCGAAATCTTCCGAGTCCGCTGAGAACTTTAGCACCCGGAGTTCATTCCCCGGTTTAATGTGAAGGTGTGGGTGATATGAAATTACCTCATGCCGTCTACATTCTGATATTTCATACTTTCTGGATCCGACCCACTTCAGGAGCTAAGCTAACTGTCCCACACCAGGGTGCTACCCCCAGATTAAGCCGCCCATCCTAACGAGACTTTACAGCCGTCGGATGCTCTTTACTCACTATTTTCTTCTCATCAGAGTTTCAAATTTAAAGATAGGACAATTCTAGGAATTCTTTCTACGGACTAATCCTTAAATTTGAAACTCTGATAGGAACAGGATAAGCAATCAAAAACACTCAGAACGACTGAACAACTCGAAAAAAAACGCAACCCCAACTAAACAACAGAATGGCTCTTCTCTCCACCGCCCAGAAGACACTCAACCAGGAGATGAAGGTCCCTGTCACTTTTCTGGAGGCACTAAAGGAGAAGTTTCCTGATCTCCCCTCGGCGGAGGAAATGGCCAATGACGAAGAGCTTTCAAAGTTCCTCGATCCGGTCAAGTCAGGACGCAAGAAGAAGACCCCCGAAGAGCGTCGGGGCGAGTATGATCCTGAGAAGTGTGATGCACGGATTTGGAAATCTGCTGGGAAGGGGCTAGGATACGACAACATCCAGTGCAACTCAAAAAAGGCAGGTGGATGTTATTGCAAGAGACACCAAAGTATCATCGGGGATGGTGAATGGTGGCTCGGAAAGATTACGGAGCCGCGTCCTGAAAATCCGGTGGGTCCACCGACCTCGAAGGAACCGCGTCCCCACTTCTGGAGCACAGATGCGGATGGAAATGAGATTGAGAAGCCAAAGAAGGGGAAAAAGTCTTCTTCAAAGAAGTCTTCAAAGAAGTCTAAGAAAGATCCTAAGGATATGGACTTGGAAGAACTGAAGGCACTTCTGGCTGAGAAGCAGGAAGAGCAGGATAAGAAGGTTGAGCAGGATAAGAAGGTTGAGCAGGATAAGAAGGTTGAGCAGGATAAGAAGGTTGAAGGTGACGAAGGTGAAGAGACAATTGTGGTTGATGGTGTAGAATATCAGTTGAATGTTGAAGATGGAATTGTGATTGATCCAGATGATATGGAAGTGATGGGAACTTGGAACACTGAAGAAGGGAAAATCGACTTTGAAAATGGAGAAATGGAAAAGAAGCACATGGAGAGGAAGTAAGTTAAGTTAAGTTAAGTGAAATTAATTAAATAAATATAATATTTTTTATTTACTTTTGATAAAAAAAAAATATATATTTATATTATAAAATGTTCAGAACTTCGGAAGTAGTTTATTTAGTCGCGGTATTTTTTTTAATGAGACATTTCAAGTTATTTAATGTCGTAGAAAAGACAACGAAAATTAAAGATAAAACATATTTAATGGGATTTAAATTCGCTGCGATTTATGTTGGTGCGAAAGCCCTTGAAATGGTTATGAATGAAGTATTAAAACACTTTCCTGGATTTAATGTTCCAAGTTTAAATATGCCGGGTATGCCTTTAATTGAAGGACACTCGGGTTGTAATCTTGTAATGGTTGATGCCGATGGTGTGGTGCAAGGGGAAGGAGATGCGCAGATCGTGGACCCTGCATCCGGCAGATGTGGTCAGCCCAACGCCGACGGCCGCTACGAGGCGCTGACCGACGGCGGCGCCAACCCCGCGGTGGACGCGGGGGATGTGGGCATGACGTGTTCTTGTCAGCCCAATCCGACCCCTGCATTTGTGGTCACGGCCGTGTCTGAATTGGTTAAAGCAGATGGCTCCTCGATCGCGCTCCCGGCAACCGCCGGTGGTGTCGGGGAGAGCTTGCAATGCACTGCGAACGAGGTGGCGGGTGGAATTTGCCCGACGCCCTCGGTGACGGAGGAGGACGTCGCCGCCGGCCGAGCAGCAGACGCCGGGCATAGTTGTTGTCACCCCGAGATAGTTCAAAGATTTTATGCTCACCAGCAAGGTATTTGGGAGGCGCACCAGCTGGATTCAGAAGGCAATTTCGGATCGTCTGGGCACGCCGACTCCGTTGGCGTCGGCGTGCCCGATCTCCCGGCTGGTTGGGCAGCCCACATTATGGATATGTCCGCGGCGGGGCTGGTCTCGGCCCGACAAGGTAATTATCAACGAGGCACCTATACTGTTCCGGGCTCTGGAGGACAGACGTGCAGTTCGACAATGGTGGCGCGCGAGTGGAGTGTCGATTGCAACAACGTCACAGGCTCCTCCCAGGCCACCTGCAACGACGCAGCAGGGACTACGGGCACCGGCGACGTGCCGATCGATACGTGCGTGTTCGACGACGAAGCCACCGCCGGCCAAGCTGGCTCCTGCGGCACGATCAATTTCCCAGCGCGCTCGGCTGGGCAGGTGGCGGACGCGGTGGCCGCGTGCGAAGCAGCCGGCACCGACCAGTCGGCGTGCTCCGCCGTAGACGCCGCCAACGAATGCACATTCCGTTAAATTTTTCGTTAAAACGAACTTTATTTTTTTCAAGAATATATATAAAAAATATATATTCATAATATAAAGAATGGAACAAAATAAGATGATGTTGTATGCTGTATATATTGTTTTAATTTATTTAATGTTTGATAATATGAAAGTATTTTCTTCTGCTGAAAAAAGTTTTAAAGGAATGGATCCAATGGTTGTGAAAGTCGTATTAATTGGAGGTGGTGTTTATCTTTTAGATATGGTTATTAAAAAAAATATCATTGAAGGTTTCCCCGGTGAAGCCAAAGCAAGAGAAATATATAATGATCTGGAAAAACAATTAAAGGACTTAATCGGTGTTTAAATTATTTAACCATCAATTTTAAGTTTGTGTTTATCTTCTGCTTCTATATTTTTAAAAGTGAATACATCATTTTGATTAATTGATCCAATTAAAGAAAAGTCGTTTGTATCTAAGATTGTTCCATCTTCATTTTTGAAGTATGAAACTCCATCAAGAATAAATGTATTATCATCTTTTTCTGGAATATCAAGTTCTTTTTCTTTTTGACTAATCAAAGCAATTAGTTCTTCTGTTGAAAAGTCTTCTTCTTCTTTTTTCTTCTTAGATTTTTTTTTATTCTTATTCTTAGAACCTGGTGGTCTCCCTCTTTTCCTTTTTGGTTTTTCATCATCATTCGATTGATGATTATCAGTAATTATTTCACATTTATCTTTCTTCCAATTATGGATCGTTCCATTATAGTGGACGGGGTGTTCGGGCCTTGTTTCAGTGATTAGACCTAGCCACCAATTCCCGTGTTCCTGAACTTTATTTGCATGTCTTTTACAAAAACAACCATCTACCTTTGAATGTTCACATTGAATATTATCAAAACCTTCTTTCCATATTCTAGCTTGACATTTATCAGCATCATAATCTCCTGCCCTTTCACTTGATGACTTTTTTTGAGATGTTTTTGATTCTTGAAAGTAATCTCCAAAATCTTTATCTTCCAAAATAGTTTTCAGAGTATCATTATCAATATAACCTTTCGAATTAATATCCTTTAAGAACTTATGAAAATCGTTCATTTTAAAATGTTTTTTTTTATCCTTCAAAAAAAAATCAAATTTACTTTTTATGTAAGAAATATCTAAAATATCTTTTATTTGGATATAAATTTGAATTTTACTATAAGGATAATAGTAAACAAAGAACAAAGAACAAACAACAAAGAACAAAGAACAAAGAACAAAGAACAAAGAACAAAGAACGAAGAACAAAGAACAAAGAACAAACAACGAACAACAAAGAACAAACAACAA
>MDTG01282546.1_pt1 | contig 15230 bp, 19 predicted proteins | sample 811421 | NCBI WGS metagenome assembly MDTG01 (sample SAMN05326645, study PRJNA326480) | marine metagenome | isolation source: seawater | place: Pacific Ocean: South East | collected 2011
GAGGCATACGATCTATTAGAAGAAATTTATTCTGATGTTTGTTGTTCTGATGCTGATTATGGGGACCGTCCCTATTATGAAATTATTGAGGTAAACGATTGAAACTTATAGATAAGCATAAACAGTTAATTACTTGGTATAAAAAGAAGCTTGGTCTGACTGACTATGGATTTATGTGGATTGTCTTTTTTAAAGGAATATTTGTAGCTCTAGTAATAGAAAGATGGATTGTTCACTAGATGTTTAACCAAGACGCTCTTTTGGAATACTTGAGTTCACCTGAGGGAATTAATAAAATCATTGTAGGAATTATTTTGGTTGGAGCTATTAACGTGATTTTTATAACTTATAGCATTAGGAGTACTTATGGAGCTGCAAAAACAGAAAGAGAAAAACTAAAAACTCAACAAGCTAAAATCGATAGATTATCCCCTACTAAACAGGAATAGAATATATGCCTTTTACAAAGCTATGAAAACAAGCGTCCAGATCTAGCCGACTCCATTTTAACGGGTAATGTTTTTCCTTTAATTGTTTTTTCAGCTTATTTATTCGTCGATAGTTTTATGCCGCTGTTCATGCTTGGATTTCTGATTTTATTCTTGTATAAATCGATTGATTAAAGGAATTTTTGGTGATGAACCAATTAGATTTATAGGTATGAATCAGTGAAGATAATCTTTTTGATTGGTATTCTTAGTGGTCCTAAATCCTAAGCGTGCGCAGAACTCTTGAAGCCTTATTAGGAGGTATGTCTGATTTTCTATATCATTCAGCAAATAAAGAAAAAACATTTATTTTTTTTTGCTAAATAAGTTTCGAGATCTCTAATCATTATTTTTCCTATTTCCCTAGTGATTCCCTCTATTAGCTAGATATCCTGTAGGTGTAAATAAATGAACAACCTTACAAAAAGCACTAATGAATTGGTAATATTTAAAAAATTTTTTTGAGAAATTGCCTGTAATAACGATTAAAAACGAATCTCTGCAAGAAAACATTGTATGGAAACACCCTGAAAAACAGCCAACTTTAGGGTCACAAATTATTGTTGATGAAAGTGAAGAAGCTTTAATTTTTGAAAATGGCCAACATTTGTTAACACTTGAACCTGGAAGACATTTATTGGAATCTGGTAATATACCAGGGCTAGAAAATGTAATAAAGAAAGCCTTTAATAATAAATCACCAATATATATTGAAGTATGTTTTATTAGAAAAACAATATCATTTGAATATAAATGGGGTGCTCAAATCAAAGTTATGGATCCTAACTATGGGTTGTTAATACCCATAGGAAGTTATGGTTCTTATTCATTAAGGATAAAAGATTCTGCTTCACTGATAATACAAATTATTGGAGGTGAAAAATTATTTACTATTGAAAATCTGAAGTTAAAGCTTTTGCCTACAGTAGAAAGGAATCTTAAGGATACTATTGCAGAAACATTAGTTAAGAAAGAAGTTAATATTTTCAATATAGATACAAAACTATTAGAACTTTCTAAAGAGGTAATGGATTCTCTTAAAATAAATTTTGAGAGATTTGGTTTAGATTTAATAGATTTTTATATTCAAGGTTTATCTGTTATTGAGAATGACCCTACATATATAAAATTTAAAGAGAGTCTTGCTGAGGCTGCAAGTTTAAAAGTTAGAGCCAAAGCCGCATCTGAATCAGAAGGTTTTTATCAGGTAGAGAGAAGTTACGATGCTTTAAATAAAGCAGCTGAGAACGAAGGAGGCTTAGCTGGTACATTCCTCTCAGGAGGCTTGGGACTTGGGTTGGGAGCGAATGCAGGCCAACAAATGAGTCAAGCAATTACTAACAATACCCAAATGAGTGAGAATCAATCAGATAAAGATATAAAGGGAAAATTAAGTAATCTTAAGGATTTGTTGGATTCTGGACTGATTTCTTCTGAAGACTATGATAAAAAAAAGAACCAAATAATAGATAACTTATAAATTATCTTAAACACTGATTACTTTTCTAAAATGAATTTTAAATTTCGAAATCTTTCTGTTTTTTGGATACCATTAATCGGATTCTGGTCGTTTTTGCTAGTGATTATATTTAATATGCAATTCAAAAGTGTAATACCTTATATTCCAATTATTATTTATTTTATCTTTTCCGCGACACTTTCATATAATATTCAAACTGAAATAAAAAGTATCGAAATAGATGATATTACAAAAGTAAGTAAGACTAATTTTTCCATTAGGTTTTTATTAATATCTAGTCTTATAGTATTATTACATTTATTTATACATCAAATACCTTCTATAATTTCAATTATATTTTCACTGGTCCCTTGTTTTATTTATGCATTTTTTAGTGGGCTTTTTTCATATAGCAATGAACAACTCATAGAAGGTAATCAATTTCGTTCAAGAGAAAGGAATTTTTCAATAGATGCAAGAAAAGAATGGTCAGAATATTTAGATGAAAGTTTAATGTCTCAAAACAGTAATAAAGATATTATATTTGAGATAGATAGAATAAAAAATATTTTACAATATAGCTCTTTCTTTAGAACAGAAAAATCATCTGACTTGCTGGATAAACTTAGAAATGCTAATGACAACATAGAGATACTAGTTATTTTGAAGAAAGTAAGATAAATTTTTATACAGGAAAAACTTCGTTACCAAAAATATAGTATGAGATTAATCTGTAAATCCAATATATAAGAAAAACAATACCTAAAGTATAAATAAACTTTCTGTTTATGTTAAAGGGATATAAAACTCCAGATCTAATTGATCTATAAGACCAAAAAATAAGCAAAAGTGCGATTCCTGGTCCAAATAAGTGATAATTAAAAGCTTTACCTATTTCACCATTCAATGTTGCTGATACTGATCTGGTAAGAAAACAAGTCGGGCCAGGGATTCCTGTCGAGTGTCTAAATGGACATGACCAACTTGGAAGCCATGTAATATTTTTTTTTAGAAATAAATAAAATAGGCTTAAAAGAGGAATAAGATTTTTTTTAGCTTCACAAAATGATATTATTTTTTGTGTTTGAAATTTTTGAACGAGTTGCATAATTCTGTAGCTTCTTGTTCTAAATTATTAATGTTACTTATTTTATATGAAAGCAAGTTCATGTCCTAACTGCGGAGCTCCATTTCAATTTTCAACTACAAAGCTTGCTTGCGAATTTTGTGGATACTCATTTGATACAAAGCAAAGCAATACCAGCAATGCTTTAAATCCAAATGCTAGCGAGGGTGGAACTTCCGTCTCTTCAGATAATTTAAGTCTTCAGGATATTAATTTTAAATCTATAAGATCAAAATATCATTATGAAAGCATAATAAAAATAGTTCTTCTAACATTTTTGACCTGTGGCTTATATTACATATATAAATTATTTAATTGGACGCAGATACTTAACCAGGCTGATGTTGATGAAGGCTCAAAAGTAAATCCTGGATCAGTTATTATTTTGTCATTAATAAGTTGTGGTTTAGTTACAATTTATTATCATTATAAAATAGCTAAACGATCAAAAGACTTTGCTAAAAAGACTAAAGATTATAATAATAAAATAAGAAAAGGAATTAAAAAACCTGTTGATAATTTACCTCAAATAATATGTTTAGGTTGGATATGTACTTGGATTATCGTAGGACTAAGTGATGGAGAAGCTTCATTTCTTATAACTCCATTTATTATTTGGTCAATAATTGCAGTGCAGCGATCAGTAGAATATGCTGTAGGAATAAAACGATAAATCTCTTTACTTTTTAATAACTAAAATTAGTTGCATATTTATTTGATAAATAAAATCACGGTCTTTCTTGATCATGCAGTGTATATACGGGTACAAATGGTAAATCCCAATAACTAGGTTTGTTTTGTTTCTTTAGAGTCAACAAGTGGCATTTTTCATCCCAATCTTCCCAAGTATATGAGTGGCTTGGATCCTGAACAGCGGTCAGAATTGAACTTATTTCACTTGCCCAAATAGGCATATAGTTAAATGCTGCTTGCAGCTCAGTATCATATAAACTTGGATTGTATTTAGCTCGATATTTTTTCACAATTGGATCGTTCATGTATGCATAAAGTGATCCTTTTTTCTCTTCCCAATCTGAGTAATTTTTCATAGAAGGGTAATATGTATCATTATTGAATAACTCTGGATGCCTACCTTTATTTATTTTTTTACCAACAACTATTTCATCTAGACAATCAGCATTATATCTGGCAACTATTGACTCTGGATATTTGTTAGATATGTTTCTCCATGATTTTCTTGCTTTCTTGAAGTCTTTAAATATAATCTCTCTAGAAGCCTTAATAAAATCGATATTTTTATTATTTTTTTTCATATAATTATTACGATAAAAATCTACTATCTTGAGCACTGATACAGCATAATTTGTACCTGTTTTATTAACATCTCCGCTTTCTATTGCTTCTCCTCTGCCATGAATAGCAATTAGTTTTCCATCTTTTCCAAAAACACCTCCACCACTCATCCCGACGTAGGTTTTGGAGGAATATCCAATGTCATAACCATCTTTGGACATCTTTTTTTCAATAGTTTGTATATTTCCTGTTGTTGATCTAATTGATTTTGATATTGACTTATTAGAAATGGGATAACCTGATGTAAAAATCTCTTCGCCTATAGAAATATTACTAATTTTCAACATGGCTCCAACAAATTGAAAAGAATCATCTCTTTCAAGTGTGCTTCTATCAATATTTATAATTGATAAGTCTGTTCCTGGAATATCTTTTGAATCTAATCGTTTAATAAATATAGATTTATCTTCCGTAAATTGAACTTCAATCTCTTCGTTCTTTCCTAGCCCCTTTAATACATGTTTGGATGTTAATATTGCAGTCTTTGAATCTGGCATTATTACTAGGACACCAGAGCCTGGCGAACCTGCACCAAAAACTTTGAATACTGTCTTATTAATTGTACCTTGTTTGGCGACGTCAACAAGCAAACCTGCATATGTAGTTTGGCAAAATGTTGATAAAAATAAAGTGCAAGAGAAAAAGATGTTTTTTGCAAATTTCATTAACATATTAATTAACTAGTCAGAGATAATTGCATTATCTTATTTTAACTACTGAATCAAAAAGTTTATGTAAATAATATTTTATAAAAATAAACTGATTTTTAATTTAGACCTAGGTTTCCTCTTCAATTTCTTTACTATCAGCTTGAAGGAATATTGCCTGTGTAGCTAGAGATGCAACATTAAAAGCTAGTAATCCAATTAGAAGTTTTCCTTGGGTCTCAGATCGGTTGTTTTCTAATCTATTAAATGAGTCTGCATAAAGTCTAATTTTATATCCTATGACTTCATATTGGGTGTCATAATCCTTCAGCGGGTACTTGTCTAATAGATTTAATTGATTTTTAGTTTTCTTAGACAAATACTTATAGCAATATGGCTTTGGCTTTAATAGATCTAAAACTATTGCTCTGGATTCATAAGGAATATCATTTAAGTTATTATAAGAGAAAATATGTTGAAGATTTGATTGCCTACAATGGGAAATAATTAGATTTTCATTTTCATATGATAATAATTTCTGACCAACTATTATTGCCGCAAATGCAAACAAAAAAGAAATAGTTAGTGGTTTAACCTTAGGTACAATTTTAAATTTCATTTTATTTAATCTTTCCTGAAATAACACTTGCATTATTGTTAATAATATCAATACATGCTACTAATCCAAACAAGGAAATTTCTGATAGTACTAATATCAAATAGGTCCAATTAACGTACTTCATTATTAAGGGAATTGATTGAGACGAATTTCTTTCATTTTTTATCCGTTTATTTATATTTGTATATAAGTTATTGACGGAATCAAATAGGTCTCTATGAACTTGATTATAATTATATATTGATAATCTTTTTTCTTTGATGATATTAATATAATCAGAGGAAGTAACAATTTTTTGTTTTTTTGCTTCTTCAAATGATAAACCAAATGATTCTTTAGCTAATAAATTTGTTTTTTCATAAACTGAGGATAATTCGTTTAATAATGGATCTTCTTTTGAAATATTTAGAGTTTCTGTAAATGTTATTTGATAGTCCTTAATTCTATTTCTGGTTTGTATCAGTGCAGTAAAGTAACTTTCGCATGAAGAAGGAAAATTAGATTGGCACAATGAATAATTCTTCTTAAGGTTTGCTATGTTACTAATTTTGTCTGTTGACGTTGAGGCTAATAATGCATCCAAAGCTTCAAAATATTTTATCGAATTTGAAAGTTTGTTCTGTGAAAAAGAAAAGAAAAATGAGTTAACACCAAAAATGCTGGTTACTGTAAGAGACGTCAACACTAATCTGCCAACTAATTTATGTCTATTTGAAGAACTTTTCATAGTTGAGAGGATTGCATTGCTTGATCTTCACGAATGCTCTGCCTGTAATTAAAAATAACAGCTAATTTCTTAGTTAAGTAAATAATATTAATATACCTTATGGCTTATTTGTATATTACGATCTTATTCTTACCTGATTTATCTTCTAATGAAGGACTTAGCTAGTAAATTTACGAACATTTTATTCGCTTCGGTAATGTCTCTTAATTTCACTACTACTGAAAGATTGCAAGCTGGCGGTTGTATTCAATCTGTTCAGAATGATGTAGTTAGGTGGTCGATATCAAAAATATCATCTAGCTCTAAGGCAAGTTTAAGCTCATTTACTTGTGATGAAGCAAACCTAATGAACAAAATGATTAGTGATCAAATTTCCATAACTACAGGCAGGAGAAGAGGAGAGGCTACAATATGTTTGAGTGATCAGAAGGAATATCCATGTAAATTTATTATTGGAATTATAAATTCTGAATTTGACTCTACTTCAGCACTATCTGAAATATATTCATTTACACCTCCTAAGTCCTCTCAATTAAATGAAACTGTAGAGAGACTTTTTCTCAAGCCATCCTCACTTATTCAATAGTAAAACACTTTTTTGCTTGTAATTTTACTAATATCTTCCATATTTGAGGCTAAAAAGTAATTTATATGGTGTTTGATCAATACCATAAATTATTAGAATATTTGGTAAATCAATCATTAAGAATGCATGAAAGACTATTTAATTACAAATATTTCTGTAGGACTACAATCTTACACTGAAATTTGAGAAGCTTTATTATTTAAGGTGAATAAAATGTATCAATTACTCTTGAATTCCTAACATATCAGCTAATTCTAGCCTAATTTTGTGGCCGGCATTGATCTAAGGCGTAACCTTAATTTGATTTGCTCAATCCGGGTTTATCTAAAACGTAAATATAAATGAAGCAACTTAATTATAATTCTATTTTCTTTAGGAGTTAAAAAAAAACTCTCAATAATTCTCCTCCTTTTATAAATATTTATATTGTTTATTTTGAGTATCTACCTTGAATCCAATCAATAATTTCTGGGTAAATTTATAAATGTTTTTTGTAGATGTTCTCGAAAGGATTTGCTTAAAAGTTTAAATACTTTTACTTTGAATATGTACAGCTTCTTTTCTTATCATAATTAAATTTGCTAGAAACTTTTTTACCTTTCCAATCAAGACTACCTAAATACATTTCTTTCCCCCCAGAAAATTATTAAGGGCCTCTTCAGTATCAGTTACGGCTGGGGGCAACCAAGTGGACTCGAACTGCTGTTCCTGAAGACAAAACCGAAGAAACCCAAAAAGGGCTAGGTGCATTTGTCTTCTTATCGGTGTTCCTTGTTGCCATTGTTTTAATGGAACCTTGCAAAGTGTTCTCCCATTTAAAGGGGATTTGGAACTATTTCTAGTGGATTTGATTACGTTTTTAAGTACAGAGTGATATTTGCTACGCCATGTCGAATCTTTTACACATACTTTTTTTAATTACCTTGAATATCAAGAGATGATTGATATGAGAACTCCTTTCTCAGACATAAAACTATCAATTGTTGAAGGACTATAAAATGAACACTTTGACCGTTCTTTCGGTTATTCCTGTACCATCTCTAGACTGGGGATCGAGTACGAAGGTGGTTGCTCCAAACCCAAATCAAATCAAGATGTTAATAATCAGCAAGAATAAGAAACCTTCAAGCATGATGGGTTAATGGATAAGAATCTCTAACTATGGGAGAAGCAAAAAGGAGAAAGGAACTAGGCTTGCCTCCAAGAGAAAAACCAGTTGAGTTGAAGTTGCCTGTTCTTAATAAAGAAAATATCCAAAAAAAAGTTAGGTCTTTTTTATATAAAAATCCTATTGTTCCATTTGTTTTTTATGGTCTTGTTTTAGGAGGCCTTGGTTGGGGCGTATATAACCTTGTAAAAGGCTATCAATTGATCAATGCATAGAGCACCACCAATTATTCTGTGTTGTTTATGGAAAATTAATCAATTTGGGAATTATTGATAATTAACAATCGAAGTTAATTGGCTATAGATGTTTTATTTGTATAGTATTTCTGTTACAAGAGTACTTAGATGTAATGAAACTCAATTTTGCGAGTATGTTAAACAATTTCTATTTAAGACAAAGTAAGGAGTAAAAATAAGAGTTGATGTAATTTTTTTAAATGCCTCTAAATAATCCATTTCCTTATTCGGTGATGAATTACTGGAGAAAGGTATTCAAAAATCTTCAGTCGAAATTCAGTCAAAATAAAATCGCTTATTAGCTATGGATCCAATACAAGTCTTAGGCAAAAAGGATTTAAGAAGAGAGGTGCTAGTCAATTACGAAAATAAGGCAGGTCAATTGTTAGTTAAAAATAAACATGCTGTAGAGCGATATTTACGAGGTATGTCTAAAACTTCTAAAAAGTATTTTATTAATAGTAAAGATTGCCCAGTAAAGAATCACTTTATAGGGCTACCAAAGTGGAGTAGAGCAGATTCTGTAAAAGCATTTGATAGTGATCTGTGGTCTAAGCATCAAAAGGATTCTTTTGAGAAACCAGTTAAAGATTGGTTTAATGCACGAGTAAAGGATCTAATGGCTGGACATAACATTGACCTTATAGATGACATTGAGCATGTAAAAGGTAATGATGACTCTCATGGTTATTCACTGAAAAGTTATATTGAATATTTAGCTAAAAAGATTTAAGTTATTCTCGATCTTTCAACTGTTGAGGTGATACGGAATAAATACAGCTTTGATTTTGCTATGTTTTTGTAGGAGTCATAGCAACTAAAAAATTTATTTGATCGATTAATCCATGGTATGTTTGATTCTCTTTATTCGTATAACATAATTGATATTGACAATTACTTCCGTCTATGCCAGCGTGATTTTATATATTTCAATTGAAATTTGAAAATTTGTTTTGTGAAATCAAATGATCGATAATGCTCCTTATAAAAACAATCATCAATCCCTTATTTACTTCTCTCGACTTCTAGGTGATATTGTTAATGACAGAACAAATTGAAGTGTTTGGACAATTTGATTTCAGGAGAGAGGATTGTTCCGTTGAGTCTAAAGCAGGGGAAATCGGTCAGATGTCAATTAATAAAGAGCGAATAATAAATACATATGGTGGAGATCAATTAAATGCTGCTTTAGATGCAGTAAAGAACCAAAATAAATACGTGAGAGCTTTGGAGAATCAATCAAAGAAGTTTTATATAAGTAGAGATGATTGTCCAGTTAATAATTTTTGTGAGGAGTTAGCAGGGCCTAATAAAAGAGCTGAGGCAATAAAAATGTTTGATGCATTATTTTGGAGTTCTTGGGTTGCTTGTCACGAGATGCCAGTACAAGCAAAAAAATGGCTAGATGCGAGAGTTAAAGATTATAAAAGTGGAATTCATATGGACTTTATATGTGATTGTCGTAAATTTAGAGGCAATGATGCTGATAAGACTCAAGCAAGTGAGATGACACGAGCAGATTATCCATTTGATTGTCATGGATATACTCTTAAAAAATATATTGAACAAGAGGCTAATAAATCTAATTATTGATGTTCGAGTTTTTAATGATTTTTATGGACATTAAAAGATTTTTGCGCCGGCCTAGACTTTTTTGATTCAAGTGTAGAAACTTTCATATGATTCTTATTTGGCTTTGAGGGCATTCACTATCTGGTTAGAAGTTCACTAATCCGATTACCTCATACATTTTTACCGGCCTTCCATCATTTGTATGATTTGTTGTGGTTCTTGGGACTGAAAAGTCTTAATTGATGCCTATCTATGATCTTTTAGGGACAAATGTTAAGCCTTGAATTTCACCTGGTTTTTGATTTTTAAAAGGTGAACCTTGGGATATTTGCTTAAGTGAAGATGAAACTCTAAAAACAATTTTTTTATGTTGACGGGCCAACACTTTCACAATCTTGTACACTTTTTAAGTTGTAGAAGCGAATTTGGGTGAGATTTAATTTGTTAATAGTTCTTTTGTAAAAGGAATTGTCAGCTTTTGCCGTAGCAGCCTTACTAGCAGCAGTAGTAGTGGTGACAGGAGAAGAGATCGCCAACTCATAGGTTCATCTAATTCTCGAAAAACCCACATATGAACTGGCACGTATTTTTTTATTTATTTCTAATCTTAATGTATCTTTTTTATCTGCCTGCGAGTACAAGGTCAAATGGCTCAACGAATTAACGTTGTTTTAAATGCAATCCCGCCAGGATGTAGAGGTTTAGTTGAATTTGCATTCTTTTGCGGAATTGGTATTACTTTTGGGAATTTAGGTCTTATATGAACTCAGGTACAAAAACTACAACAGCACCAAAAAACTAAATCGCTAATACCATATTTAGTTTTTGCAAAGTTTGTCATCCTAACAGTGATTTTCATCTTTTTTGTGCAATAAGAGAGATGCTACCTATGGGATTGTTGAGATCCTGATGCTCTAGAAAATTTTGCTAACCTTATTTGTATTTCATCATTCTTTATTTATAAAACTCCAATGAGCTGTTGTAACAGAATAAATTAGTTAGTTTATTTTTTTATAATCCCGCCTTTTTCGAATCTCCTATACAGCAAATATCCAATAAGAAGTAAAACAATTAATGTAAAATTCTGATTAAAGATCCAAAGGATGAGATAAGCAAGTACAGGGACTAATAAGAATCTTTTTGCTGAAAGTTTTTCATCAGACGTTAAATCTTTCCATTCAAGATATCTTTCCCATTGGAAAACTCTTTTCATCTCTCTCTTTCTAGGCTGCTTCTTATTAAAAACACTTTTCAATAAAACACTTAGATCATTTAATCGGTTCATAATCTGATAATGCGATTTTTCTTTAATAACACAATAGTTTGGCGATTAACTATAGGTATGGCTTAATCCCATCCATAGCAATATTTCTTTTGGGCATCAATTCATCTCCAAGGCAAATTTTAAAAGTCTTTAGTATTAAAGCTGATTTTTCCTCTGAGGTGACTATTCGATAACTACATTGTGTGCCATCAGTACTTGGGAAGTGTTTATAGTTATTGTCGGAAGCTTCTGGATACAAATAAATTATTGGCCATGAATTGTGTTCATCTCCATGTCCCAATAGTTTCCTACCTCTGCCAGATTTGATTTTTACTAAAAGACTTGGCTTCCCATCCTTGCAACGAACTTCTATTCCTTTTCTATAAAATGGATAGTAATAGATACCAGAGTTGGCAGGTAGCGCAAACCATAGTAAATACTGGTCCAAGAAATAAACTTTTCATTCGGTTGCCTTTCAGACTTTCATACTTGCTTCAATTATTGAAATCTCTCTAGTATTTTTTTTATTAAGTCCTCGCAAATCTAATTGAAATTTGATCACCTCTAATGCGAGTTTGTTAAAACGAAAGGTCGCTTGTAAATAACCGTGTGAAAATTCAGATTCAAAATATCCAAAGCCTTTCAAGTCTTTTACTAGTAAGTAGCTATCAAAAATTTTGCTATACCATCTAATCAGCATACTATTATCCATTATATCTGCAATTGCTATTCTGGATATCGTCTTAGTTCTTACAGCAAAGTAATCATTAAGGTCTTGATAGATTGGTAGAATTAATTTCATGAAGTCTTTCTAGCAGTGAGTATCTACTAATTCATTAGTATTAACATATTTGATATTGAGTGTTTTTGTTTGTAATGTTAACGACAACATACGACTATTTAGTTTTACTATCCATTACAGATCCTAGAATTTATTATTTTAAGTTGATAAATTAAAAATCTATATTCATATTTGACTTTTAAAAAGTTAAATTTATGCTTTTCACTTATTTGAACTATCTTTTTATCTCGGTCAAAAATAATATTCTTCAGAAAAATACTTTTTGATAAGTAGTTGTTAGCAATGCTATGTATGCATGCTGATAAGGAATGAAAAATTCTATAATATAATTAAAAAGATCCAATTATTGGTGTTAGTGTTTACATTGCTTTTGACTTCATAGCAAGATCTACAAAAAAGTCTTTACAGTGCCTTTCATGCGCAAATGTTATCGATATAATCGTTTTTCTAAGAAAGATCATTAGTTCAGCTAAGAAAAAATAATACATTTTTATAGTGATACATTTGAGTCATCTGACTTGTTTATTTTAAGCTTTCAACCAAAGGATGAGAGAGCCTCCTTGCCCTCTGGCTGAAAGCCATTCGCCATGTTTTTCTAATGAAATAAGTTCAAAATAAGACTTTCCCTCATCCTCTGGCTCCCTAAGAGTTTTTCTCAATAAAACATTTTTATTTAATTTTAGTTCTATAAGGTTAAAAAAGAAAGTGACGAAAGGTTGCTCTCCTTTTAAGCATCCAAATCCAGAAAATTCTATGAAAATAAGTCCAAATCGAATTGAAGTAACTATAGATAAATCATAGGAGTTCTCTTTTGAATTAGTATTTTTGAATTCTATTTCTGCAGAAAAGATCCTAAGTAATGAACTGAAAACAGAATCTTCCTCTTCGTTATCTTTCTTCCATATAGTTTTGAATTTCCAATTTCCGATAAGAGAATCAATTTTAATTTCGCTTCCTTTGGCCTTTGCAATCTTTTCAAGATTTAAAAGCTTTTCTTTATTTGGTAGGTTCAATAAGTTTTTCCTGAAAAAGTCTTCTTTCTTTGAATTTCTGAGGATAGGGGGGTTTATATTTTTAACTTGAAGAAAAGAAAGTAGAGAAATTGCTGTAACTACTAATAAAATATCAATCAATAGAAATTTAGATATATTCATTTTTCATGAACTGCAGAGATAGTCATTAGTAAGTAGTCATAGCTTTATAATCCTTTATCAATTTTTGCATAGAGATGGACTAATAGGCATTAAAAGTTAATTAGCACGAAACAGCTGGGCTCAAGAGACCTTTTGAAGAAGATTAAGCAAGTCCAGCTCTTCTTGATTTAATAAAGTAGATATAGATTTTTAAGCTTTCTACTAACCTTATGTCTATATACGATATTCTATTCCTCCTCATTGGTTAATACTAGAGCAGTTGCTATTCAAGGAATTCAGCCAACATAGCGGCTTGTCCATAAGGTGTTTTTTAGCTTTTGGTATTATTAGCACATTAAATAGGTGTTAAGACGGACTTGATAAATTTTATTATTAAGGCATTAATTGATTAATCTTTTTTTTTTAATGACATCACAAGTACTTGATGATTTTATTGATGATTGTTTTTTAAGTGGAGATGATATCTGTAAATTTGAAATCTATAGATCTAGAAAATATGAGAATTTATTGAATCCAATTGCTTCTAAATTAATAGCTTCTCATCAAAAGAGCGATCCGAATAAAACAATATTAATTTCAGAGTAGTATGCATACTAGAGCTTCCCTCTATATTCTTTAATAAACAAAATACATAAAGATAATTAGCTTTAATTTGTATAGAGCAAGGTTAGTATGTAAAATGATGTTATATGGTATGAATTTTTTTAGGATGCCATTAAACAAAAAGACAGGACAAGTCCCATGGGATATCACGGTTGGTGAAAATAACTATCAAAAAGAGCCTTGGGTTCTTAAGAAAGGGAAAGAGTCTGTAACTATTGAGAAAGATTCTAATAATAGAGGAAATTTTTATTTTCAAAAAGATGATGAGAAACGACTATCTCTTAGTGCTCTGCAAGCTAGGTTGACATATCATCAACTTATTGAGTTTGGTTATAAGCTAAAAAAACCAAGAAAAAAGAATAAAGATTTAAATGACTAGTGATTTATTTTTTAACTTTTTAGTTAAAAGTGTAGAATTTAGATTGTAATTAAACAATTTCAAAAGTGTCTTTATGTCTCTTGAAAATAGCTATTTGTAGATTTAAGTATTAATAATCATAGGTGTTTATCATGGATTCTACAAAAGCAAGACTTGCTAGGCAGAACGGGACAGTTAAGCAGTGCTATTTTGAAAATGAGGTTGGTTTATCTTCTTATGACTTAGCCCTGATTTCATTTTATAAAAATACAAAGAAAAGCAAATCAAGCTTTAATGACTCTTCGCTTCCTACTTATTTGATTTAAGTATTAGACGTCTATCTTTTACCGGTACGCAAGAATCTCTTTTATTAGATATTATAAATATTTATACCTATAATAAATATTTCTTCCTCATGAATTTAGCTGTTACAACTGTTATTAAACAACTTATTAAATTATTTATTTAATTACTTTGAATTAATGAAAGAATTAATTGTTAAATGGCTTCCTTCGAACTTTAATGCAGGGAAAGCTGAAAATAGAATAGTTGAGCTGCCATGATTGCTATAACTTCTTGCATAGGTGCTTATGCAATTACTGGTCAAATCATTCCTAGGCTTTTCTAGTACTAGTAAATACTGAGGTAAGAAAATGGAGGTCAAAATACTCCCGCATTAAGACGTGTTTACTCTTGGTCTTTATTTCTCTTTAATCAGATATACATTTACGTTTAATACTAAGAGCCACTGAAAGCCTAGGAGAGGATGTGAATTTTTCTTATCTCAAAAATTAATTTCATAACTATGAAAAACAAAGCTTCAACAAACCAATCCAATCAAAATGGTGATTTTGTAAAAAGGTCTCATGCAGGAATGCAAGGAAGTTTTGTGGATCTGCAATTTAAGAGATGTTAATTGGAGTAGCAGTTGAAAATAGTTAATGAAGTTTTTTCCCTTTGGGTAGAGAAATGGAGCAATACTTTTCATATAATCAGCTGTATAAGTATTCATAAAGTCTTGAGATATTGCTTATAAGCAAAAGCTTGAATACAGTGTTTAGTATTTATGTTAATAAAATTTTCATTTTAATTAAATTTCTATTGAAA
>MDTG01368131.1_pt1 | contig 15230 bp, 13 predicted proteins | sample 811421 | NCBI WGS metagenome assembly MDTG01 (sample SAMN05326645, study PRJNA326480) | marine metagenome | isolation source: seawater | place: Pacific Ocean: South East | collected 2011
TGTCTTAAGACAAAGTACCATTGGCGCTGAAAGGCTTGACTGCCGAGTTCGGTATGGGATCGGGTATTACACTTTCGCAATAATCACCAGGCAAGAATTATTACTAGAAAAAAATAAAGATGTAAAGTTTAATCTATTTTAAATAATTATTTACTTTAGAGCAAAAACTATTGTGAAAAAGTTAATATTGAATTTTTAGGCTTTTTTTTTACTTCTGCTAGAAACATTTGAAATAAATACATATATCAACCCTATTAAAAAACCTACAAATGTTCCTACTATAAAATATTTTTTTAAACTTTTAAGAGATTTCGATACACCTAAAGAGAAATCATAACTTATCCAATTATTTATATTATCACTTTCTAAAATTTGAATATTTTCACGTAATTCCTGTGAAGATAGATCGCTATCAATTTTAATTAATTCTTGTTTGGTTATATTATAATCATATGATGTTAAAAGCGTATCAGTATCCGGTCTGTTTTTAATTGACCTAATTTCTCTATCAATAGCTTTAAAACCAACCAAAAAATAAGGAAACTCTATAGGGATTTCAATTAAAGGACCCTGAACATTCGCACTTTTAGTTTTTATTTTTGAGTTTACACTTAACTTAATACTATCTGCATCTGATGAAACTGAAACTCTTTGAAATTGATTGTTTTCTATTCCAAGCTCTTTGGCAATAAGAGACTGCTCTTTCAAATATCTGACACGCATTAAATCTCTTTCTCTCTGACTTTTTTCAGCTAATTCAAGTTTAATTGTTAATGACTTTATATCTCTTAAATTTTTTTTATCGATTGACATTGCAAGTTGTGATAAATCATTTAAAATCTTATTTTTTACATTCGTCAAGCTAAGATTAAGTGCTTTTTTAAAAATTTCTCTTCCTTCGTCTACATTATGCCAGGTATATGACAAAGTATAATCTTTTAATTTTGATTTATCAGATCGTTTAGGGGTAACAATTATTTCTGATATGACAAAGGACTTTGCATGATTAATCAATACTTTTCTCTTATCAGTTTCGGAAAGATTGATTAAAGATTTTGATATATTTGGATCATTTTTTAAAATTTCTACTACTTCATCATAATCTCTGAATTCGTTGATAAGCTTTTCAAAAACTTTTGGTGAATTTACTAAATAATTAATATTTCTATCCTCTTTCTTTCCAAACTTTTCCATCAAAATTTCATTCAGTATTGTATACTTAATAAATTCGGAATTTTCTGCTCTATAAATTGCTGTTGAGGATGTGTAACTATTCGGTTGCATATGCGCATAAAATGTACAAATAAAAGCTGTAGTGATTGTTATGAGTATAACCTTCCATCTACCATTCCAAATTGGTTTTAACAGATCAAATAAATCAATTTCTTTTTCGTAATGTTTGGTTTTTGACATAAATTTTAATTACAGTGCTTTGTAATAATAATCTATATATATATTTAATTTAATTTTCTATAGCTATTTTTATCGGAATAAATAGAATGCAGATAAAAGCCAACAGGTAAACTATAAAGAATTGACAACCAATTATTAAAAAAATTACCATTAGGCGAAAATGGCCATAATGTAATTAGAAAACTAGCAAGTAGGCAAACTTGATAATCACTTAAATATCTTTCTTGTTTAAATAAAATAGATTTTAATTGTCGATAAGAGCAATACAAAACATAAAAAAAGGCAATTAACAAAAAACTGAGTCCAATAAGACCTGTTTCAGCCGATAACTGAATATAAAAATTGTGAGGGTGTGTATTACAAGGGTATTTTCCAGTAGAATATTTGGGATCTGAGCAATGAATTCTAAACATTCTTGGTCCATGTCCTAAAATTGGTTTACTTAAAAACATTTTAAATGCTGTTCTAAAATGGCTATCATGTTGAGGTGAAACAATAACTGGTTTTGATGTACTTTTAATAATACCCATATTTTTTGCAGGATTTAAAATCATTCTATTCGTCAAACCTGATGTATTAAGACTTAAAATCACAATTGCAATTAATGCAATCGCGAATGAAATCAATCGGAATGTTCGATATTTCTTGATTAAAAGAATAATAAACAAAGTCGATAAATTTAAAAAAAAGAAAGCAGTTCTCTCTCCTGAAATATAAATTAAGATATCAACTAAAATAAATAAAGTGCAAATTATATAAATTTCAAAATTTTTTTTTTCTTTAATTACAAAAAGAGCAAAAAATAAAGGAAACAATCTTGATAAATATGAGCCCATAATCAATTCATCACCAAAAAATGAGGAAACACGATTAGTTCCAAATTTTTCTATTCCAAATATGTTTTCTTTAAAATGAAACTGATAATATCCGTCAATGACTAAGGCTAAATAACAAATCATTAATGTATAATAAAAAATATCCAAAAACTTTATTTCAGTATCAATCAGATACCAAACAAAGCAACAAAAAACACCAATTCTAAAATAAAATAAAGAACTTTTGAGACTAAACAAAATATTTTCTGAAATTAAACTACAAAATATTGATACTGTGCAAAACAAAATAAATATAATGAATGGTTTGTTAATTAAATAATGATGATTATTATTTTTAAAAATATGATATAAAAAAAATAAAACTGAAATACTTACAATCAAATCAGGAAAAAAAGGTCCCCAAATTAATAATGGCACTATTGATGATATTAATACACTTATATAAGTCATATTAAAAAATTTAGTGTATTTCATAGTAAATTTTTTTATAAGTTGTAACTGAGTAATTAATTCAATTTAATTTTTATAACCTTATTTAATTCTTTACCAAATGTCCTATAATCTTTTTTTATTATCGAAATTAGATTGTTGTAAAAAAAGATGGTCAACAATTTTAGTTTCTGATTTATAAGTAGAAACTAATTTTATTAACATATCTTTAATTGCATTTACATTATTATCTTTTAATAAGTTTTTTAAAATATTTAACTCTTCATTTAGCTTATTAAATGGGATAAATGAGTCATGCGCTTTCTGAATTTTATCGTGACTAGTTTTTTGTGGATTCGCACCAATTAATAATTCTTCATATAATTTTTCTCCTGGTCGAAGTCCAATTATTTTAATTTCAATATCACCTTCTAAATTATCCTTATCTTTTATTGTTAAACCTGAGTTAATTATCATTTTATAAATTAAGTCTTTTATTTTTACACTTTTGCCCATATCAAGAACAAAAACTTCACAACTTTTACTCATAGCTCCTGCTTGTATCACAAGTTGAGCAGCCTCTATTGTAGTCATAAAATAACGTGTAACATCCGGATGTGTTAGAGTGATGGGGCCACCATCTTTTATTTGTTGTTTAAATTTTGGAATAACTGAGCCAGAAGATTGTAATACATTACCAAATCTAACTATTGAAAATTTAGTCAAATTATTTTTCATATCTTCATAGAGTCCCTGAACACATAACTCTGCGAGTCTTTTGGTGGCTCCCATAATATTTGTTGGCCTTACCGCTTTATCACTTGAAATTAATACAAAATTTGAGACACTTTGTTTAATTGCTGCTTGAGCAACAACAAGTGTTCCAAAAACATTATTGTTTACACCTTCACAAATATTTTCCTCCACTAAAGGAACATGTTTATATGCTGCGGCGTGGTAAACAGTATCAACATTAAATATTTGAAATATTTGATTAATTCTTGAATAATTTTGGATATTTACGATCAAAGGAATTATTTTTAAATTATGCTTTAAATTTTTTAATTCTTCGTAAATCTTATATAATCCAAATTCATTTTGTTCGAGAAGTAATAATTTATTGGGTTTAAGTTTTATAATTTGACGACATAGTTCTGAACCTATAGAACCTCCTGCCCCAGTAACCAAGACAATTTTTGAATTTATATTTTTATTTAATAATTTACTATCAGGGTTAACTTCATCACGGCTTAACAAATCTGCTACATCTAAATCTCTTATATCAGATATGGAAACATTGCCATCAACAACATCCTGAACACTAGGAAGAGTTTTAACTACTAATTTGTAAACATTTAGTTTTTCAATAATCTTTTTTCTTAAATTTCTACTAATTGAAGGAAGTGCAAGAAGAACTAAATTTACATTTTTAGTTTTTACTAAATCCTTAAGTTTATGTTGTGGAAAAATAGTTTGACCTAACATTACTTGATTATGTAATCTGACATCGTCATCTATGAAACCAACTACTTCAAATTCACTGTTATTTTCTAAACTTGTTAATAACTGTCTGCCAGCATTTCCAGCTCCATAAATTAATACTTTTTTCTTAAGTTTAGAATTTATATTTGGATAGTAATTTGTAATTAGTAAATATTTTACTAATAATCTAGATCCTGTGATAGAAAAAAATAATAACAATGGTTGAATAATTCCAATTGATCTAGGAATACCTTCAATAACATATATACCGATAACTGAAAAATATATTAATGCATATATTAGAATCGCAATAGATATTGAGAAAAAAATAGATAAACCAGTATAACGAAAGATTTCTCTATACAGTCCTAAAATCCAAAATATAGGAACAGCAAGAAATATTGAAAGTAATACTGCAATAAGATTTAATTCATTAATTGAAATAAACTTTTCTAAGCGCAAATAAAACGCGAGCCAAGTACATAAGGCACATAAACCTAAATCAAAAATAATTGTAGCAAGTTTCTTTGCATAACGAGGCAGAGAAATCAAATTTTTTATAGTTTCGTGAATAATTATCGACATTATGATTTTTATTTTTCCAAAAATTTAAAAATGTTAAAATTATGATTAAAAACAAAAGACTAATTTTATAGAAAAAATTAGAAAACTTCTAATCAATTATTTTATTTTCTCATGATTGTTTTAAAAATATAATAAAAGTAATAAAGTAAGTTTAATTGTTTAATCATCTTTAGGTCAGTTTTAGCAAGCAGTTTAGGGTTTTTCATTGTAATACCTGATACCTGTGACAAGCCAGTTATTCCTGGCTTTACTTTAAAAATACCCCTTTTTTTCCTTTCAATAATTAATTTTTTCTGATTAAACAAACAGGGTCGAGGGCCTACTAAACTCATATCACCAACTAGAACATTATATAATTGTGGAATTTCATCTAGTTTGGTTCTACGTAAAAATTTTCCATAAGGAGTAATAATTGTATTTTTTACAAGATGAGTTGCTACTGATAATGTATTGACTGGCATACTTCTAAATTTAATTAAAAGAAAAGATTTTTGATTGCGTCCAACTCTAATTTGAGTGAAAAGAGGTGAACCATTTTCGAACCAGCCAATAATAAATAATATTATTAATATGGGTGAAAAAATCATCAATCCTAAAAAAGAAAAAAAAAAATCAATGCTTCGTATCATAGTTAGTTAAAAATATTATATTTTATAATACATCTAATTGCGCTAAAACCATCTTTCCATGTAATTTTTTTTCCTTCAATGTATTTTCGCCCAAAATATTTTATTCCTATTTCATAAATCTTAATATCTTTTTTAGCAATTTTTGCTGTAACTTCAGGTTCAAAGCCAAATCTATTTTCTTTTAAATCAATATTTTTTATAATTTTAGATCTAAATGCTTTATAGCAAACTTCCATATCAGTGAGATTTAAATTTGAAAACATATTTGATAAAAGGGTTAAAAATTTATTTCCAACACTATGCCAAAAATATAAAACTCTTCTTTCACTTCCACCAATAAATCTAGAACCATAAACTACATCTGCGTATCCATATTTAATTGGTTTTATAAGTTCATAATAATCATTTGGATCATATTCTAAGTCTGCATCTTGAATTATTACAATTTCACCAGTGACTTTTTTTAAACCAGTTTTAATTGCGGCTCCTTTGCCCTGATTTTTATCATGATAAATATCAATTACGCTATCGTACTTAATTTTGATTTCATCTTTTATTTTTTTTCTAGAGCCATCAGTAGAAAAGTCATCAACAATAATAATTTCTTTTTCTATATCTATTTTGTAAATTTTATCAATAATTTCAGAAATTGTAGATATTTCATTATAGCATGGAACAATTATTGAAATCCTCATGTATATTTTATTTATTTTTATTAGACATTTAATATATTAAATTAATTTACTTAACTAATATATATTTGTTTTTGATTGTACCATTCTTCTTATACCTTCTGAAACATTGTACGGCGGAAGCCAATTTAAAGTTTTCTTTGTAAATCGACTATCTATTATTAGAGAATCTGTTAATCTATTAATTTCTTCTTTCCGATTTAAAATTCTACCTAAAAATTTCAATAAAGAAATAGACATGGGAAATAAACGAGCAGAACGCCCCATAGAATTAGCAATATGGTTTATTAGGTCTGGTGTTGATAAATCTTCACCATCAGATACTAGAAAAGTTTTTCCAGCTGCATCAGGGTGATCTATGCAAAGTATGATTAAGTCAATTAAATTATCTAAACCAATCATTGAGCGTTGGTTTTTAATCATTTTAAATGGTAAAGGTATTCCTAAACGCACTAATTTCAACAAACGATTTAAATTGCCCTTAACTCCTTCTCCATAAACAAGTGGTAATCTTAATATATTTACTTCTAAACCTGTTTTCTTGGAAATTTTCCACAATTCCTTCTCGGCTTCCAATTTTGATATACCATATAAATCTTTTGGTTCCGGTTTATTAGTGTGTGTAAAATAATTTTTATTTTTATTGTAATCAATTTTTCCTATCATAGGTTCACCTGTATTTTCACCATTTACTTTGATTGAACTTAAAAATATTATTCTCTTTACACCAGCCTCTGCGGCTTGATTTGCTAACCTTATTGTTCCTTCAACATTAATTGACCTATAAGTTTCATAAGAAATTTTATCATTTTTATTCATTATATGGGCTCTTGCTGCGCAATGAATAACACAGTCAATGTTGGACAACACTTCAATCCAATTTGTATCATAATTAATTTCACTGACTGAAGTATATTTTATTTTATTATGTTTTTTAAATTTTGAGCTATTGCGAATAATACCATGTACTGATTTATTTTTTATGGCCAAGGTTTTACAAAGAGATTGGCCAATAAATCCACTAGCACCTGTTACTAGAATTTTTTTCATTTATTTAATTTAAAAAATTGTTTACTACGTGATATTATTTTATTAATAAAAAAATTCACTTTATTGTCAGGTAAACCATTTTTTTTTAAAGAGACTAATATTTCTCGATTTTGTAAAATTATATTTGCTAAATTTTTATTTGTAGTGCCACCCATTCGCATTTTGACCCATGTTTCGGGAACATATACTGATTTAATATTATATACCTCAAGAAAACGCATCATTAAATCAACATCAGAAGCAATATTAAAATTAATATCAAAATTTCCATATTTTTTAAATAAAGTGCTTCGAACAAAAAATGTTGGATGAGGTGGGCACCATCCCCTTGAAAAAGAACCTGGTATAAATTGACTTGATTTAAAGTACCTTATGGTTTTTGATGCGGTCAACTTATCAACATAAATTAAGTCTGAATAACAAGCATCTAATTCTGGATTTGAGTCAAGCATTTCACAAACTTTTGACAAAACTTTATTATGAGCATAAAAATCATCCGAATTTAAAAAACCAATTACGTCACCATCGGCAAGATTTATTCCCTTATTCATCGCATGATAAATTCCTTGGTCTGGCTCACTTATAAACTTTGTTAAATGATTTTGATATTTTTTTAAAATCTTTATTGTATCATCCTTACTACCACCATCGATAAGAATATGTTCAATTGAATTATGCGATTGATTTAAAACAGATTTGATACAATCATCCAAAACTCCTGCATTATTCAAAGTTACTGTTATGATTGAAATTTTCAAAACTCATTTCCTTTCAATACTAATTTTATATAGATAAATTTTCTGTATCATCAAAATATGTTTTTTGATAAACCAAATTATGAAGATTTGCACACAAATCTAAATTAAGTTGATTTTTAGCTATTAATCTGGCGGATTTGCCAAATTCTTTTCTTAATTCTGGTCTTTTAATTAGCTTAATTATATTATTTGCTAAGGCATGAGCATCACCTTTTTTTACAATCAAGCCATTCGTTCCATTATTTATAAATTTTCCAACATCTCCAACATCTGTAGATATAATTGCTTTCTCCATTGACATAGCCTCCCAAACCGACAAGGGTGACGCTTCATTATCGGAACTACATACATATATGTCTATAATACTAAGGAGTGGCCTAACATCAGTTTTGCTATCTAAAAAATAAACATTTTCCATATTTTCTCTTTCAATTATGTTTTTGAGATTTTCAAAATATTTTTTTTGGCTTTTATATATTGGACCAGCAATTAAAAATATTATTTCGTTTGTATAAGAAGATAAAATCTTGACCGTATTTAAAAATGTAAAGTGTCCTTTATTTGGATTAATATTACCAACAGTTCCAACTATAATTTTATTTTTCTTTAAAAATTTTTTCTTAAATTCCTCAACATTATACTTTAGTTGAGGATCAAAAAAATTAATATCGACTGGCGATTGTATCAAAAAATTTTTAGTTTTTTGTGGAGCAAAATTTTTATAATATTGTCTTGTCCTCTCAGAGGCAAAAATAAAACAGTTTGCTAATGGACTAAGCAATGAAAAGGTTTTTCGAATAAAAAAAGGAGCATTAGTGTCATTCAAATGCCAAACAACTTTTATGTTTGCTAACTTTGCTGCAATCACTCCTTTAAATTGCCAACATCCTCCACTTATATGAACTAAATCAAAATGATTTTTTTTTAAAGCAAAATATAAAATCAAAATTTCATAAGGAAACAAAACTAAGTATTTTATAATTGAGATCCAATTACTTGACATTGTAGTTATTGACAAAGGTAAATAGTCAATACCAAATTTTTTACACAATTTTTCAAAATCCTCAGAATTTTTCTTTGGAAAAATTATTTTAGTAATAATTTTTTTGTTTGGAACTGAAGCAACCATTATCATTCGATTTTGAGGTCCAGCCATTCTTCCATCTTCAATGATATTTGCTACTCGAATGTGGCTTTCAAGTTTTTGCATTAAATTTTTCTACCACTTAATACCACGAAATATTACGTCTTTTCGAATATTTTTAATATGTTTTTCTACAATTATAAAAATACTGTTTATCACTTCATCTGTTAAGTAATTTGGTTTTACTCCAATATTCAATAATCCTTGATACACTGGGTTATAATAATGACTCTCAGACTCTTTTCTTGGGTTTTCTAAATGATCAATTTTCACATTATGATCTCTTTTATTTCCAACATTAAATATTTTTTTTGCAAGATCCTTAACAGAAAATGTTTCCATTATCTGATTAAAAATTCTTAATTCTCCAGCTTTTGCAGGACTAAGAGCTGATTTATAAACACACTGTAATGTATCTTTAATGTTCAAATATCCACGTGTTTGACCACCTTTTCCATAAATAGTAAGTGGATGCCCACTAACAGCTTGTACTATAAATCTATTTATTACTGTTCCAAAAACTTCATCATAATTAAAAATAGTATTTAAACTTTCATCAATTTTAGTTTCTTCTGTTTCAATACCATAAACTGGTCCTTGCATTAAGTCAGTTACTTTCAAGCCCCAGATACGTACTCCAAACCATAATAAATCTGTATCCATAATTTTAGTGGTATGATAAATAGAACTTCCTTGTCTTGGAAATAAAAACTTATCTTTTCTTTTTTTATGTTCAATTTCAATCCAACCTTCCTCTATATCAATATTTGGGGTACCATATTCTCCCATGGTCCCTAGTTTAACCACATGAGTTTCACGAGCATAATCTCTTAAAGCCCACATCAAATTATTTGTAACACGTAAATTATTTACAAGAGTTATATCTGCATACTTATAATCAATTAATGAATAAGGTGCAGATGGCTGTTCTGCGTAATGTACAACAGTTTCTGGGATACCAGTGAAGTTATTATTTAAAGACCAATTGTATGTTATTTTTCCATTAAATAATCCTCGCATTAAATCAGGTTCATTAAGATCACCAACTATAACTTTTATTTCTTTTCCAGTAATTTTGTGCCAAATTTTCGCTCTTTCTAATAAACTTGGTATTGGATAAAGCATACCTGTATCAAGTTCTTTACAAGCGTTTCTTCGAAAATAATTATCAACTACTGTTACCTTATGCCCTCTAATAGAAAAGTACATTGCTGTAGGCCACCCAAGATAGCCATCACCACCTAAAATTAAAACATGATTCAAGACTTTTGTTCCTTATCTCCTGGCCAATATCTTTTGGTCATTTTTTCTTCTGGTTGTACAATTAAATTTTGCTTTTTTAATAATAATATAATCTCATTAACACTTAAAGGTTTCTCTTTTTCTGAGATATAAACTTTATTTATCCTCTTTGAGACGATATCTTTATAATTGTAATTAATATTTTGATATAATCCTCTAAAAGCAGGCAAAACACTAAAATATTTTTTCAATTCTATAGTTCGTCTGACTTCTTCACCACTCATTAATTCCTCATAAAGTTTTTCGCCTGGCTTAATTCCAATTTCCTTTATCTTAATTTCATTAGTCTTATATCCATATTTAAGAGATAATATTTTAATCATTGCTTTTGCTAAATCTTCAATTCTAATTATCGGCATCTTAGTTATAAAAACTTCTCCTCCTTGCGCCTTTAATGAACTATCAATAACGAGACGAACGGCTTCCTTAATGCTCATCACAAATCTTGTCATATTCTTATTTGTTAATGTAACTGGTCCACCTTTCATAATTTGATTATGGAACACAGAAAAAACTGATCCACTTGATCCGAGCACATTACCAAATCTTGTAGAGGCAAAAATTGGTCCTTTTCCTCGCTTATTGCTATTTGCTGCAGTCATTAATCTTTCTCCCATGAGCTTTGATGTACCCATTACATTAGTGGGATTTACTGCTTTATCTGAGCTAGTGAAAATAACTTTTTCTACTCTATTAAAATTAGCAGCAGCAATAACATTTTGTATTCCTAAAATATTTGTTTCAACAGATTGCTCCGGAGATCTTTCAGATAAAACAACATGTTTTAAAGCTGCTGCATGAAATATAATATTTACACCACTAAATTTTCTTTTTAACTCCTCTAAATGTCTAACATCTGCAACAAAAAATTTAGCTTTAGGAAATTCTAAATAATCCTGATCAAGAAAAAATGTGGCATTTTCATTATTATCTATACCTATTACTTCTTCTGGTGAATATCTTTTATCTAGTAATAATTGTTTGATTAGTTCACGTCCTACTGTACCACAAGCACCAGTTACAAGTATTTTCTTATTTTTAAAAATTTTTTTCATTTAATTACTCCTTTATCTATTTTTTTTAAAAAATATTTAACGGTTTTTGATAATCCTTTTTCTAAATGAACTTTAGTATTCCAACCTAAATGATTTTTGGCTTTGTTTGTATCAGAAAAATTTCTCTTTACATCACCTGTTCTTACTGAAGAATTTTTTATTGAAATTTTTTTAATACCCTGCAATTTTAGTTCATTTATTAATTTATTTGTCATTTCACTAATTGTAATTTCTTTATTACTTGCTATTTGAAAAATTTCTCCACCAATATTATTCTTTTTTGAAGCTAAGATTATGGCATCTATTAAGTCATCTATATAAATAAAATCACGTGTTTGAGATCCGTCTCCATAAATTTCTAAAGTTTTTCCATCTATTGCTTCCTTAATAAACTTTGCAACTACACTCGATTTGTGAACTGAACCAGGTCCATAAACATTGCCAAACCTAAGAGCAACTGTATCAAGATCAAATGTCCTTTTATAAGCTGAACAATATCCTTCTCCAGCCAATTTACTTGCACCATATGGTGAAACGGGGTGAGGAGCTATCTCCTCATGTATCGGAGGATCAACTTCACCAACTGGAGCACCACTAGAAGCAAAAACAAATTTTGATATTTTATTGACTCTGGAGGCTTCTAAATAATTAAATGTTCCCAAAACATTTATTTGCATATCTACTTCAGGTTTTTCAATGGATGGGCCTACACCAGTGTTAGCAGCTAAATGAATGACTACATTTATACCTTTTGTAACTTTTATTGCTAAATTCATTTCTTGTATATCTCCAACTAGTAATTCTAAACCAATAGGGGGACCCTTAATTTTATCAGGTTCAACTTCAATAAATTTAGAAACTTGCAACAGGTCACTTTTACTTCCTACAGACAAATTATCAATTACTCTTATATTTTTTTTTCCTAACTTTAAAAGTTTTTTTACTAACGAAATTCCTAAAAAGCCACAACCACCAGTTATTAAAATATTATTCAGCAACATGAGTTTATAAATTTATAACTAAAATTTATTAATTATTTTTAATCTTCACCTTTAACATAATTTCTCTAAAATAACTAAAATAACTAAAATACTAAGTTACAAATCAAATAAAATTTTTGAAAGCTACGAATTAGATCTTAATATCCTAAGAATTATAAGAAATTTTAATTATTTTAAATACATAATTATCTATGACTTAAATTAAAATGATATTATTTTTTTTTTTTAGAAAATTGTAAATTTAAATTTCTTTTTGAAGTTGCCATCATTCCAATTATGAATGATAGAATAAATGCACCTTGAGACATTTTGAATGTTTCGTGAAATAAACCATACAAAAGTATACTTACAAAACCATAAAAAAGATCTTGGTGATTTTGTCTTAAGTAAATAAAAATTTTGTACAAAATATACAAATAAATGTAAAATCCTACAAAACCTGTTCTAAATAAAACATCAGCATATTGATTATGTGCAGAGCATTTTAAGTCATCAAACATTATCCAACACCCAAGAAAACCAGATCCAGTAAAAGGATTAAGTGAGACATAATCAATAATTTTTCCTAATAAGAAAACTCTAAAACCCACTGATGTTTTAAAATCACTCAATCTTTCAAAAAAATTTAACCACCCATCTATCGAAAAATAAGTAAATAATGTGTCTGAAAAATAATTATAGGTATCTGTAAATATTTTTTCTAACGAAATTAATAAAGCAATTAAAATCAAAGGAATTAAGAAAAAGAAAAATAATTTTTTAAAAAATTTCTTATCATTTTGAAATAATACACTGAAATAAAATAATCCAAAACTTAACAAAAAAGACAAAATTGTAGTTCTCGAGTATGTAATAAATATACCACTTAAAATTAATAAAATAGCGAATGTTTTTAAAATAGAAACTAATTTAGATTCTGGTTTATAAAAATATACAATCCAAAAAGCTAAAAGGTATACAAATCCATATCTAGAGCTTCCTACATAAAATTTTAAATTTCCTTTTTCTGCTTCAGTATAGATGAAAAAATTTCCTATCTTTGAAATTACAAAATAAAGAACTATTAGTACGACTGCAATTTTAAAAGAGTCGATTTTATCTTTATCTATATCTATTACAACGTATGCAAACATAGTCATAAAGATTAAAAAACTAATCAATCTTCTATCTAAATAAATAAAAAGTTCGAACTGATAAATAATTCCTATTAAAAGTATGAAAGAAAAAAATAAAATAAAAATTATAATATTTTCACTTGGTATTTTAATTTTACCACTTATAAGAATTATAAGTAATGGAAACAATATAAAACTGTAATTAGCAGATAGTCCAGTTGAAATTGAATATGGAATTAAAAAGACAGAAAAAATAATTATATAAAAAATAAACAATATTTTTTTTTCTATTAAGTTACTTTTAAAAATCATTTTGTTTTATATTTAATATCAATGCATAAAATACTTTAAACATTAAAAAATTTTTTCTTGAAACCAAGGATCTTTTGAAAGTTCAATTAACATAGAATTATCCATTAAATCATAGTTTTCTTTGATACTTGGTTCTTTACCAGTAAATTCTTTATATGTTTTTGATGGTAAAAAGGTTCCATTCCCCTCTAGTGTAATAGTTGTCAGGCTTGCATATTTTTTGGCTATTTTTAAAAAGTTTTCTTGATACTTAGGTTGTATTTTAATTTTTCCTAGACCCTTTTCAAACCAATGATGACTTCTTGTCATCTGATGAGTGTAATCACATCCTACAAGAAATATTTCCTTAAAGCCCATATATATAGCTAATGAAATAGCACTTCTAAAACTTCCTTTAAAAATATTCTCCTGACTCAAATGGCATTCCTCAAAAAATTTAAAATCAATGTCATCAATCATTTGAAATAAATAAAATATATTTGAACTCCATAAGACTGGGTAATTTGATAAGTTTGTAAAAAAAGTTGTATTTTTTCTACTTTTTATAATTTCCCTAAATTTTTTTTGAATATTATTTCTAAAAAATTTTTTTCCAGTTATTTTTGTAGTCGCCTCATCTCTATCCCAAAAATATGGATAAAAATAATATGGTTCTATGAATAAACAATATTTTAAATTTAAAAAATTAGACTGTTTGTGAAATGCTATTTTATTTAATGATATAACTGGTTTGTCTGAAAACGAGGATAAATCAAACCATTTAATACTTACGCCATCTCCAAAAATATAGCACGATTCACCCTTATGATAATTTTTTAAAGAATAAATACGACTTAAAATAGGATTGGCAATTTTAAATAATAATTTTTTATACATTGGTAAATTCGTCATAAATTTAATATTTGTTATTGATAAAATTTTCTAACAAATCACTTAAATAGCATAATAAAAAGCATTAATAATGATCTAAATTTTAAAGAATAATATCCATATTTTAATACATAGATTAAATCTTTTTTTGATTTCCCAAAATTATTATTTAAATAATAAAATCTACCTGATTTATATTTAATATTAGCTTCTAACTTTAAATTTTGATGCTCTGATAACATTTCCTTAAAATCCTGAACAGCTATTCTGCTTGGAATCGACATATTTTTTTGAGAAACACTTTGATCATGTGATAAATAATAACCAAGGCATTTAGATAAATATAAAAATTTATCAGTTAATTTAGCAATTCTTAGCCAGGCATGGTAATCCTCAACTGCAACTAACTCTTCTCTTTCATCTAGATATCCAATTTTATTTAGCAAATTTTTACGAACGACCACAGATGAATTGCTAATCACATTTCCTCCAAGAAGTAGATTTATTAATACTGGTTTTGTCAGTTGATTATTTTTTGTTTTTTTTCGAGAAATTAA